>Ga0209634_1001457_pt1 | contig 17229 bp, 16 predicted proteins | sample LinPmetageLP40_FD_184043 | JGI IMG/M metagenome (GOLD analysis project Ga0209634, IMG submission 184043) | Marine viral communities from the Pacific Ocean - LP-40 (SPAdes) (version 2) | ecosystem: Environmental > Aquatic > Marine > Oceanic | place: Pacific Ocean | collected 2010-08-26
CTTTGTTTAGAAGCACTTCTACGTCTTCGCCTTGGACTACTTGAACGTCTTCGCCTTGGACTACTTGAACGTCTTCGCCTTGGACTACTTGAACGTCTTCGCCTTGGACTACTTGAACGTCTTCGCCTTGGACTACTTGAACGTCTCATTTTTATTCTTTTAGCAGTAGCTCTTGCTTTCGCTCTATGTTTTTTAACGGCTGCATGATGTGCTTTGGAACCTTTTCTACGTGAATGATGTCTTCTTCCTCCACTATGTGTTTTACAATTTATATCTTCTGGATGAATTTGACATAATTCATGTTTAAGTTCAATTAATCTTTTTTCATCAGCGGCCCTTTCATCAGCAGCCTTATATACCTTTTTCATTGCCATTCTTTTTTTTACATCTGGAACTTCTTCTCGTGATGGCATCCATTCACGATTTCTATATGAATTTTCACTTAATAATTTATTCAGTTGAGCCATTTCATGTTGTATTTCTATCATTCTTTTATTATTTATAAGCATAGTATCTTTTCCTAATATTTTACCTACTTCAATTAATTCATTAATACGATCACCACAATATAATTCAACATTACTTCTTTTTTTACTATCTATTTTTAAATCATAATTTTGTCTTCCTTCACTATCACCATATACAGCATCTGTATAAATCTTTAAATCACCATTAATATCCCCTAAATATGGATTTCCGGTTTTATCATTTTTTGATAATAAATCACTATTCAAAAATGATGATATTGGATTACTACAAAGATTTCCAGCATTACATTTTGAAGATACTAGTTTATTATTAACTATTTTACCTAAAACATTAAAATTAAAATTTTTATTACTTACAATTTGACCAATCATAATTCCACTAGGTTCATATCCACCTCCACTCCAAGGCCCTCTTTTGAGAATAGAAGAAACACTTCTCGATGGTGATGGTGAACGTGAATTTTTTTTTGATGGTGAATTTTTTTTGGGTGTTACTTTTTTTAAATTACCTCTTGATGATTTATTTATTTTTCCAACTAGTTTAGGTTGACCACGTATTCCATGTTCTAAAACATATTTATCTTCATAACTACCTATACCAAAACCAGCATCTTTAACCTTAGAACGACTAGATTGAGAAGCACCACCAGTAGAAACACCAATTATATTGCCAAGATTTTTTAATAAGCTATCATGAAATTTTTTTCTTAATTCAGCAAATTTACCATTTCCACTATCAAGATAAATTGGAAAATGAATCATTGTACTAATATTATCTTTATTTAATATATCTGGATTAAGATATATACCAACTTTTTTATTATCAAGATATACTAAAAATCTTTCTAATCCACAAGTTCTAATGTTAATTAATAAAAAGAGTTTTTCTTCTTTTGTTCCTGTATTGATTGTATTTCCATATAAATTTAAATAATTATTAAATTTTTCATCTATATAATTTCCACTTTCAAAAGCTGTTTTTAATTCTTTAGATTCTTTATTATTTGTGAAATTACCACTTCCTAAACATAAATCATCATCCATATCACTATGAACAAACCATCTACAAATTAAATCTTTATTAGATTCTTTAATTCCTTTTGAACCACCATTATATAATTTTCTTGAACGCATTTATAATATTAACATAGAAAAAAAAATGTTTTAAATATAGAAATTAAAAATAAAAATATTTTTAAAATATATCTAAAAGAATGATTGATTATATTAATAATATGGAATTAGATTATGTTACAAAAAGAGATGGAACACGAGAAGAAATACAATTTGATAAAATTTTGAGACGAATTAAAAAATTGTCTGAAAATTTAACTATAAATCCATCTAAAGTGACACAAAAAGTATGTGCACAAATATATCCAGATATTCATACATCAGAAATAGATGAATTAGCTGGTCAAATATGTGCATCTTTATCAACAGAACATCCAGATTATGGTATTTTAGCATCAAAAATAGTTGTATCAAATCATCATAAAAATACATTTCCATCATTTACGGAAAAAATTAAAGCATTATATGATGAAAATTTAATTAGTAAAAAAATATTTAGTATAGTTAAAATACATGGAACAAAATTAAATGATGTAATTGATTATAATCGTGATTTCTTAATAGATTATTTTGGATTTAAAACATTAGAAAAAAGTTATTTAATGAAAATTAATGGAAAAGTCTGCGAAAGACCTCAAGATTTATTTATGAGAGTATCTTTAGGAATTCATTTTAATGATATTAAAGAAGCAATTCTTACTTACAATTATATGAGTAATAAATATTTTACTCATGCTACACCAACATTATTTAATTCGGGTACCCCAAGACCACAATTATCGTCATGTTTTTTATTATCTATGAAAGATGATAGTATTGAAGGCATTTTTTCAACATTAAAAGATTGTGCCTTAATATCAAAATGGGCAGGTGGTATTGGACTTCATGCCCATAATATTCGTTCTAAAAATAGTAAAATACGTGGAACAAATGGTATTTCAAATGGATTAGTTCCTATGTTACGAGTTTTTAATAATACTGCTCGATATGTTGATCAAGGTGGAGGAAAACGTAATGGTTCTATAGCAATATATTTAGAACCATGGCATAAAGATGTATTTGATTGGTTGCTTCTTAGAAAGAATCATGGAAATGAAGAAGATAGAGCACGTGATTTATTTTATGCTTTATGGATATCTGATTTATTTATGGAACGTGTTAAAGAAAATGGGAAATGGACTTTGTTTTGTCCTGATGAAGCACCAGGATTAGCAGATTGTCATGGAGAAGAATTTAAATCATTATATTTGAAATATGAAAATGATGAAAAATATAATGGAAATACAATTGAAGCACGAAAACTATGGTATGCCATATTAGAATCCCAAATTGAGACTGGAACCCCATATATTTGTTATAAAGATGCAGCAAATAATAAATCAAATCAACAAAATTTAGGGACTATAAAATCTAGTAACTTATGTACTGAAATTATAGAATATTCTTCACCAAAAGAATATGCGGTATGTAATTTAGCATCAATTGGTTTATCTAATTTTGTAAATAAAGATACACTAGAATTTAACTATGATGAACTATTGAAAGTAACTGAAGTTATAACTAAAAATTTAAATAAAGTTATTGATATTAACTATTATCCAATTCCTGAATGTGAATATTCCAATAAATTACATCGCCCAATTGGTATTGGTGTTCAAGGTTTAGCGGATGTGTTTGCTATGATGAAACTTCCATTTGATTCTGAAGAAGCTTCAAAAGTTAATAATAATATTTTTGAGACAATTTATTATGCATCTATAAAAACATCTTTAGATATTTCAAAAAAAAGAGAAATACATTTAACCAGAATAAAAGAATTAATGACTTTAATTGGTGAAAATAATAGTGATGATTTATCTGAATTAAAAAAAGAACTATCAAGTTTAAAGAAAATATATAAACCAATAAAAGAAGAATTAAATCGTGATACACATTTAGGTAGTTATTCGAGTTTTATAGGTAGTCCAATGTCTAAAGGATTATTTCAATTTGATTTATGGAATCAAAAAGCGAGTGAACGATATGATTGGGAACTAATTAGATCTGATATAGTAAAACATGGAATAAGAAATAGTTTATTATTAGCACCTATGCCAACAGCATCTACCTCACAAATTTTAGGAAATAATGAATGTATTGAACCATTTACATCAAATATATATTTACGAAGGACATTAGCTGGAGAATTTGTTGTTATCAATAAATATTTAATTCGAGATTTGATAGAATTAGATATATGGAATGAAGATTTAAAAAATTTAATCATTAAACATAATGGTAGTGTTCAAAATATAGATAGTATTCCAGATAATATCAAACTAGTTTATAAAACTGTATGGGAAATTGGAAATAAAACATTAATTAATATGGCTGCAGATAGAGGTAAATACATATGTCAATCACAAAGTTTAAATTTATTTTTAGATAAACCTGATTTTAATAAATTATCTAGTATGCATTTTTATTCTTGGTCTAAAGGATTAAAAACTGGTATTTATTATTTAAGAACCAAACCTGTATCTCAAGCACAACAATTTACTATAGAACCTGAAAAATTTGTTTGTAAAAAAGATGACCCAGATTGTTTAATGTGTGGATCATAAATAAAAAATAATTTAATTATCACTTTCTAAAAATATATTATTTATTTTTATGTTTTAACCCAACATGCTACCTGATATTTAAATCCCATATTACTATTGCTGTCGTAGTATGTTCCATCCTTTTTTTTTCCAAAGTGTTTTATTTTTCCCTTTCCCGCCCGCAAATAATATCCTGGTTGCGGAACGTATTTGGTTGGACCACCGATAATGAATGTAATACCATTACATTCTTCTATTTCATTTGCAGCCAAAATAGCTTCCTCAAAAGATTGAAAATGTATTGTTTCACCTGTTTCAGTTTTTACATATGTTTCATTATATTCTAATATAGATACATCACTCCATCCAGCCATACTTGGATGTTGGATAATAAAGTTTTGGTCAGTTAAAATAGATTCTATATATGTTTGTATGCTATATTCAAAAGCCCACTCAAATATTTGTTTCATATTTTGTGGTAAAGAATTCCATTCTAAAGGTAGTGAGCTTTGATTTTGTGTATCTTCATACAATCTACGAGGACTTATCATTGGGAGAGGGAGAGGTGGCATCCATTGTGGTGGCATATTTCAATTCGTCAATTTCTTTCTTAAACTCTTTCAATGTCTAATTGTTATTTAATATACTATTATTATGTTAATAATCAATTTTATTATCTAGACTAATTTATAGACGTTCTTGTATCATAATATCAACACTTTGACAGCTCTTATGTTTTTTCAAGATTTCTTCGGCTTTTTTTATCAATTCGGGACTTGGCCATTCCCAATCTGGTTTAATAGTTCCAGTATATTCTTTTATTGATTTTAATAAATAATATACTCTTGCATATCTAATTCTACATTTTTTATTTTGTAATTCTGTAGTAAATTGTGAATTAATAATAGATTCTAGTTGTTCAATTAATAAAATACTTAAATTATCATAATATATTGGATCATTTGGAAATTTAACAATGGTTCTATTTGATAATTCTTCATAATTAGATTCATCAACTTCTCCATTTATATTAATCCTATTATATATATGTGGTATATATGATTTAAAAAATGTTTCTTTTAAAGAAGAATCTCCTTTATCTCTACATGTTTTATATGTTAATAATGATTTAAAATGTCCGTCAATTAATATTTTATAGTGAGAAAAATTATTTAATCCACTATTATTTAACATTTTCATTACTGGATTAGAGTATTGTTTCTTCCATAATATAATACTTGGTACTTCTCTAGTTTTAGGAAGTGTAAATTTATATTCAAATTCATTTAAATGAATTGTTTTTTCTTGGTTTCCATCATTATATAACCATTTAGATGACTCATTATTAACTATAGATTTATTACTACTAAATTTTAATAATATTTTAGATAATATTTTTTCTAACTTAGTCATAATATCATTTAAATATTTTTGATTTCTAGTTAGATTATCTTGAATTTGATCTAAATATACATTTTTACTATTAATAACTGTACCCCTTTTATTTATTGGAATATATACCCTAACAGTATCTTTAGATGGCGTATCAACAATAGATTTATTATATGATTCTAACAATGTATCTGTTTTTTTTAATGTATTAAATGATTTTAAATCTACTAAAACTTGTTGATTTAAATTACCTTTTCTTTTAGCCCCATTTTCAGTTGTTTCTTTCGTCCATAAATGATATATATGGTCACCATTTATTAAAATATTACAATCTATATCTTCTGTTGGATATAATTCTATAAATTTTTGATGAATTTTAGGATTCAAAACCTCTAACCATTTATCACATGCAACGCCTCCATATATATTTAATAAAATATTTGATTTAATTTTAGTTTCTTGATTAGATAATATAGTATCTTTGAAAAGTTTAAAAAATTTACTAACATTAATTTTACTAATAGCTACTTGCAATTCATCAATAATTGGTTTTATAGTATGTATTTTATGTTTTTCTCTAGATATATCATTTGTATGAGCCATAGAACCATGAAATTCACTATTAATTGATAAATCAGTTTTTACATCTCTTAAAACACCTAAATGACCTTTTTGTAATCTGTTTTTTTTTACTGTTTTTTTCTTCTTTTTGGGAGTGGGTGTTGCTTTCTTTTTTCCTCCTGGAGTTGCTTTCTTTTTTCCTCTAGGAGTTGCTTTCTTTTGTCTTGGACTTTGTACTAATTTTTTAGAAATACACAACCCTTTTCTACGTTTTGTTCCAGGTTTTAATGGTTGTAGTTTCCAATTACAATCAATATCTAAAGTACAATCTTTTTTATTAGTTAATGAATTACACGAATTATTCATATAAATTAAAAAGATAAAAAGGAAACTAAAAATATAATTTAAATAATTTTGTTGATGATTCTAACGCACCTTCCATCCAGGCTTGTTTTGTACTATATGAATCACCACAAATATATAAATTGTAGTGTGATGGTTTCATAATTTTTTTTGTTAATATATCGCTATTATAATTTGGTTTCCAATATGATACTCCTTGTTTCCAATAATGGTTAAATATGTATTTTGGTTGTTCTATATTTCTATCTGGAAATAATTTTCTTAATTGGTTTGTTAATTCTTTTTTTTGTTGTGTTTTATTTAATTTATTCCAAAAATTAGCATTTTTCCAATCTGTATAAGAAATCATAATTAATCCAATTTTAGGGTTAATTGGTATTATATATTTTATAGATTCATTTGTAACAATTTTTCCAAGGTCTTCAAACCATGAATTATTATATATAGCATAAGTTCTTAGTAATGGTAATACTTTTACACTATTTAAATCTATATTTAATTTTTTTAAAAATGTCATTTTTTGCAAACTATAACTATCACAAGCAAGAATTAAATGTTCACATTGTATTTCAGTATTCTTTGAATGTTTATTTGAAAAAAAACATTCAAAACCATTCTTATACATTTTAACATTATCTAAAGAATGATTTAATTTTATAATACCACCTTTTTTAATAAAATCATTTTTCATTTTATCAATTAATTGACTTATACCACCACCTAATACATAATATTGTGATGATGAATCTAAATCACTACTAAAAGCTCGTAAAGCATCATAAGCATTTGTAAATGATATTACAGTATAATAAGGATAACTATGTTGTAAAAATAAAGCTGTTTCCTTATCATACAATTCTGTAACTATTTCATATATTGTTTTAGACATTAAATATTTTTTACTCAACTTTAATGATAATAAAGCATCAATTATTTCTTGAGAACTATTAAAATATTTAGACACTATTTTGCGACTAAATACTGTATTTATAGTATTTGGAATTTTAACTAACTTATGATTTAAATTATAGTTTCTTATTAATTTAAATAATAATTTATGACTTTTATTAAATCTAGCTCCACCCGCTTCATATTGAATAATTTTATTATTAATATTATGTGTTTGAGTGTATAATCTACCACCAACATAATTTGATTTATCATATATTACTATATTTTTAGTGGGATATTTATTTATTAATTTTAATCCAATATTTAATCCACTTATACCACATCCAATTATAATGTAATCCATATATATTAAATATAAATTTATTCATAAATTGTATCTAATAAATTTTTATATTTTTTGGTTTCTATTTTAGTTAGTAATGGTTCATTAACTAATAAATTATGTTTATTATTTATTTTGTGTCTATATTCTTCAATGACATAATTATAGTTGTTATATTTTTCTTTTTGTTCTTTTAATTTATCTAAATTTTGTTTATTAAAACTAAAATAATTCCCCATTTAATTATCTATGATAAAATAATTTTAATCTAAACACAATAAATTTATTTGTAATTAATTTATATGATAGATATAATTATTATTATAGTCATTATTATTCTAATTATTAATAGTCATTATAATTTTATTAATGTATGGCAACATATAACATTAAATAATTTTAGAAATATAGCTTTCATAATACCAATAATAACAATGTATTTAGAAAAAGATAGTATTGGTAAATTATTACATACTAAATCTTCTAAATCTTATAAACGTAAATTAAATGAATCAACAAAAAAAGTTGTGGCCGCTAATCAGCAATGGAGATGTAATATATGCAAAAATATGTTAGATGCTAGTTATGAGGTTGATCATATTATTCCATTATATAAAGGTGGTAATAATGAAATATATAATTTACAAGCTTTATGTAGAAATTGTCATGGATTGAAAACAATTAATGATAAATTAAATATTTAATAATATTAATGTATCAAATTATAATTGGGATTGTAATAAGTATAGTTATAATTGTATTAATAGTAATGTATTATAAAAATCTTCAATCTAAAAAAAATAATTTATATATTGAAAGACAAGACTCTAATAAAATTTTAAAAATTTTAGATGATGAAATAAAAAAACCATTAGATGGATATGATTATAGTATGGGATTTTTTATATATGTTAATGATTATACTAAAAATTTTGAATATTGGAGGCATATTTTACATAAAGGAACTGAATCATTTAATATAGAAAAACCAAAAACATGGCAAGAAGTTCAAGATATTTTTCCTGAACAAAATCCAGGAATATGGATTAGTCCTGGAAATACAAAAATGAGAATAGCATTTTCTACACAAATTAATAAAAATTATTGCAGTAATAATTTAAATAAAAATGCTTGCAATACAATTGATAGATGTATTTGGGATAATAATAGATGTATTAATAACAACTTACATGCTGATTTAGAAAATAACTATTCTATTCAAAATACATCAAATAGTATTAACACAATAGAATATATTGATATAGAAATACCATACAAACAATTAGTACACATTGGATTTATTTTACAAAATAAAATATTAAATGTTTATTACAATGGAAAATTACACACAATACATAAATTTAAAGGTGATATAGAATCTAATAGAGGATTAATGTATTTTAATCATCATCCTAGTTATGATGGGTCTTTATTTAATTTTAATTATATTCCAGATAAAATTAAACCAAGTGATATGTATAATTTGGCTCAAAATATTCCAAATATAAATTTAATACCTAAAAAAGAAAGAATAAATAATTATTTAGGTAGATTTAAAATTGGCGAAGCTTTAAAAAGTTTTTTTATTTAGTTATTATAATGATTAAATTTATAATTATATTTATAGTAATACTATTACTTACTATAGGTTGTTATTATTATATTAAAAATTTAGGACATACAGTATTATATGATAATCCCGATTTATTTTATGGAAATAAAGAACTTTATATAGGTCAAGAAAATATGCCCAATTCAAATGAAAAAGTAAAATATAGTTTTTCTATATGGTTAAGAACAAATAATATATCTGAAAATAGTATTTGGTATAATAATCCGAATGAACCAAAAACAATTGTATTTAATAATGGTAGTCCAAATATACAATATTTAAGAAAAAATAATACAATAAGAATTCAAATAGTTTATAATAATTCAGAAAATATTTTAGAAATGTATAATTTTGATTTAGAAGAAATACCATCACAAGTATGGTGTAATATAGTAGTAACTGTAAATAATGAATATGTTGATATTTATAAGAATGGTATACTTTATAAGTCTAAACAACTACCAAATCCAAATCTAAAAAGTTATAAAATGATGAATATTGGGGAGAAATATAATAATTTTAATGGATATATTGGCCGTATAGATTATTATAACTATGTTTTAACTAGTGAAAAAATATTAGAATTATATAATTATAAGGATAAACTACCTAATAATTTAATGTCGTATGAATCATATGAGTATTTAAGAAAAGAAAAAGAAAAAATTAATAATTAATAAAATTTCTATATAATTATTTTCTCTATTAATTACAAATGGCTAGAAATAATGCATATAATTCATATAATCAATCAGAAGGACCTAATATTGGTTTAATTATTGGAGTAATTGTAGGTGTAATTGTATTAGGTATTGTTGGATATATTGTATATAAATATGTTTATAAGAAAAAGGCATTTTATAATTCAAAATTAATAATTCCATATATTCATGATGGAACAATAGATAAGATGATAACTAATAGTAGTATTCCAGCGTCAGTATCTGGAAATGAATATAATATTAATGTATGGATATATGTTAGTGATTATGGATATAGAAAAGATGAAGATAAATGTGTATTATTTAAAGGTACCGTTGGGTCAAATAGTAGATTAGGAGATGCAAGTATTGAAAATAAAAATAATCATAGTTCTAATCCAAGTATATGGTTATTAAAACACAAAAATACATTACGTATATTAACTGGTTTAGATACAGATTATTCTACAAGTAATTGTGAAAATCAAAATCAAATATGTAATACAAATATGGATATAGATAAATGTGATATTGAACATTTTCCATTACAAACATGGGTAAATTTAAATGTATCGTTACGTTCTAATGTTTTAGATATATTTATGAATGGAGCATTAGTTAAAAGTTGCATATTAAAAGGCGCACCAACCGTAAACAGTGGTGATTTATTTATAAGTAAAGCTGGAGAAAGTAGTAAAACTGGTTTTAATGGTTATTTATCTAGATTAGAATATACAAATAAAGCATTAGGTTATAATGAAATTGTTGATAGATATAAAAAAGGACCAACGACAAATATATAGTAAAATTATTTTATATCACTATATTATATGGATCCATTAGTTTCACAAATATTAAAAATTGTAATAATATTAGTTGCTATATTAGTTACAATGTATGGTATAGAAAAACTTATATTTTATGTATTAAATAATAAAAATAATAGTCCTTGGATATTAGAAGGAAATAAAAATGCTAAAAATTCACAAATTATTACACAAGATCCAAAAAATGAAAATTCTATAACATTATATCGTTCAGATAATAAAGAAGGTGGAGCGCAATTCTCATATAGTTTTTGGTTTGTAATTGAAAATATGCAATATATGTTTGGTCAATGGAAACATGTATTCCATAAAGGAAACAAAACATCAAATCCAAATAGAGCACCTGGAGTATTTATTCATCCAGATAAAAATGCTTTAAGAATTTATATGAATACATTTAATAAAATGTATGAATATGTTGATATAGATAATATTCCTATTAAAAGATGGGTTCATTGTGTTATAGTATTATCTGGAGAATATTTAGATATTTATATAAATGGATATTTGAGAGAAAGAAAAAAATTAGATGGTATTGCTAAACAAAATTTTGGTGATTTATGGATAAATCTCAATGGTGGGTTTGATGGATTTTTATCTAATTTAAGGTATTATAGAAAAGCATTAAATTATGAGGAAATAGAAGAGATAACAAAACAAGGCCCTTCTAATGTAGAATGTTCAGATTCTGGGGAAATACCACCATATTTAGATGACAGTTGGTGGTTCAATATGTAATTTATTATTTATGTGATGAATATCTTTAGATAGCAATTTAAAATTTTCTTGACTATTGTGTTCCATTGATATAATATTATGTTCACAATTATCTATTCTTGTTTTTAGTTTTGATATAGAATCATTTAATTCTACAAAATCTAAATTATTATACAGATTTATACTTGAATATGGATCTGTTGTATTTAAAGGTTCAAACAATGTATTATTGTATATTTTAGTTCTACTACCTTTACACGTTTCAAATATATTTCCCATTAATAATTAACTATATTTTTATTTATTTTTTGTAACGCTTTTATAATTATTATTTTTTTTGCTTCTTTTTAATGATTTACATTTTTTTTTTAGATTAGTTATAAATCTATCAATATTTAACGTTTTTTTTTTGAATTATGTTTTAACCATTCTTTTGTAAAAGTTTCTAATTCTTTTTTCACTTTTGAAGACATTATTAAATTTCTTTTTGTTTTCATATAATATGCATATAAAATTGATTTAATTCATTCATTAATTCAATTAATATAAATTATGGAACTTAATGGAAATTTGTTAACAGATGAATTTTATAAATTTAATCACCAATATACTATTGTAAACTTGACTGATAATGATTATAACAAAATTATTACTAATGAAAAATGTATTAAAATGCAATTTCCATATGGTATTAATGGAATGATGTCTGGCATTTATAAATATAATATTGATAGTGTCTTTAATGTTAAGAAACTAATAAATATTATAAAAGAATTTTATAATTCTAAACTTACAAATATAGAAAAAGAAAAAATCGCAAATGAAGCAGAAATCTATATTGATGACCTCAAAATCAAAAAAGATATATTAACACTTACCAATCAATGTTTTGTGGAAGAACTTGAATATAAAAATGGAGTATTTATTTTAAGGTGTGGTAGTTAATTTACTCTGGAGACTTGGTCATATTCCCCAGTGAAGAAGCAATCTTTGAAATTGTCATTTCCTTCTGCTCTTGGTTCTGTCGCCTTTTCACACTTACCATTCAACAAATATACTTCCCCGTTACCTATTAAACATTTTCCTTCTCCCTCCTTTTTTTCTTTGCAATCTTTACATGCATTTATGCACCGCGACGGGTTTATAAACTTTTGTTCTTTGAACGCTTTTACACAATTCGGGTTGCTGCATTCATCTGTTGGAACTTGCTGCCGCTGGATTGCGCGCGAAGACACTCCCTGACTTTTCTCACCATTGCCCCCACGCATTGATTTTTTATTTTTGCGATTAATTCTTTTTTTTCTTAATGAACGACGATTATTTTTTCTTAATGAACGAATATTTCGTTTTTTCATTTTGTTGTTATACTTTCTAGATTTCATATAAATATAACAAATATAAAAATGTATTATATAAATTAATATTTAAAAGAAAATATATATTAATATTAATTATGACAGTTGGGGCATTATATCAAATAAAAAATTATAATAGAAATGCTACAAATAACTTTTTAGAAATTAATCCACAAATATCATTTTATAAAATAGTATATAGAAAATATGCTCGTTTTGCTATGGAAAATGTTAAATTTGATAATTTAACACGTAATACATTGGTATATGATGATAATGTGATTATTAAGGCAGATATTCCAAGGAATGGAGATTTATTAAAATCGCTTTATTTTACATTTGAGTTGCCAGAAATATATTCTGGAAAATATACAAATGATAATGTATCTAGTAATTTTGATTTTAAGTGGATTGAAAATATTGGAATAAATATATTTAACAAAGTAACACTAAAAATTAATGACCAAATAATTAGCACATTACATTCAGATTATATAAATATATGGAAAGAATTACATTTATCGAATGATGAAAAGGACATATTTAATAAAAATATTGGACATGTTAAAGAATTATATGATCCAAAAAATGGATTAGGACAAAATGGGAATTATCCACACATGACTACAGGTTCAACAAATACATTGCAATCAGATAAATATAGTAGTAAAAAAGTGTTATTTAATGGAAATAAATTACAATTTGACCATTCAAGCAAAATTCAAACAAATTCATCTTCTAGTTATTTAGATACATTTCCATCAATATTATCAAGAAAAATTAAAGTTCCATTACCATTTTCATTTACGGCAAATTCTGGATTATCAATACCATTAATAGCATTACAATATAGTACATTAAGTTTAGAATTTGAAATGAAAAAATTTAGAGATTTATACACAATATTAGATGCTAAATATACAAGTACTTCAAATTCATTTAATAAACGCATAAAACCAAGTTCAGATGATTATCATAATATAGATTATTTTACTAATAATTACACACTAAATATTAAACCAAACTTAGAAGGTGAATATATATTTTTAGATGACGAAGAGCGTAAACGATTTGCTATTTATGACCATGAATATTTAATAGAACAACCGCGAATTTTAAATAAAGATGGTTCTGAATTAATTTATAATATAGAAGAAACAGATATCAAAATATATTCCGCTTTTAATCCAGTTAAATATTTAACATGGGTAGTGAAACGAGATGATTTTAAACATATTAATCAATGGAATAATTATACAAATTGGCCAAATCCAAATATCCCACCTTATTCTAATAATAATCTTTATGAAGATTGTTACTATAATTTAACTAAAAGTAAAGATGTCTTTTATAGTATTAAAAATTCATCACATGCATCACATTTTGATACAAATAATTTAAAAAAAACTGTATTATCTAATATTAAAATTGAGTTTGATGGAAATGTAAGAATTAATAAAGATGCTAATTATTTTAGCAAGCAACAAATATATGAACATTTTAAAAAGAATGTAAAAGATGGTATATATGTGTATTCTTTTTCTTTGAATCCATTAGAATATCAACCATCTGGTTCATGTAATTTTTCAGATATTAAAAATCCTAGTATTTATTTAAAAAAAAATATTAGTACTTTTACTGAATATAATTATAGAGTTTATTTATTTATTGTTAGTTATAATATATTTGTAATTAAAAATGGAATTGGAAATCTTAAATTTGTTAATTAATTTATTTTAGTATATTATGTATAAATCTAAAAAAAGAAAACTAAAAAAAAAAATAAAAAAAACAAAAAAACCAAAATTTAGATTATATGGTACTAAATTTATTAGATATATTTAAGATATCGATATAGTAGAATAAAAAAAACTATAAAGAATACTTTTTAGTAATGATACTGGTGCTTTACTTTTTTTAGATATTAATTTTAATCTAAATAATATTTGAATAGTTTGATATTTATTTAATTTTTTAATATATTTATTAATATTTTTATAATCTTCATATTCAGAATAGTAATTTAATACATTTACGAATTTATCTATTTGTTTATTTGTAAATACTTTTATTTTATGTTTTTTATTAAAATATTTTAAAATATCATTTGATTTTTTAAATAAAGATTCATTAATTTTTTTTGATTTTTTTTTTGGTATTGGAATATTTTTATGTGTTTTTGTTATATTTTTTTTCTCATATTTAAAAAATTTAGATTTATTTACTTTAGTTTTTTGAGAAAACATTTTTGGAACATGTGTTTTAGTTGATTCTTCTTTTATTGGTTTAGGTTCATCTTTTTTTACTGGTTTAGGTTCATCTTTTTTTATTGGTTTAGGTTCATCTTTTTTTATTGGTTTAGGTTTTTCTTGTTTTATTGGTTCAGCTTCAGGTTCAGGTTCAGGTTCAGGTTCATGTTCTTGTTCTAACTTAGAATATATGTCCATTTTTTTTTTATATCTATTACGGTTTGCTTTAGTTTTTTTTATAATTTCTTTTACTTTTTCTGAAGAGGATAATATATCTTTGTATAATGATTTATTTGAGTTTAATTTAATAATTTTTATTTTATTATCCATAATAATTTAAAATTATATTTTTTTTTACAATTTAACATATTAATTTATTTGTTAATAATATATGGCAGATAATATAGTAAAATCATCATTGAATGATTATGAATCAGTATATAAAATAGATTTAAATTTTGATACTGAAGTTTCGGGATTAACAGCAGATGTTATATCTGCATATGTAGCAAGAGTATTAGCGAATCATCCATATTATGTTGATATTTCACAAATAGTAGATATAATTGTAGATGAAGAAACTAATAAAATAACTGTTGTAGTTAGTGACAAAGAAGTAGGTGAAAGATTAAATAATTTATCAAATTCAACAATAAATTTATCTGATGTAGCAGAACAAGATATATATAATTATCAAGATAATTCAACAGAAGCTATGAATAATCTTAATAAAATGTATACTAAAGATACTAAATATATATTAGATTATAAAAATCCAGAAGGAGAAACATATTTATATGAATATGATTTTGGAGGATTTAATAAAGCCCAGTCATTAATATATGACAAACATGTTGTTTTAAATGGAAATAAAAAAAGACATTTTATGAGAAATAGTAATGATAATCCATATTATTATGATGAATATATTAATAGTAAATTAAATTATGTAAATTCGAATGATTTAAAAAAATCAAATGAACTATTAAATCCAAATAATCCATTAAATGTTAAAAGAAATATGCACAATACAAATGTTAATGATGTAGCAGGTTCTATTAATGATATTAATAATGTTTCTAGGGCTGTAAATGATATAAACAATTTAGGAGGTGCTGTAAATGATATAAACAATGTTACTGGGGCTGTAAATGATATAGCTGGTTCTATTAATGATGTTACTGGTGCTGTAAATGATATAAACAATGTTACTGGGGCTGTAAATGATATAGCTGGTTCTATTAATGATGTTACTGGTGCTGTAAATGATATGAACAATGTTACTGGGGCTGTAAATGATATGAACAATGTTACTGGTGCTGTAAATGATGTTACTGGTGCTGTAAATGATGTTACTGGTGCTGTAAATGATATAGCTGGTTCTATTAATGATGTTACTGGTGCTGTAAATGATGTAACTGGTTCTGTAAATGATGTAAATTATATAAACAATGATACTGGGGACGCGCAAACATTTAAGTTAACGAATTTTGTAATTATATTAGTAATTATAGTTTTTGTATTAATTATATTCTATCTTTTAATGAAAAATGTAAATTAATTAATATATTTTATAATATTAAATGGAACGAATATTTATTTTAATTATAATTTTATTACTATTTCTTCATTTTTTTAATACATTATAATTTTATTTTATATATTAATATTAATGATTAAAATAATATTGTTAACATTATTAATACTATTATTTATATATTTATTTACAATTCGAGAAAATTTTAAAATAGTTAATTCTTATAAAATGGTGTTAAATGTTAAATTTAAACCAAATAAAAATGATATTACAAAAATATTTAATGATTTAGGTATTGAAATAGAAGATTATGTTGATGCTGATATTACAACTACGAGTGCTGGTGCTTCAGAAAAAGAAACAACATCTAGTGGTGCTAATAATGATGCTGATACTACAACATCTAGTGGTGCTAATAATGATGGTGATGGTACAACATCTAGTGGTGCTAATAATGATGCTGATGGTACAACATCTAGTGGTGCTAATAATGATGCTGATACTACAACATCTAGTGGTGCTAATAATGATGCTGAT
>Ga0209634_1001459_pt1 | contig 17191 bp, 6 predicted proteins | sample LinPmetageLP40_FD_184043 | JGI IMG/M metagenome (GOLD analysis project Ga0209634, IMG submission 184043) | Marine viral communities from the Pacific Ocean - LP-40 (SPAdes) (version 2) | ecosystem: Environmental > Aquatic > Marine > Oceanic | place: Pacific Ocean | collected 2010-08-26
TCGCAGCGCACAGGCTTTGGCAGGAAGATGAGTTAGGAGATAGTCGATGGCTTATGGAAGCGCTATATCAAAGTCGGTTGGTAGTTTTTATCCAGCCGACCCTAGTGATCCGAACAGTAGTAGGTTCGCATCACAATTAGAGGGTGTCGGCTCTTTGTTTGATGTCGGGTACGCTTACAGAAACAACAGGCAAGCGGAGCAGTTGCAGCGTGAAACCAACTCTTTGCGCAGAAACATTGCTGAGCGCGAGCTTACGATGGCTGCGCAGACTGCCGCAGATGAACAGGCTATGCGCGAAAGAATTTTAGGCAGAGTGTCTTCTTTTGATGACGAGCTTAAATCTACTTTGGCGTCTTTAGGAACTATGCCTCAAGTCAACGGTCAAGAAATTGCAAACACTTATAGGTCTATTAACTCAGACGCGATGGACAAGTATTACAAGACTGTAGAGCTGGCCAGTTCTAAAGGTAAAGCAGACGCTATACGTCGAGGCATGGATCGCTCGACACAATACGATGACAGGACAGCAGCCTTGATAGAGAAGTCGGCTGGGGTAATTCCAGCGATTGACCAAGCGTCTTTTGACGCTGCGATACAACGCAGTCAAGATTATCAAAACGCTATATACAACAGCCGTAAGAAAACCTTGGACGAAATCACTGGCGTAATGACTGGCGCTATAGATTATGAAAACAAGTTTGTCACAAACAACGCTGCCTCTCAGTACGGCAACGCTGCGCAAAACTTTGACCAGTTTGCGACTGAAGCGGGTTCTAACGTGAACGACGCTCAAAAAGAATTGGGTCGAGTGCTTGGTAAGTTCCAAGAGGAAGTCGCGCCGAACATGGGGTATGCTTTCAACAAAGATATTGAAAACCCCGTAGACGTAAAAGGCAGCAACGACGCAGCAGAGCTGGCCTTTTTCCGAGAAAAATATCCAAAAGAGACTTCGGCGTTTGTGAGTAGCATTAAGGATATAAAATAATGGCGGGACTTGGTTCAGCGTTTGGCGGCGCGTTTGAAGACAGCATTGATAACAGTAAGGCCCGACGTTCCAAAAACATGGAAGCGTTTAACTCATTTGTAAAAATGCAGTCGGAGCTTGGTGTCGACGCAAGACCCGAAGACTTGGAGCGTATGAAGCGTGGGCTTGCAGGGGGCAGCACATACTTTACTCAAGGCTTGCCTTCAGACTTTGTGCTAAACGCAACGTCTCAACGACTGGGCGCAATCAAAGCTGACAAAGAAGTAGTAGAACAAAGCAACGTCATAGCAAACGAAACGGCCACGCTAGGGAACAAGAACACATCCCAAGAGATGGCTAAGCGTGCGCAAGAAATGTTAATAACAGACCTTAACAATCTTGTAGGCACTAACGCTGCTGATGACCCTACGTGGAAAACATTAAGCGAAACTAACCCAGTCGTTATACAGTCAGTCGAAAGGTACGGCTCAGAAGCGACACGGCAGAGGTTGATCGTTGGTGACCAAAATGAAGTCTCAAAGTTAATAGCTGAGCGAGGATGGAGTAATTTAACTGACCAAGCGTCTCAAACGGCAATAATCCAAAACGCTTCTCCTTACCAAGTCAAAGGACTGCAAGCGCACTTTGCAACTATAAACACTAAATACAAAACAAACAGTCAGCGTGTTGCAAGAGATGCAGCACTCGGAAAGTTAGGCGATGTCTTCAATGGGGCGACTAACAGAGGCGCAGCCGTAAAAGAATTGATGCTTATTGCTGACAACGCTATGCCAATAGATTTAAAAATTGACGGACAGCAAAGGATCAATCTGGAAAGCCAATTTGAAATAGCGTTTGATAATTATATGAACGATTTCACCAGCGCGGCCATCACGCAAGCTGGCGTTTACAAAGACACATCTATTGTTGGCAAATCCGACGAAATAGAAAACGTGGCTAAAAAACTTTTGGCAGAGGCAGGGGTTATGGCCCCATCAGCCGACCAGATAAATAGAGTAAAAGAAGCTCTAGTCGCAAACGTAACTGGACAATTAAGAAACGAAGTCGATCAAAAGCTAGCAGCCATCCAAGCTAGAATTGATAAAAGACTTCTAATAGAGCTGGAAAATTTGGAAGTAAACACGCCAGAGTTTGCCGCTGAAGTAGACGCGCTAATGTCTGCTTCTAACATCGACTTCACGACGCCAGACTACCAAGACGCGAGCGGAAACAAGACACAGAAGTACAACGACGACAAAGCAAAGATAGAGCAGACTTTAATAAACAGAATAAACTACGCAAACTCAGAGGAGCTAACCAGAGAAACAAAAGTCTTTCGTGATAGCGTGACTACCAGCATGAAGGATGGCATCCTGTCAGGTTTTCTTGGGCCTTATCTTGGGGATCGTCAAAAGTCTGTGTTTATTGAACTAAACAACTTGCGTAGAACAGCGGGTATTCCAGAGTACAGTGTCGCAAGAAATTCTAACGGCGACTACACTGACCCAGAATTTAGAAAGCAGTACGCGGTATTCCAAGGCGCGATGAAAAAGACGATTACAGAAGCGGAAGCAGCAGCTAGAAAAACTGAAGTCGCCTTAGCGGAAGACGCTCTTAAGGCTGCGATTGAATACCAATCTAGTGTTTTAAGCAAACTGGCAGAAGAAAACACTATGGAGTACGTAGCTCTTAGTCAGCTTGACAGTCTGTTTATCGTCGACGAAGACAAATTTGCAAAAGTTCGCAGAGAAATAGAAGCGCAATTAACGAAGCACGAGGTTACTGATTGGTCGACGCAAGGTCTTTTGGTTATGGACGTTGTCAGGCGGGTGGGTGCAGACAACAACTTACTTCCCAAAAGCGCCGGGGCGACATGGAAGAACCGTAGGGTTGTTTCAGGCATGGCGTCGCGCAATCTGGTAAAGCCGGGTACTTACGTGGGCGACTGGCTTACCGACATTGCAGACATGAACACTCAAGCCGCAGACGTAACAATTTCTACTATAAATAACTTGCCACTCGACGCGACTGCAACGCAGCTTAAAACTGCGGCTGCAAATAGAACAACAGCTATTAAACTGCTGCAAGAATTAAAGGCAGACGCGATTGCCGAGCGCATGACTGAAGAAATGCAAGCAGTCTTAGACCATCGAAAAGGCACTGGTGGCACAGCAGAGCTAGCGTTTACTAAGGCGATTGACGCTAAAATAACTGAGTTGCAATCAGCAGTTCCAAGTAACATTCCGACATTTATAACAGCGTTAAGCGCAGGCGGTTTCAAAGTGAACCCCGCCGCAAAGAACGTAGCCGCGTCTGTGCAGATGGGGTTTGTCTTGGGCGCGACATACGAGCTAGACCCAACATCGACTAACCCACCGGGTTTTAAGCTGACAAAAGGCCCACCCGTCATACCAGCGCAGCCCACTCTTAATGGCGTTGCTGTCGACAACAGCGCGGCGAGCAACGACCTGCAAGAAGCAGTAGCCTACTTCACTGACGTCGACCCTGCTAAGTCACCCACTGCTCTTGCTAACGCAAAATCAGTTATAATGGTTTCTAAAGAACGGATGGCGACTGGCAACCACGAGTTTCCTAATTTACTGCAAGACGGATTATCCCCGATTGCGCGATTTGGGGCTTATCTTACTGAGACTGAAAGTGACGAGCGCAATGCTTTACAAGCAAGGACGCAGCAAGTCTTGGATTTTTATTCGGACGACGACAGAAGAACTGCGGCTAGTTTTTTAAACAAGTTTCCGCAACTTAAAAAAATTGCAGAAGACAACCCCATGCAGTTTTACCAACTGTATATCTACCACCAGACACAGCAAACTAATATGCCGTAGTCTGAGTGAGGACGACTGACCCTTAACGTCTTGGTATGATGGTTCCGACAAGTTCGGAAACTGGAGTACCGACGTGAGTACAAGACTTAATAAATACGCTGGCGCATGGGCAGAACTCAACGCAGACGCGCAAGCAACAAACCCATCAGGCGAAGGCGTCGGCTTAGGTTACGCAAAAGACCTGAACGAAAACACTGTTAAAAATATATTTGGTCGACAAGACTTTGTCCAAGACCTTATGGACTACTATCAGCAGCGTGATGGTAAAACATTTTCGTCGATAGACGAGGCACGCGACTACTTCATGGAAGACCGCCGCTGGCGCAACATGAACTCTATCTCAATCACCAGAGACTTGATGGACGTGAACTCACAGTCTGATGAGCAGTCTATGCGACTGGCCAGACTTCAAAGAACTTTCGACATTTTGCCTAATTTTTACGAAGACGGTGGCGATGGATGGCGTGGGTTTTTCACTAATGCTGTAGCCACTATTGCTGACCCTGTAAACTTAGTCGGCTTTGGTTCAGGCGGCGCGGCTGCTAAAGTAGCAGCGGCCTCTGTGATGAAGGAAGCCAGCAAGCAGGCTATGACTAAGACTGCACTGGAAGCCGCCAAGAACAAGGCGTTCAAAGCAGGCATACGAGCGGGTATATACAAAGGCGCAAGAAACGAAGCCATAGCTTCTGGTGTGGTGGAAGGTGGCTTAGACGCAGGAATACAAAAGCGAAACACAGAGCTTGACTTGCAAGACGGATACAGCGCCACGCAAGGGGCTATGTCTGTAGCTGGTGGCGCACTGGTCGGCGGGGCTTTAGGTAGCGTGCTTGGCCCTCTTGGTGCTGTCACACCTAATCCATTTAAAGGTGGCAGAAGCGGCATCTCTCAAGGGATGATCGAAGGCAGGCAGTCAGCGCGAGCAGACGCCACGACTGTACGCAATGATCTCGCTGACGATGTAGCAGACGAAGCACAACTTGCTGCTGGAAGGGCCGCGTCTGTAGACCCATTTGATGAGCAGCACGAAGCGCTTAAAGTTCGCATAGCCGAAGCAAGACAATCGGAAACCACAGACACTGGCACTGGTCAAACAGTAGATGTTCCAGAAGTAGGCAGCGTAGCAGAGACTGCGTCTGACCGATTAGAGCGTGCCAACAATCGGATGAAAGACTTGGGCGTGTCTGCCGCAAGGAAAGACGTCGACGCAGACGCGGCGGCTGATAAGGGCGATTACAGTTCCGCAGACAAACTTCGCAAACAGGCCATTGATTTGCGTCGTGCGCAAAAAGACTTAAGCGACAAGTTTGCTCGCGTGTTGTCAGATGAGTACGAAACAAACGACGCGCTGGTTGGTGAAATTCTCGACAGCGCAAAGCGAGCCGAAACTCTGCAACTCAGCTTTGACCCTGACGCACAAACGATAGACCCGAACGCAAAGCTAAACGCAGACGGTTCACCAACTCAAGGCAGCGTAACCCCCGGTCGCAACCCTGTCGACGACGAGACAAGGGCGCAAGAATTTGACCGATATAAAGCGTTTTCTGGCGAAGACACAGTTCAGCCCAAAGGCTTTACTGGTGGCGACGGCTCTTTGCAAGACGCGCCTGAAGTCGACACTAACTTAGACGGCACAGAGTTAAGCGAAGCCGACGAAGCAGCTCGCGCAACTTTGCAACAGCAACGACAGAACAGAGACGACTTAAAGGTTGAGCAGCAAGAAGCTCTTACGCAGCTTAAAGACGCAGAGGCTAAAAGCGCAGCAGATATGGAGGGCTACGAAGCAGCCCAAGCAGCCGATCAATCGACAATGAAGGATTTAACAGCAGCGTTAGAACAGAGACAACTAAGCGACTATGACGAAAACTCTCCAGCCTCTGCGCTCAGCAAAAGCATTGCAGCTAGAAACAAACTTGAAGCTATAGAGGGCGAGACTAACGGTGAGCTTAACGCTAGACTGGAAAGCGCTCTCAACGAAGCGAGTATGGGGCAAGCTACTAGAGTAGAAGCAAGAATAACAAATGATGAGCTTCTTGAAGCTGCACGGCTACGTGTTGAAACGGTGGGCCGCGCCATTGGGACAAACGACGCTGGCCTAGAAGTATCAGACGGCGTGTTTACTGGCCTTGCCCGTGAAGAAAGACAGATCATTCAAGCCGCTCAAGACGCTCTTGAAGCAGAAGAGATTGCAGCCGCGCAAGCTGAGATAGCTAAGAAGACTAAGCCAGAAAACGGTGACGTTAAATACGAAGAATTAGGCGATGGCGATAACCCGCACCAAGAACGCATAGACTTTTTGGTTACTGCGTTGGGCCATGACCGAGCTAAAGTTGAAGCAGACCTGTCGTTCGACAAACGAACTAAGGCTGGTAAAGCTGCGACTAAAGCAAAGTTTGTTGAGTTATTTGAGCAGGGTTATGTTCGCAATGGGCTGTCCTTTTTGCGCAGCAGCTACATTCGACAAGAGGGAGAGACAAGAACTTTAAACGACGGTTGGTTTAATGTAGAACTTAACCAAACAAAATTTAACGATTTGTTTGAGCGGCCAGAACTGCGCGACCTAGCAAGACAGAAATATTTAGATGTTATCAAAGCCTCTGGGATGGCTCAGAAAGCGCATGAGAACGCCTTACTGCCTGACGATGCGACTGGCGCAATGCCGACACCTGAAGAGGTGCGCAACAGTTTAACAAAGCAATACGGCGAAGGCTTTGCTGAAATAGCGATGGCTACTGAGCCATTTAAAAGTGACAAGCTGCCTGATCAGAACATGGATTACAGCAAGGTCAGCACACTAGCAGAACGTAAGCTGTTTATTGAAAGCCTGTCAGAAGAATTTAAACTTAAGTTCAACAAAATGCAGGAGCAAATTCTTAATGCTGTACTAGCAAAAGAAGGCGTAACGACGGTTGAAGCGCGGCGTATAGCGGAGGAAGTTTATTTAGACCGACTGCATCGCGCCATGCTCAACCAAGACAACACTGTTAGTCGCAGCAACCAAGCGATCACTGAGCAGATTACTAAAACTGAGCTGTACGTTGAGCAGCTTGAAAAAGCAAAGCAGACTTATTTTGAGGCAATGTCTAATTTGCCTATGAACGCCGCGCTTAAAAAGAAAGCGATACTAGAGCAAACTAAACGACTGATTGTTCTTGAGGAAAACCCCGCAATGGCAAGGCCGGGCAGAGGCTCAAGGATGGTTGTGCCTGAAGTTGGCGAGCTGTCATTAGAGCAAGCCATTGACGCAGTAAAAGTGCAGGAATTTTTAGATGCACGCAATCAAATGCGTTCCTTAAAAAGTCGTTACGTTGGAGAAAAAAATCTATCTGTTGGCGAAATCATTGAGCGCGAACACACAAACATTAAAAGACTATACAAGAAAAAAGACACGACCATGCGGATCAACAAAGCCAAGTCTGGCTTCCGTCTTGGCACAGACATCTCTGTTAATTTGGCTGACGACGCAGAAGACTTAGCACCTCACATTGGCATGATCCACGAACGTACAGGAACTGGTACGTGGGACGTAAAAAAGAAATTACAAAGCTCAATAGCACCACCAAGGTATCAGCGTTTAATTAAACAGGCTGTGCTTGAACGCACATCTGGAGGGCAACGCCAAAAAGCTACTGGTCAAGCGACGGCAAAAGCCGAGATCAGAAAAGCGCGGATAGACAGCGTTAGCGAAAACGCAATGGTCAAAAATCCAGAGGAAATGAAGCGCAACGCATTAGTGCTAGACCCAATCTTAGCAGCTATTGAAGAAATCAAAGCTGCCAAGAGCAAGATTAGTGCTGCAAAAAAGAAGCTAGACAAAGGTCCAACAGCCAAGATGTCTGAAGAGGCTTTGGAGGATAAGGTTGTCGAGGCAGAAGCCGAATTAGAATTTCTACGAAAAAAACATTACTCACTGGCTGGCAAAGTGTTCATCGAAAAATCTGGTGCAGGAACTGTCGAAAGCGGGTTACAACGCAAGGCTACTTCCTTGTCTCAGACTGGCCAAAAGCAAGCAGTCGGTGAAACGTACATTAAAGCTGAAGTCGAAGGGCCAAAGAACACCCTGCGCTACGCACGCCTTAAAGCAAAACAAGAGCTAAACAACCCCAACACTGCTGAGAAACTAAAGGCACGCAATGGCGTGGAAATTCCGTGGACAGCACCATCAGAGCGCCGTGCAAAACTTCTTGAGCATATGCTACAAACTATAAATAACATTGCTCTTGGCGCAAAAAACGGAAAGCCTTTTCCACCTCAGTCATATGCCGACAAGGTTGCCAACATAGTCTACGCTGGCGAGGCTAAAGACGCACGGGCTGCACGCATACAGGAGAAGGTTTACCAGCAGCAAGTCTTAGACGGCATGTATAATTACGCTGGCGACACGACCCCCGGTCTTAACGATTACGACAGCACGCCAGTTTTTGACGCGCAAGGAAACCCCTTCGCCAGAGAAGACATTGACGTTGAAGACTTAGGTGAATTGGAAACTGACAACACGAGTGCCTTAAACAACGAAAGCGCGTCGCCTCAAGAGATACAAGAAGCAGCTATTGAAATTGTAAACACTGAGGCGCGTGGGCAAGAAGCGCCGACTGCTACTGATTGGGCTGAAGAAAACGGTGTATTGTTTGGTGACGACGATGCAATGAAAGTCGAAGACGCAATCAGTGACATCAATGAACAAAAAACTGCGACTAGAACATTAGACGAAGAGATCAAACGTATTACCCGCGAGAACGCTGGCAAAGTTGACGAACAGGAAATGGCACGCTTGTACTTCAAAGCAATCACAGACAGCCAAGAAAATCAAAAAGTCATTACGCAAGCAAAGCAGGCCAAAGCAACGCCACCTGCGAAGACTGCAACGCCACCTGCGAAGACTGCAAAGCAAGGCCCAATAGCAGGGAGCAGCACACACCCAGACAAACGTCGGCCTGCTGGCAAGCCTTACGCGCCTGCAATGGCGACACTGCGTAGTGGCATTGAAGTCGACGGCGCAAACGATTTTAATTACTACAAAACAGACGGCGAGCATATCGCAATTTATTTTGACGGCAACGCTGTTGGAAGAATTAACAAGGAAGCTGATGGCAAGCTGTCTATTATTCGTCAGTCGCAGCCGGGGGACGCTAAGCCTTACCGCATAAGCGGCCCATTCAGCAGCCAACAAGCACTAATGCGAGCAGTGCCAAGAGTGTTTGAAGACTACGTTACAGTAACTCAGGCTAGAGACAGCCGCTTTACTGTAAACAAAAACGCAAAAGGCTCCCCACATTTTAACGAAGTGTTTGAGAAAACCGAAACGTACAAAGATCAAGACACTGTGGCCGTTAAAGACGGTGACATAGTCGACCCACTAGATAGCCCGCAAATGATGTCTGACCCAGACAACCAGCTAACGTGGACACAAGCAGACTTTGATCTAGGCGAGGGCTACACCTTGGCCGTGCAGATTGTCGATCCAAAAGCGGGTGAGCGTTACGGCGCTGTTAAAGCTGCCAGCAGATCAAAGCAGGTTACGATTGAAACGATGCTGGGCCAAGACTTGCGTGACGGCTTTCAGTACATTGTTGGCACAGTAAAGAAAGGGTCAGACAACGGCTTTGCAGCACGCGAGACGTTCCGTCCTCTTGAACCTGAGACTACGTTTGTAAACCAACGTGGCGCAGAAATGACTGGCTTAGAAATATCTGAGATTGAAGCGTCACTGACTGGTGTGTTTAGCCCCAGCGTGATGCAAAGTGGTCGGCGTCGCAAAGTCGCACCATCAAACATCGACGCAATAAAAGACAAGCCTTTGAAATCATCGAACCCAGAGGCTTTGCAGTTTTTAAATTCCAAGGGATACCAAACCATCGGCAATGTGATCGACGGGATAGAACAACTGGAACAAATTAACTTCCAGCAAAACATGAAATCGCAAGCAGACTACGAATACTACTTTACGCTGCGCGAATTGCTCAGTCAGGTTCACGCAGAGAACGTACCTAATGGTGTGCAAAAGCCTACTACAAAAATGGTGCAGGCTACTGAACAGATCAGGTCAATTATGACAGGGATGGACGCTGTCGAAGCCCAGACAGTAGTAGACTTTTTAGAGCGTTTATCCATTGGAACAAACGGCGTTGTCCCAAAATTCAAAGCAGGCGACGGAAGTTCTTATTCTCAAAATGCGCCAGCAAAAGCGGTGCAAGACCGCAATCGGATTACCTTAAACACGGAAGCTGGCCGCGATCCGTTTTTACCTGAAGGCAGACGCCAGACACCTCTTACAATGGAGGCTGTACACGAGGTCGGCCATTGGGTGTACGCTAATGTGCTGACTGAAAGCGAGAAGACTATTTTCTGGCGGTCTATGGGCAAGATGTACACAGATGGTCAGCTTGACATGCGCGAGTTTCACAAGCGCACACTTGACGCCAACTTAATTAACAACTCTATGGATAACCCTGCTGAGCTTTTTGCTAATCAGTTTTTAAAGTACGCGCTGAACGAGGACATAGTAAGAGCGCCGGGAAGCAGACTAGACAAATTGTTTGAGAGAGTTGCACGCAACGGATTGGCTCTGTTGAAATGGATGCGTGGCGACACAGACGGGTTGCACATGAAAATGGATGAGGATCTGCACGAAATCTTTAGTCGTGTCTTGCCCAAGGCACGCATCGACCCTGAAACTCAAGCCCCTTACAAAACTATAAGCAAGTTCGCGCACTTGGCTGGGCCAGCTCGCAAGCACGGCATCCCGTCTGTGCATCAGACTAAGAGTATGCACGTCGACGAAAAGGAAATGCTGCCTGCTGAGTTTGCAGCCAAGCAGCTTGTGACCTTAGACGACCGAATTGAAAAGTTGCAAGGCGCAAAGATGTTTGCACCCAGAGAAACAGGCGACAGCTACGGCTTAGCTGTAGAGCTGGAGCAAATAGGTCGTGAAGTCTACGGAGAGTACGGCGGCAAACAAGGCGAGACGCACCACCGCCCTAGCGACAGAGCAAAAGACGGTGGCGGCAGCGCACGGATTATGGCTCTCGACGGGACGAGTGCTATCGAACCAATTATGAAAGCGCAGTATCGTATCCACGCTTTCTTGCAGCAGCTACGTGTCGGAGAGACTTATATTCCGAGCGGTGAAAACATGTCGGTGCAAATGACATCAAGCCGCACATCTGGCTTGAACGAAGGCCAGCAAGCAATCGACGTCATAATTTCTGAAGAGCTAGCTGGCTACAAGCCAGAAGCTCAAGAAGTTTTAGAGCGGCTTATGGCCAATGACAAAGCTGGCTATCAAAGTCTGGACGCTGGCGTTGTCGACCACCTACACGCGCTGTCGACAGACTTACAAAACGCTATGCAAGTTGGCATCAAAGAGTACACGATGATGTACCAGCGCAAGATGCCCAGCACGCGCAAAGGTGAGTTCATTGGCCTCGACGCCTACACTGGTCATGCTTACGTGGCAAAGCACAGCATGATCTCGCAGTATCACATTAACAAAAACAAAAAGCTGCGAGACGATGCCGTCGCAACAGGCGTAGCAGTGCAGGAAGTGGCAGACTACATCCGTGAAAACAACATTAAAGTCGGAGAGGCAGACAGGGTCAGGCTGAATAAAAAAATCCAAGCAATAAAAGCAGAAGTTAAGAGCGAACAAGTTTTAAAAGACGAGATAGCTAAAGCTGACAAAACAAACTTAGCCGAAGTGCAGCAAGTCGCAGGGTCACTGCAAGAACTACAACGGCGCGACAGGTCTGCTCAGTCTGAGACTGCCTTAGACACAGCCGAGAAAAACTTAGAACAAGACGGCAAGCTCGACGCCATTCAGTCGATAATAGAACGCAACAACGTAGAGGAAGTAAGCCAGTTGCGTGCATGGGCAGAGGAAAATGGCGACGTCGACACGCTGAACTTGCTTGGCAAAAGCACTACACCAGTCGACGCGCCTGAAGCTCTTTCACCAAATACAAAATCACCCGCAGTAGCGGAATTAGCTGACGGCGTGACGCACAGAAAAGCACCTGTTCAAGAGGCTGGGCAATCGTTGTTTAACAAGCTCGCTAATAAACTGGGCCGAAGCGAAGAGGACGACTTCCTAACTGAGTACGACATAGCGACCATTACTGGTAGCGGGATAGACCGCGACATGGCCAACGGGCGCTTGATGGACTTTGAGCAAGCGGGAGTAAATGACGTAGAGCTTGAGACGATGGGAGACGAAACTCCCATTACCGCAAGTCACGCCGACTACGGACGCGCTCGCAAAACCATTCGCGGAATTGCTTCAGCTATAGACGAGCTAAACAACTTACGACAGGCAGCGCATGACGCGGCTGACCGAGCCAGAAAGACTGACAGGTTTGATAAAAAAGCTCCAGAAAATGCGGCTTTATACAAAGCCGAAATCCAAAGCATCGAAGAGTACGACGCTAAGAGTGCTGCGTTACGCGCTGAAATTTTCCCGAAGTTATACGACATCGCTTACAGAATGTTGCCTGCTAACCAGCGTACAGAACTACGGTTAGCAGCAGAGACACGAGGTCAGAAAGTCTCTGAAATGATTGCTGATAAAGAGCAGCAAATTTACAAAGGAATAACTCTAGGCAACGACGTTAAGGGTAAAGGAGCAGGGGCTGCACTAAACCAAATTATGATAGACACGTCGAATATTTTAGACGGCATCCTCCGACAGCCTCAGTCGCTAAACGAACAGCGCATGGAATATAAACGCTTGTCTTATTCAGGCTTGGCGCGTGGGCCTGAAGATTTTCCACACCTCAACGCTTCAGTAGACCGTAACGGGGAAACTCGCATACACCCCTCAGTCGCTGGAAAGTGGGCTGTCGAATATCGGAAGATCGCAGAGCAAGATCACACGCAAGCTGTGGCGAGACACGTCGGTATACATCGACCAGAAGAGTTGGCACATCGCCATCAATCAATACGGTTTAATGTAGCTCGTGATCAAAACGCCACTGGCAACTCCCCAAGCTACGGAGAATTTGGAGAAGGTGTTTACCACACTGGCTTAATGGGGATCGACAAGTTTTACGACGCGGGAACTTTGGCCGCACGCATTAGTCGACAGCTAGACAGCGCGTTTGTAACGCCTATCCAACGACAAGCCGCAGGCATGGCCACGCAGAACATCATACATTTGCGCGAAAAAATAAAAGACATGACCGTTCTTCAAAAGTCAAAGCAGCACAAGTATCACAACAGCACAATCCACCATCTTTTAGAAGCAGAGCGTAAGCACTGGGAAATCCTGTCTGATATTTCAAAAGGCGCAGTGTCAGACAACAAAGTAACACCTGTTGCTGTCAGAATGAGAAAGCCTTTCGACGCAACCCCTCACTCCTTTTACTCAATCAATGAAGGCGAGGGCATAGACCTTGAGTATTTTATGTTAAAGTTTCAGTGGGACACTGACCTTCCTGACAAGATTTATAATGATCTCTTAGATAAAGTTTACAAGGGCGTTAGCGGAGATCAGCTTTACAAGATAATGACCGATGACATCTTTTTTAAATCCAGCGTCAAGACCAAGTCTTTAGATCAGGCTAAAGCTAAGTTTAACAGATACCTAAAAAGTGAGGGCTACGACGGCATCAACTATGATAGCGGCTCTATGTCTTTCTCGACAGGCAGCGTTAAGTCTTTGACTGGAGACAGTGGGTTTGACGCTGTAGAGCTGGCCTTGTCTCAAAAAGAAAAGCCCGGCGGCAACCTGAAACTAACCGCCAGTGTCGTAGAAGAAATGATGGTAGTCGACGGCAAGCTACCTAACCACCAGTTCCTTGCGGTTGCACTGGAAAGTCAGCGCATGGGTATGCCCAAGCCAGTCTTGGATGTGGTTGGCAAGATGATCAAGGGCCGAGATTTAACTCAAGACGACACCATAACCCTAAGCAAGTGGTCGACTGTTAAAAACTTCTTTAGAGAAAATTCGTCTATGTTCAGGGAGAACGGCGCGCATTGGTTTGCAGACTTAGTTAAGCCACTGAACGGAACAGGCGCTTATGAACGTCACGACGCTCTACTGGCTCGCAGGCTACAGCCAATCATTGCCAGACTGAATGGACTGCCAGACGCAGGCAACAACTTGCAACGCTGGGGCAAGCGCAATCGTGGCCTAGCCTTGGGCGCTTTAGATACAGGTCAACCTGCAAGCCACAAACGTATAATCAAAGCGTTGCGACGTGGGCGTGGAGCAGTGGAAAGACTTAAGCCAGAAGAAAAATCTATTGCTCTGGAAATTGGGGCAGCGTTCAGTGACGAGCTGGCTCGTATGAAGGCTTTGGGAATTACAGTGGGAGACACACGTAAGTTAGGCTCAGACTTTTACGTGCCGCAAGTCTGGGACAAAGAAAGCATACTGGAAAATCCCATCAAATTTAGGCGTGCAATGACTGGGCTACTAATGCGCGAGCAAATGGCTGACAGCTTTGAAGGCCCACGGCAAACAACTGAAGAGTTAGAAGAGGTTGCAAGAAAAGTATCTTTAAAAATCACGAGGGGTCACGACCCGTCTATTGATGGAGAAGTGCAAGCAACTTTATCTGACCCATTTGCTGCGCGAGTGCTTAAGCTACAGCCCGGTGATTACGCAGAGATGGACGGGTTCCTTGTGCAAGACTTGCAAGGGATCATGGCAAAATACTTTGACCGCACAACCCGCAAGCGCGTATTGACGGAGCGGTTTGGCATCAACGGGCATGGGTTCGACGCATACTTAGCAGTAGCTCAAAAAGGCCCAGAGGCAGCAGTTAATTTATTGATGTCAAACAATGCCCCTAAGTTGGCGGTAACAACTGAAAGCGGCATGGCACAGGTCGACAAGCTAGAAGTAGCTGCCCTGAAGATGACGCAAGACGAAGTTAAAAACATAGTCGATCAAGTTAAAGCTGTCTTAAGCGGAGATACTGCGTCCAGAATAAACGGCAAGCAAGAAGCCATGTCGATCTTAACGACAGCGGCTGGAGTTGACGGAATGAACGACCAGTTCCGTATGCGTGCAGACGCCATTGTAAATGCGTTTGTGGATTTCCCAGACAAAGGGCCATCAGCACCAGCAGTAATTAAGATGCGGCAGATGATGGACGTCCTCAACAAAAAACCCATAGACGGCGGCACTGGCAATGAAGCGCGATACAAAATAAGCCGCGCTCTTAAGTCGTTTACAAGCGTAAGTCTGCTTGGCTTTACCGCATTAACCTCACTGCCAGACATAGGGTTGCCGCTCGTGCGAAGTGGCAACATGCGAGCTTTCGCAAAAGCGTGGTCAAAGTACATGACTGACCCTGACTACCGACAGTCTGCAAGGAACGTCGGCGTTGGCATCGACAACCTTATGCACGAGCGCATGGTACACATGGCAGGCGACGGCAATCAAAGGTTTGCAAACAGTTTCTTTAACGCGACGTTACTAACGCCTTGGACTAATACAATGCGTGAGGTGGCCAGTCTGGTTGGGTTTGAAAGTTTTAAGACTGAGATCAACCGGGCGGTCAGGATGCAAAGGCAAGGCAAGACTGACACCAAGTCTTACCAGACTGCCGTTCGATACCTAGAGCGTTATGGTTTGACAGGGCCAAATGCTCGGCATGATTTTCTATCTAACGGTTCGTTTAGGATCGACGCTCTGCCCACAGACGAAGCGATTGAAATGCAAGTGCAAGAAGCAATGATACGCTTCACAAACGAAAGCATCTACACCCCCAATCCAAACGACATTCCGTTGTGGGGCCAAGGGCCGTGGGGCAGCTTGATGTTCCAGCTCAAGTCGTTCCCGTTTATGATGCAGCGCATGGGTAAGTACATGGTCGATGAAGCTCGGCAAGGCAACTACTACCCCATAATGTACATGGCTACAGCAGGCGTAGGTGTGGGCGCAGCATCCATCAGTATCAAAGACCACGTCCAGCAGCGTGGCGGCGAAGACGAAAGAACCTTTGCTAATCGTGACCGTAGTATGACAGCAAGCAAACCAGCGTTGGCAGAAATGCTTGGCATTGACGAGGATAGCCTGACTGACGAAGCGTTAGGCTGGTGGATCGACGGCTTGATGGCTGTCGGTGGCTTGGGCTTCCTTGCTGAAATGCTTTACAACAGTGCAACCCAGTTAGAGGACGGCAGTAAGTGGAGCTACGTCCGTATGATGGGCGGTGTCTTTGGGCCACAAGTCGGCACGACAGAGCTGGCGTACAACACCGCAGCTATGGGGCAGGAGCAAGTCAAAAACCTCATCACAGGTGAGAACGAGAACAGCAAGACTAGAGTAGGCATGAATAGTCTGGGCGGTCGCATACCTGTGCTTGGTGGCGTGGCGTCGATCAGAAAAGCGTTGACTGATACGGTAGCTGGCGAGCCTAAAAAGCCCGGCCCAAAGAAAAAGTCTAGCGGCCAAGGCTTCAACTCATCAGGCTTCGGGTCAGGCTTCGGAGGCAAGTTTGACTAATGTGGCTTCTTTCAACGGCCTTAGTCGCGGGTCTGGCAAACCCAGAGTATGTAACTTGCCAGCTTGCCAAGCGCGTAAAAATACAGGGCGAGATGGTGTGTATATACCGAGGCCCAAACGGAACGATTGGGTATCACTACCCATCGTACAGTTTTGTGGAATGTCCCAAGCAATACTCATGTCGCTATACCCCAAACGCCAAACGACGCCCGACAGTGAAAGAGATACTCAACGGCCTCAAAGAAGGATTTGAATAATGACACAGGAAGAACGTGAACACATCGACTTTAAGACTTACCAAGCTAACCGCCGACATATGTGTTGGTGCAGTCTGGGCATGATGCTGTGCGTTACCGCCGCAACTATCTACGATCCAACCCGCATGGAAGCTGCCGAGAGTATTTTGATGGCACAGTTTCTTGCGTTGTCTGGTCTAGTTGCCAGCTACTTCGTTGCTGGGGGTAAGGAGCGATGATCCAAGCACTCATCGGCCCACTCGCAAACCTCGCAGGCACATGGCTTCAGGGCAAAGTCGAGACGAAGGCAGCAGAGACTAAGATGAAAGTCTCAGAGGCAGAGACTAAGTCGCAGATACTTATGTCGCAAGCTCAGTCTGAAGCGAACTGGGAAAAGATCATGGCCGAAGGCTCAAAGTCGTCGTGGAAAGACGAGTATATTACAATCCTGATGAGCCTTCCCATTATAGTATGCTTCACAGGGGAGACTGGGAGAGACATAGTCTTCGATGGCTTCGCTGCATTGGAGCAAGCCCCCGACTGGTTCATTTATACTTGGGGATGCGTAGTCGCAGCGTCGTTCGGTATCCGTGGTGCGACGCAATACTTTGGTAAAGGGAAGTGACCGATAATGTCTTGGCTTTCCCGCAACTTACAGAAATTGACAGGCAATTTGTCGAGCTTGAAACACAGCGCG
>Ga0209634_1001462_pt1 | contig 17165 bp, 31 predicted proteins | sample LinPmetageLP40_FD_184043 | JGI IMG/M metagenome (GOLD analysis project Ga0209634, IMG submission 184043) | Marine viral communities from the Pacific Ocean - LP-40 (SPAdes) (version 2) | ecosystem: Environmental > Aquatic > Marine > Oceanic | place: Pacific Ocean | collected 2010-08-26
GTAATATCACTAACAATAGTAGTAGCACTAATGTATCAAGTACTAGTGTTGTCGGTAGATCCGGAGTCTTAGATGCTCAAGACCAGTTTGGCTTTATGCCAACTTAGTCTTGCTTAGCTAGTTTTGAGAAATAAGATAGAGTATCTTCATCTTCACTGCTAATTTCCTCAGCAGTTACTGGCTCATGAGCAGGAACAGGATCATTCATTTTAATCTCTTCCCTTACAGTATAAGCGCCAGCAGTTACCTCTTCACCAAGAACTCTCATTAACTTAGTTTTAAGTTCGTCATATGACTTATAGTTCTTAGGATTCGTGAACTCATCTAGATCATGCATATTATTATATGCTTCTTCTAACTTAGCCTCATCGGCACTTAGGAACTGAGATGCTGAAGAGAACTCTGACTTATCATAGTTTCTATAACCTTCAACGTTTCTTATCTTAAGTTTAAAGTCGGCGCCTTCCCAGAAATCAAATGGATCGATTGGTGTCTCGTCTGCGAAAGCTGGATTCATAAGATCATATATCTTATCAAATATCTTCTTACCAAACTTATATAAGAATACCTTACCTTCGTTTTGAGGAGCTGACGGATCATTAACCACATAGATATTAGTTACGTAGTGTAACCTTCTCTTTTGTGATCTTGCTTTGTCTTTATCAGACTCGATGCCTGAGTTCCATAGTCTCGAGTTGAGCTCACCAACTGGATCAGGTTGACCTACTGAAGTAAGTGAGTTCTCAATATACCATTGACCGGTTGGGCCTTTAAACCCGTGGTCCCAGTATCTTACGAATGGAAGTTGATCATCTTTACCAGGAAGAAACCTGATAACTGCATAACCATTACCTGCTTTATCAACAGTTGGCTTCCACATTCTCTCATCTACATAAGATTTTGTTTCACCGCTGTTAGTGGCTTCTGCTGCTTTGATAATTTTATTGATATTTGAACCGCGACTGCGTTTTAGTGTTTCGAATGACATTGTATTGTCTCCTTATTTGCTGAAATATAACTGAAATGTAATACTATATATAATAGCATTTAGTTGAATAAAGATGAGTCAATGGCGTTCTTCTTAGGTAAGAAGTTTAATTCCATTGCCTCAGCTTCAAGCTTATCTTTAATAACTGGCGATATAAACTTTCGAATATCTTCGATTTCTATATTGTTAGTTTCACAGACCTTAATGATTGCATCCATGTATGGAATTTTAAGATCTGCTACGGTAGCTTCGATAAGCTTTGTAAATTTAGACTTTGATAAAAATTGTTCTTCTATTGTCATTTGTCTAAAATCCTTAATAAGATCGTATCTTTATTGATACGACCATTTACGTCTTTACGTTTAACCTTTTGAAGTTTATCATCCAAGAACTTACTTATTTGATTATAGCTCTTATTAAGTAGAGTTGGAAATATCTCCATTGGCTTTCTAAGTTTAACCTTGAAACTGGCCAGTGGATTGAAGTTCTTAATAGTAGAACCAGATATTTCAAATCCACGTGATGCCTCAGTTTCATAGACGCATAACTCTTTGTATTTAGTGTTAAAAGCATATAGCTTATACTTACCAATAATTTGAATAGGATGAACTGACACAATCTTAAAGTCATTATCCTCATTCTTATATTGTACTTTAGAAACCTGCTTATCTGCAGCCTTAGGCTTCTTAAGGTTAACTGTACGTGATGCTTTAGTAGCTGACCTGATTCTTTCGAGGTCTTCGAGCATGGCAGTACATGTTTTAATTCTTTGGTTGAGGACCGACCGTTTAAGGTGGGAGTAACCTTCTACAGCTTGTTCGCATCGTTTGTGATATGCGTCTTCATAATCAAGAAGCCAGCCCTCAACCATTGGCTTAACGTGACTTATTGCAGTGTTTGTTAAGCCGTGATACTTGAACCTATCATATAAGTTAATAGTGGCATCTTCACCTTCGATCCACTTGTCTTCAAGTTCAAGTAATTCTTGCATTATAGTATTATTAATCTTACGTACTAACCTATCTTGTGGTGACAATGATATCACATTTAAGTTAGCTTTCTTTTCTTGTTGTCTTTCTTTGTATAAGACTTTGCCAGTTTCAATTAGAGGTGTCATCTTTTCAAATAAATGTGATAGAAAACCAGCAGCCTTTTCAGATTCAATAGTTTTATTTAAGTTATTATTATACCAGTACGCTGTAGCTGCGTGATGTGTCATAGTAAAATGATAATCAGGATTACAAAGCATGTACTTTGACGGAATAGGAAAGTTTTTCTTGATCCATGTCTTAACCTGGCTTATACAGTCTTTCTTATCAACTTGAAGATGAAAGTAATCTTTAACTGCGTCAAATCCTTTATCGATTGGAACACCTGCTAATCCAGTTCTTGCTCCAGCTCTTGCGGTTTTCTTCTTGGCTCTTTTGCCTTTTAGTGCTTGTAGTCCCATATTAAACTCCCATTTATATGTTATTGGTTTTTATGTAATCGTGTGTTGCGCCTATAACCATATTTGGATATTCTCCAAGATACGTACCGGCTTTCAACATTTCTTTAGTAACTAAGTGCTTATGCATATGATTGATATTATCATAGTCAGCTAATATATCTTTACCTAGCTGATCAAACTCATGATCAGTTATAAGATTTGTGTCAAGCTTATAATAAGCAAATGAACACATAAGATATTTTGCGATAGGATTCTTCACTGTACGTGACCTCTTGTTTTAAGAGACTCGTCCATTGCTTCAGTATTGGTATAATACTTATCCTGATGAGCAATATTGATTTTAGTTGACATAGCAACAGCTAAGCTACTATTTTTTTCGATGAGCCTTTGAGCAAACTCATCTTGGTGAATTGGTGACATTGCTTCTAGCTGTCTGATTATATTGGCATAATTATACATATTTGAACTCCGCTTTTTTCATTTTATAGATCTATTATACTACAGTTTTTAACAAATGTAAAGGACTTTCTTCACTTTTTTTATTTTTGTTGTTAACATGTTAATTACGCCTCATGGTGGCATATTCTTTAGCATCAGCATTTTTACTGACTGGCACCATATTTGACTTGTGCATAGTAGCTATACCTGTAATAAAATCACCGGTATACTGTTTGGCAGCTTTTTTAGCAGCTATACGACCTATGTAGTTTGAAGTAGGAAGTGACTTACCATCAGAATATACTGGAACTTTATTACCAGAATCCTTAGCCTTATTCTTTAATTGATCAGGATGCACACCACGAGACCTAAGCCACTTATCATGCTCGGCTTGCGCCTTTTGCCAGCCTGGCCTACGAAATGGTTGCTTCTTTTTCTTTGTGTTATTATCGTTGTAGTAGATCGGTAATAAATGCATTGTCATTTTTAACAGCTCCAAATAAATTAGTTAAATCAATATAACCATAGTTGATGGCAAATAGTATTGCAACAATTATCATAATAAAAACTGCATTACGAAAGAACCAACCAACTATGGAAAAGAAGACGCCTACAATCAATGCTCCAGCTACTGCGAAGAAGAGGAGTTGAAAATATAGTGGAAGCATCGATTGTATTTCGGTAGGACTAGGCATAAAGCACTAGCTCCTCTTGTGCCTCCTCAGGTGTGGCAAAGTAACCACTATACCTGTCGTACGGCTGGATAAATCCTTCGGACTTATCTATCTTGCCAACGTACCAACCGGCAGCTGAGGCCATAACGATGGCTTCAGATACGCCATCATTATCGAATTGAATGTCTTTGATTTGTTTTTGAATTTGCATTTTAGTATACTCCGCTTTTTTCATTTTATAGATCTATTATACTACAGTTTTTAATCTTTGTAAAGGAAAAAATGCAATTAATTTAAATTTTGTTATTAACATGTTAACTATGTACGATACCTTTGAACATCATTTGGACCAGAGATGCTTGACATCTCTGGGCTCTTATTTTTTAAAGCATTTATCTCTTCAGTTAATTCTTTAATACGTTTATACAACGTATACTTTTCTTTAACTTCTTCAGCTATCTGCTTTTCTAATAATTCTATTTTAGTGAATAGTTTCGTCGTCATCTTCTAAATCCAATCTAAATACGAATTCCATACCATTATCATTCTGCGATTGCTCAACACACTCGCCTATAGTATAGTTTTCATCGTCAACGGTAAAAATGATTTCATTTTCTTCGTCAAACTTTTTCAGTTTTTCTTTTTTAAAATTTATTACATTTGATTTCTTAGACATACATTTCTCCTGTATAGTTATATGTTGGCGTGGTTATGCCAACTCTGTTGCTGTGTAATGTTGAGGCAGCCTGTAAGTCTTTAAAGAAGCCAAATCCGATAAAGTATAAGTACGGATATTTGTAGTGTATGGGAACAACGACAGTGCAGAATTGATTGATTCGTCTTCGGTCTTACCGAAACCTGCAAGATCAATTCCGTTGTCAAAAGTTATTTCAGTAATAAATTCGATTTTATCATTAGTATTTTTCATTAAAGTTCTCCGCTTTTTTCATTTTATAGATCTATTATACCATAAAAAAACGGGTTTGTAAAGGAAAAAATACAATTAATTGAATTTTTGTTGTTAACTTGTTAAATGTTTTGCGTGAATTTTACAACCTATAAAGTTGTTGTAGTAATCTTTACGAAGTAGTACATCATTATCAAACTGCATCTTTGCCTCATAATATGACATATCTCCTTTCGTCTTACATAGTTTAATTATTTCTCTCTTAAACTTGTTTTGTCCTCGTGATTCCACAAGTCTACGTACTTCATCTGAGGAACCATAGTATTCTCTCCAGTCAGACTCCGTACGCGTCCGTACACGTCTCTTACGCGACTTAGTGATTGGTAAGGTCTTTGGTTTCCAGAAATTCTTTTTTCCAATATACTTATTGTTGGAATCCAATTCTGTGATTTGATATACAAAACCTTGATACTCTTCTGGTGTGTTATTATATTCTTCTTTATTAAATGTCCACATTTAATCTTCTACTTCTTTAGCTTCAGCTCTTCTTCCACATATTGGGCAAAACAGTGGTTGTGTTTCAGAGGCTATATAACTAAGTTCATCGCACTCTTCACACTCTATCTCGTAATCCTTCAATGATCTCTCTCTTTCTCTTATCAGATGCATTGAACCACTCAGCTATTTCATGGGTAGTTCTTCCACATCCGATACAGGTATCATTTTCAACTTTACATATTTTTACGCAAGGTGAAATCAATTTAGAAATCGATTTCGCACGCACCACCTGCACATGCGGCTGCAGCGAGTGTATCAACATCCGTATACTTTCTTTCAGTTATGTCTTCTTTCCAGTCGACAGTTTTTAAAGTTGATTGTATCTTATTCCACTTATGTAATAGGTAAGCATCCTTAAGACAGTGCTCAGCTAAGTTATTATCTGATCCTAGATAGTTATCAGCAAACTTAGTAAACCTTCTTATCCAATCTTTCTTCATAGCATTTTCTGATGACTCTAAAGATATGTCCGGACCAAAACCCTTTGCTGTTGCGCAGGCCTCCCATAAGTTTGGAAAACATTTTAGCGAGTCAACCACCATTCCGGAAGCAAACACCGCAGCATTTCCGTACTTCTTAACCATATCCTTTGCAGTTATGACAGCTGTATTTGGCGCTTGGTTATAATCTTTATCACCAGTCATTGCTAAGAAAGATATTCCTGCAAACGCATCTCTATTTTCAAACACATATTTTTCAACTTCATCCCAGTCATCAACGATGATCGTGTTTGATACATTATGTCTTATACCTTTATCAGCACATAGCTCTTCATTAGTACCAGTTTCAACCCAGTGCTTTTGAGCTTTCTTAACGAGTTCAAGGTGCTTAATTCCAAGTAGGTCATCCTTATACATTGAACCTTTATTTGGTAGTATAGGAAATGATACGACTACATCAGTTCCGCCCGCTGACCACACTGAGTCCTCGACCATGTACGGATTAGTCTTCATTATAGCCTGAGTTATCTCAGATTCTTTGTTCATCTGCACATTTCTGATGTACATAGAAGAGTGTTCTGCATGGATGCCTGAAGCTGTTTGTAACAACACGGAAGCATTACCACTAGGTTTAACACATGTTGTCCTTGCAGCTGGATTAATGCCAATGATTTTAGCAACTTCACGATTTACGTCCTTAACTATTTGTGCGCCCTTTTCAAGTATATTTTCATCAAACAAGATGTCTGGATTATTCATCCACCCTGTTATGGAGACACCAAGTAGTGCTTCTCTCTCAAAGATTAACTTTGAATCTTCTGATAAAAACTTAAAGTTTGTGTACCCTGCTTGTAGGGTACCGAGGATAGACGCTGCTCGGCATGCCTTATAGAAGTCTTCCTCGGTATTGCATTTCCCTCCGTTGATTTCAGTAAGGTTGCAACCTTGCCAACCTGACTTATTATTAATCTGCGGATACATACCAATTTCCACGCATGGATTAGTAGTATGTTCTGTAGACTCAACGAAAACGAATCCTGGTTCACCAAATTGCTTGACAGATTCCATGATCTTGCCAAACTGCTCCGGTGTAGTCTTATCTCTTACAATAACTGCAGAGTTGTTAGACCTTCCTCTTTGAGGATTATCCATGAACCAATTACCTGTTTTCGCATTCATCATTTCTTCATCATCTGGTGAAAAAAGACAAATTGTCGCTGATCTACGTACACCACCAGACAATACCGCGTCTGCAGCATGCATAGTAATATCATAGGCGTGAATAGGTTGAATGTCAATTGGTTCTTTGGAATCTAATACAATACCTTGAAGTAAGTGTTCTATTTTATCTAGTGACCTACGTAAACCGTTTGGACCTGGTGCTTTAAATCCACCTGAAATAAGTGCACCCTTAGGCCTGATTTGTGATAAGTCAAAGTATACTCGTCTTCCTTCGTATTCAGGGTATTTACCACCACCTACGAAGAATGAAGACATCAATATATCAAGTGCTGATGCCCAGCCTTCTATTGAGTCTTCTACTATATAGCCTTTCGCTTGCTTTGTTCTATTTTGTAATTTTGGTAATTTATTAATGTGATGTCTTTGCACAGAAAACCCTGCACCAGCACCACACAATAAGATATAAAACACCTCGCCAAAAAAGTCAGGCCTATCAACATATGAAGAAGTACAGTTATACATCCTCATCTGGTGTTTCATTAATTGTTCTCCTCCAAACTGGAGTGCACGCTGAGCGCCAAGAACTCGTTGTTCTTTATAAGCACCACGAGCTTCTTCTAAATACCCAGTTAATTCATTATTATTATTCATATAGTTTTTATCGTGCATGTCGATAACACGATCAACTGCCTCATCCCAAGACTCATACCTTGACTCATCTTCTTTAAAGCGTGAGTATCCTTCGTAGAACTTAGTTTGAGACAAAAAATTCCTTGTGTCAACAAATGATTGCTGCATTTCTACCTCTTTTTTTTGATTATTTTTTTATTGTATATAGATATTATATATTATTTTTGCGATCTTGTAAAGGACTTTTTAATCAATATCACCAAAATATTTTTTTATCATTTGTAATACATCATCATACTTAGCCATTTCCATCATTTGCTTTTCAAGCTCTTCCATGACTTGCGGATGCTCGCCAATACCTACAGGGTTATTCATATAAACCTGAGCTGTAGCCTTCGCCATAGCAATCTTTCCTTCAGAGTGCTTTTTAAGTGCACCTAACATTTCACCTTCAAAATCGTAATCCATAATATCTCCTATACAATCTTTGCGTTTACTTTTCTATGTTTATTCCATGCAACGAATCCACCTAACCTTAGTGCCCAGTAGGCAAGATAGTTTAGTAAGTAGAATCCATTGACTTCAATATTAATATCTCTAAATGTCTCATCCATCCACTTTTGTGACTTAACACCTATATCTTTATTGTTCTTTAGTAGTAGTGTCTCATACTTATATCCATAATCATGCACAAGACCTCCAATCAATAACACCCCAACAGGTGATAAAAACTGTGCTAAGAACTTCGGTACACTTGCACCATCAAACTTAAATCCTTTGGGGATAATAAAGTTTTGTCCGTTTATTGAGTAATTAAAGTCTTTTACAACTTCCCAGTGCCTTGATCCAAATGACCATAATAATATAGCACCCCAGAATCCTTTACCCTTAGTTGCTATCTTTATCGGTTTCATATGCGGATAATCTATATATTTAAAATTAACTCTGTTATCTATTTTTTTATCAAATAAATTTATTATTGACCCGATAATTACAAGTATAATAAAAATCGTCATTGGCCAGAATTTCACTGCCATGTCTAATATGAAGTCCATTATTTTTTCTCCTCTTTAGGTTTGACGGCTTTCTCGTAATAGAGAATAATTTCGTTTTGTTGTTCTATATATCTCTTAATTTGCTCAAAGTTTAATGCTAAATTTTTAAATGACTGAGGATCTAATCCGTACATTACAAACTCTCCCATGCCAGCCTTAACTTTCTTTATAACTTCAGGTAAGTTCTTTTCAGTAATAACAGTAACCTTAACATTAAGCATGTTAATGCCTTTAGGTTTTTGTGCTACAGCGATAGTTGGTACTATAACCTTTTCAACTGTTACTATTTCTTTTTCTGGTTTCCAACTGCAACTACTTAGTAGCAGAGTTGATGCCACCAAACATTTTGTTAACCTGTTCATTTATTCTCTTTTCTTGGCCTAACGGATCTACAAGACTATTCTTTATTATATCGGTCTTTGCAAGTAGGTTTGAAATATTCTTATTATTTTCTTCTGCAACCGCTAACTTTGTATTTAAGTCTTTAGTTAACTTAATTTGTTTTTCCATATTTTCTTGGAGTGCTTTGATTGTAGAATCTTTTGCTTTAACTGCGACTTCAAGCTTTGCGTTGTTATCACGTAAGGTTGCCATACGTTGCATAGTGTCATTGTAAATGAAGTAAGCGCCATAACCAATGCCTGCTAATATAGCAAGTACAAATATAAAGATATATAGCCTAGCCATGATCTTCTATATATTTTCTAAATCTTTTTAACAACACTGGAAACTTATCTTTTTTTCTACGCTTATCATGCATAGTAGTTGTCTTTAATCTAGGACCCATAGCCGTGTCGGCAGGATTTGGTATAGAGGCTGTAGTGGTTCCACCCGAGCCAAGATCTTCAGCTTGAGCTTTTCTTATCGCATCGGCAGAAGGTGCACCCTTCTCACCTTTCTTACGCATTCGTTTTCCTGAAGCTCTACGCTTACGTATGTTATCCCAAAGATTTTCTTTTATTGTAAACTCTTCAAACATATCTGTACTTGGACTCCTACCTGATTGCTTGACGACTTTTAAATCATGACCTATTAGTCGTGAATATTTTTCGACAGCTTTATTTGCACCTGCTTCTGAACTATGCATACTAAATACGTATCTCGTCTTAGGCGCAGTTGGATTTACCACCACATGCGTATATGATTTTATCTTACTACCTTTTTGTCTACCTGCTATTCTCATCTTATTAATTCACCAGCAGTTACGTATATTTCATGATTAGTCTTAATATGAGTTGCCTCATATATATCTACGCCAAATACATCACCAACAGGAAAACACTCTTCTTTAATTCTTACCTGATCTTTAGGCCAAACCATCTCACTACAAGATTTATTTAATAACTTAGGATTTTGAACTCGGTAAACTCCTGGTGATAGTTGTTTATTATCTAATAAGAACCACTGGTTGTTTTCATTTAAAAAATCTAATACTTCAATATCACATTTCTCGCAAATATCTTTTAAACCTTTTTCCCCGACGTTTGCTTTTTCTTTAACGAGATAAAGCGCTGACGCAAAAGATCCGAGTTTACTTCCACCTCCTGGAAGCTTTGAGACGAGCCTTTTGATGTTAGCCACAAGGCGAACGAAAGGAGTATAAGAAGACTTTTTGTCATCCGTGTCAATTTTCACGTTCCTATCTCTTTTTCCATTCTCATCAATAATACCTTCTTTATAAGCATCCCAGCTTTTCCAGTCCATAACCATCATTCTTATGAATCGAAAAACATAGACTGTATCAGCTGCATTTTTTAATATACCCATTAAATCTTCCTTAACTCTTCTACAACATTGGGATCCATAGCAATTCCAGTATACTCTTCATTCTTAATATAACTTAAGAATATTAAGAATGGTTTTACTACAGGCCAATGCTTACTTTCAAGTTTCAACTCTAATATATTAAGTGCAGCCTCAATACCAAACATGTTAAAGACAACAATGAAGTGGTTTAATAATAATCTCTCAGCCAAATCATCAGTCTCAAGATAACGATTAAGTAATCGCTTTATATACTTAAACCTCTTAAGGTCTTCGTAAAACTCGTCAATATCAGCGAACTTTGGATTCTTATAGTGCTTTGCAGCATATAGGAATAAGTTCTTTTCGGTTAGCTCATTAAAGATCATTATAAAATTATATATGCGTTTTTTAAACTACTTCTTTCAATTCTTTGATCAAAGCAGTTTTATTTTTTCTTCTATCAAGTTCAATACCATGTTCTCTGCCAAGAGCTTCAAGTTCAACCTTAGTCATGTTCTCATACTCACTAGGAAGAGTATCCTCAGTCATAAGCTCAGCTTTGACTTCATGAAAGTTAGTAGGAGACTCCTTAAGCATCTGAGGCTCTGGGCTTACTCCTAAGTATTCATCTATTGCCGACTGTGATATCGGCATCGAGATTAAGAGTTCTGCAGTTGTAGGATGTCTCCAACCTTGTCTTGTAGGTATAGCATCTTTTTGATAATTTGGTGCTTGCATTATATTTCCTTTACTTATAAATTTCGGGGTGCATTGTTTTATGATCCCCATCATAATGTTTCTTTAAATATTTTTGTAAGTTAGCTTTGGTACCAGTTGCATCAGTTGCCATGTTTGATCCTGGTCCTTTTCCATAATTTTTACTTTTTTTTAAAGTAATACCATGTTTTTTTTCATGTGAACCAGCTGTACCGGTATCATGATCGATATCAACAGTGTGTGTTTTATTCATATCTTCTACCATCGCAACTGCATCGAGTAAACCTTTTGACACTTTACTACCTGATACTCCATAAGATTCCATCTTAGCTATTTTTGCAGAAGGATCTTTAACTGGTGTAGCAGCAGGAATGATAGTATTATCACCATCTTTCTTGTCGGTACTTCTCATTTTTCTACCCGGTATGCTTTTTTTAATATTATCTGCAGTATCTTTTGCAGCTTTCATTCCGTCAGCTTCAACACTCTTTTGAACATTAACCATGTCCATTGCGCCTTTAGATGACTTCATCTTGTCATGCATACCTTCTGGAGCAGTAGCACCCTTATAGTGAGCGGCTCTATCATTTTCGTATATAGCCATTAATCTTTCTCTAAAAGTTGTACTTTCTTTCTTTACTGATTCTTTTTTTGCTCTTGAATCATAATGGTCTTTATGCTTATCATGAGTTCTATCATACTGAGGTAACTTATCATAGTCATGACCATCTTTCTTAGCAAGTTCTTTTGCCTTTTGTAAATGATAGTAACCATGATCACCTGCAGTTCGACCTACTGATTCTTTTTGATCTGCAATCTTAGTTGCTAAGTCTTTTTTCATAGTTACTGGATGAGTCTTTCCATTAAAACTAAAAGATGTTTTACCGCTCTTAGCTGCAGCGGCTGCCGCACCATGAAAAGCTGTTCTCTCATTTGCTGGAATACTTTCAGGAATTATATATGTGTCTTCTTTAACACCAATATTTGAAGCAAAACTCTTATCGCCTTTTGCATATACGGGTTTTGCCTTTGCGAGATTTGCTTTTGCTTTATCTCTTCGTGCTTTGTCTTTGCCGCCATCAGTCTTGTCTCTTTCAGCCTGTTTAGCTGCATTATTTCTTGCGATCGCAGCATAGTGCGCTGGATCTTCGTTTAGGACCTGATCTATGGCCCTATGCATATTGAATGGATTCTTACTGAACATTGGTTTCTCCTTTACATCCACATGTGGGCCACATAGGCTCCTACTGCGGCAACCATTGCCGCATATACCACTTTATTTATAATACTGACAGTTCTTGCATTATCATCAACTGCCTTTTGTATATCATCTAATTTAACAGATAATTTATTTAACCTATCTCTCATGTTGTCATGGTCATCTTGTAATGCTATGATCTTCTCCTCTGCTCTTGCAAGGGAAATCATAGCATCAGCTAACTTATCTATTTTTTGCTCTATACGATCAAGCCTAGATTCGTTTGTCTCGTTTTGCACCACTTTACTGTAGTCCTTTAATATTTGTTCTATGAGATCCTTGTCCATATATATATTTATGCCTTGTCAATTTATTAACATGTAAAATAATTTGACAGTTTTTTTTGTCAATAAATTGACAGCTCACTTACCTTGACCTCGATAACGTTTTAAACTTCTTCTCTTATCTTTATTCATAGTCGATGTATGTGGCTTACGTCCTATAGACGTTCCCTTCTTAATTGTCTCATGTTCTAGGACTGCCTTATACATCTTTGCCATTATTCAGACTTCCATACTGTCCACACGCCGTATGCGATCGCGATACCTGCAGCAATCTTTGCGAGTGGAGATAAGAATAATATCATTAGACCTAGAGCAATACATACTGCTCCGTCCATGCTTGTTCTCTCTTTAATTCTATCGTTAATCCAGTTTTTAACCATTACCATTTTTCCTTATCTGCCCAGTACGCGGCGGACATCTTACCTTTAGCAATGTTCTTTCCGTGCCTGGCTTTAAATGATTTACGTCTAGCTTTTTGTGAATCAGACTCACCTTTCTTTGGTGCTCCTGCAGTACTCACTCCTTGCTGCCCGAATCTTATAGTCTTTACTTTGTCACCTTGTTTAGCAACAACGATATGACTCTTCGTTGAGTGTCCTGGAGTACGCTTTGCTTTATTATAACCAGCGACACCGGCGCTCTTTAACCTTGCATCTTTTTCTTCGATGAATGTCTTAAAACTATCCAAACTCATGTCCTGCAATCCTTTTCATTTGCGCATTAAACTCACCCTGTCCAGGTTTTGTCTTGTACAATTTTTTGGTAAGACTACTATCTTTCTTACCCTTAATTCTATACTTAAATCCTTTTTCTTTATGTTCAGGATCAGTTGTTTTTACAAGTCTCCTCTTATACTGAGACTCATAAGACTCTGGACCCTTAGGAGCATCAGTTCCTTCTTTCTGTCCAGGAGTTACTTTCTTCATAAGCTTTACCGATTCAGGTGTGCCATAATCATACTTATACTCTTTAACTTCTCTTCCCTGTGCTTTATCTCGGTACGCCTTCTTGACTTTTGCTTTTTCTATTCTATCGACATCTTTAATTAAAGATGGCTGCTTTACAATCTTACGAAGCTTCTGTAACAATGCACCCGGAGTCTTATCAGTCATATATAAATCTGGCAATCCATCAATAGAAACTTTAAAACTTGTAGCTTCATTTTTAAGTTTATTTGCTACATGTTTTATAATATTTGCTTTATTTTTTTCTCTGTCACCTAAAGCTCTTAAGGTGTCAGATTTCTTTTGCATGTCTTTTGCATCTTTACCCATAGTCCTAAACATTAAAGGTTTCTTTTTTACACTAGGACCGACCAGACCTCTTTGTACTCTAGCTTTAATTCTCTTTGACATTGAGAGCTCAGGTATACTTCGATCTCTATTTACTTGGCCAAATAGCTTTAGGTTACTACCTGCAAATGTAGATTCTTGTGGACCTCGCTTAGCATCTAAGTAAGCAGCGATCGCCATATTTCTTTTTTTCTTATCGCTCTTACCCTTAAACTGAGGAGCCTTAGACTTCTTAAAGTCTTTGATGTAAGAACCGATTCCGTCTTTTGGATCTAATGGCATAACTTATCCTATTTTGCGTTCATTGCTTTTGTCATTTGAGTAATGACTCGTTTCATGTCACTCTTTGGAATTTGAATATGTTTACCTTTGCCTTTTCCATAATTGATTTGAAAGCTAGGTCCTTTTTTACCAGCAAATCTGTCAATTTGAAAACCACTTATGTCATCAGTATACATATTTGTAGCTTCTTCTATAGCATCTTCTTCAATCTTAGCCATTTCTTGCAGGGCTTCAGTTATTTTATTGAAGTTAAATGGTGTCATCGTTTCATACTCCCAATTTTCTTTTTAGTACCAAAACCTTTAGTGTCATCCTTTGACATCATGCCTTTCATGCCAGTTCCTAGATCGTCTTTTCCAGTCCAACCTTGTGCATAACCTGGCTTAAGCTTTTTAATTTTACCGCCTTTAGATTTAAAAGCGTCAATTGCTTTTTGATGTGCTGCTTTTTCAGCATCAGACATTGCTTCTTTTTTCATAAGCTTTCGCGTTGCTCTCTGTATACCAGCAACTCTTCGTGCACCTTTAAACTCAGGTCCACCTTTGTATTCTTGATCCGGATGTTTACCACCGGCTCTGTCTATTGTATCAGCTGTACCTTGAGAGTGTCCTTTATGATACAAATCTATTGCAGCTTTGTTTACGTATTTTCTTGTAAGATTTTTTGAGATCTCTTTTACTTGTACGCCATCTTGAATATCTTTAGTTAAAGTTTTAACTTGACCTGAGTGAGCTTTTACTGCGCCTTTAAGACCTTTAATAACTTTCTTAACTGTAGCAGTGTCTTTTTTATCAAGTGCTTCATTTTGTCTTTTAAGAACAGCCGCAACCTGAGGATGTTTATGAATACCAGGAGATAATTTGTTCATAGCTTTAACTGCGCCAGTCATGTTACCTTTTGCATACCTAGAATCAGATGCAATACCAATTGCCTGTTTGATGTGTTTATCATCATGATGTCCAGGTTTATGTGCTTCACCTACTGATTCCTTTTTGCCTTTACCACTAAGATCCGAGTCGGCACCGTAATATGTACCTTTACCTTTTGTAATATATGAGTTAACTCTCGCATGTCCCCATTGTTGAGGTGTTGTCCCAGGTCTATGACCTGATTTCCATGCAGCCATTCCTCTGTTGAATACCTTTTTCAGAGTACCAACTGATATGCCGGACTTTGCTGATTTCTTTTTAAGAGCTTCATTCTCCAAAAGCTCTTCATATTTTTTGAATTTAAGCATTCACTGCACTCCTATTTTTAATTTTTCTTACCTTAGCTCTATCAAGCATTCTGGCATGTTTAATTTTATCGACCATTTTTTCACGATCTATTTTCTTTTTTGCTACTTCGACAGCATCTTCTCCATACATCTTTCTGTACTTAATAGTATGCTTGCTTAATTTTGTCTTTGCTCCCTTGTCACCTGGTGCAGACTTATAATTCGAATTTTTGTCCTGGCCATCACCTGGTTTTTCGGCGTACTTCTTAAAGTGCGCCATTCTTCTCTTTTTTGTCTTGGTCTTAACTCCTGCATAATAACCTGCAGGCTGTGATCCTGGAGCGTCTTTAATATCTGGGTCTTGTCTATTAGTCATTTTTTCTACGAGCTCAATATCACTGAGCCACTTACGATATAGTTTTCCGTTAGACTCAATAATGACATAATTAGATCCAAGACTGGTAACACTAGCGAGCTCGTCACTGCCCACGACAGTAACATGATCACCAATATTAAACAGGTTTCCTTTAACATATGCCTCTCTTTTCTCAGAGACAGGCTCGAAATGTAACTTATTAAAATAATCTATTTGTTCTTTTAGTCCCATACCTTTTCTTACTTCATTATATACTTTTTTTGCGTCAGCATTTGATACATTCCGTGGCAGCCCCTGTGAGAATTGTATGAAGTCTCCTTCATTTGCTAGTGATCTCATCTTAGATGCGGACATTCCACTAATATCGTCTGCATCGGGGTCTCTGTCTCCGGCTGAAATTACGTTGATTTTATTGAAGTTGTATAGACCGTGTCTACCCTTAACTCCATTATATTTCTTTAACAATGTATTGAATTCATTTATCCTATCTGATCCTACAACCATTGTTATATTTTTAAATCCGTCATTATACATCTCAGTGACTGCGTCAAATACGTTCTTTACCTTCTTATTGAGCATCACACTTCTTGCGTGCTTTGGAAAGAACTTACGAACAGTCTTAACTTTATATTTAAAATCCAATGGATTCTTCTTCTTATCCGTAGATTGCGATAAGTAAACCTTATACGGATTACTACCAGATTTTTTTGACAACTCATTCATTAATTTTTCATGACCAGTTGTAGGAGGATTCATGCGACCGAAAGTAAAATACACGGTCTTCTCTTCCTCTATCAAATAATGTTTAAATGAGTTAATCATTAACCCTTCTTTCTTGCTACTTCTTTTTTACGTACGTCTTTAAACATACGTTTTGCTAATCTTGCAATTCTTTGTTTTAATACAGGCTTATCTAATCTTTTTTCAATCTCTTGTTTTCTAGCAAATGTTAATTCGCTTTTAGGTATTCCTCTAGTTAACTTCTTTGCTATTTGGTTACGAGCTTGCCTATTAGATCTTTTTTCAAGTGTCTTCTTATTTGCCATCTTCTTTGAAGCACGTTTTCTTCCGATTGCGATACGAGCTTTCATGCGCTTCATAGTTCTAGATTTTTTCATACGCTGCATCATACTTAGAGCTTCATCTACGTCTTTATCGGTTTCAGCTGGCATTTCATCTGGCCATCTAGCTTCATCAACTGATTCTTTGTAATTTTTATTTTTATATTTTACTGAATATTCTGGTCCGCGTTTGCCTGAACCTTTTAGAACTTTACCACCAACCTTTGTTGCGTGTGCTTGAGCTGCTTTTGCATCGTCATGATACATATAATGATATTTCATATCAGCATAGTTTGCTCCAGCTTTTGCTTCTTCAACATCTGTTTCTTCTTTTTTTGGAAGAGTACCTCTTGCTCTCATATCCATGTCGGCTTTAGCGCCCATACGTTTCTTTTCTTTATCGTCTCTTTGCTTTTGATTCTTCTTCTGTGAAGCAGATGCTTGGTATCTCATTCTCATCATTTGATCCAATGACATAGCTTCTTCAACTGATTCACCAACAACATCGAGTCTGCCAAACTTTCCGTACATAGAACCTGGACCTCCCATATCCTTTACAAATTGTTTAGCATCTTTTAAAGTTTTAAAGTATGCTGTAATATCATTTTCTG
>Ga0209634_1001463_pt1 | contig 17160 bp, 22 predicted proteins | sample LinPmetageLP40_FD_184043 | JGI IMG/M metagenome (GOLD analysis project Ga0209634, IMG submission 184043) | Marine viral communities from the Pacific Ocean - LP-40 (SPAdes) (version 2) | ecosystem: Environmental > Aquatic > Marine > Oceanic | place: Pacific Ocean | collected 2010-08-26
ATAAAAAGGTGCGTGTAGACCCTAAACGTAATCGTGTGTGGTCAATAGCACGTAGCTTTCGTAGAAACTCAAAAGCAAAGCATCAACTACATATGATGCGATTACAGTTAGGAGAGAATTGAATGAAGTATAACTTTAAAAATTATCAGAATAAAATGTATGAGGATACGTACTTGCGTAATCTGTTGTACAAGGTTATATTCGCTTTAGGTGTTTTCCTAGTGACCCTAATGTGGGTGACTTTAATTTATAAGGGAGTGTAGTTATATGAGAGATATAAATGTTCTAAGTTGTTTTGATGGTGCTAGTTGTGGTCAACTTGCTTTGTCTAAGTTGGGTATATCAGTCGGTACTTACTATGCATCAGAGATTGATAAGTATGCTATACAAGTAACCCAAGCTAATTTCCCTAATACAATACAAGTAGGGGATATCACAAAGGTTAGTCTGTATAGGTTCAATCATCACATTGACTTAATGATGGGTGGCTCACCGTGTCAAGGCTTCAGTTTTGCAGGGCATCAGCTTAACTTTGATGACCCACGTTCCAAGCTATTCTTTGACTTCATACGTATACGTGATGAGTTACGACCTAAGTATGTGCTATTGGAGAATGTGCGAATGGCTAAAGAATCGCAAGATATCATATCTAAGTATATGGGGTGTGAGCCTACTAAGATTAATTCAGCTTTACTGTCTGCACAGAGTCGCAATAGGTTGTATTGGTTTGTACAATACGATTGGGATTTACAGAAGTATGTGCCTATTCATATAGACCAACCACAAGACAAGGGTATCAAACTCAAAGATATACTTGAGGACTTACCCTTTGGTGAGATACCACAGTATCTTGCTAACAATTGGAGTGGTTCTCCTCGTGGCGATAGGGTCAAGTCTATTGATGATGACAAGGCTAACTGTTTGACTGCTAGTATGTACAAAGGACAGATACCTACGTTTGTGAAGAAACCTAATCCAACTATGTCTAAAGAGGGTTTGCTTCATGTGGGTACTGCTAATCTCAAAGGGCATGATAGCATCAAACGTGTATACTCTGATGAGGGCAAGTCTCCTACTCTTACGACTATGGGTGGTGGACACAGAGAGCCTAAGATATCGATGGGTAGGGTTGTTAATCGTAGGCTAGATGAGAATGGTGTACGTAAGGATAACCAAATGGATTTACCTTTCACAACTAAGGTCGAGGTCAGACAAGACGATATATCTAATTGTCTCACTACAGTTGAGAAAGATAATGTGGTAGTCAATCAAGATGATTACCTATGGAGAAAGCTTACACCCCTAGAGTGTGAGAGGTTACAGACTATGCCAGATAATTACACCAATCATGTATCCAAGACACAGAGATACAAGATGATTGGCAATGGTTGGACAGTAGATGTGATTGCTCATATACTTGGTAGTGTAGATATTAATTCAGAAAAGCAATGGACTAAAATGTATCAAACAGAGGAGATGGTATAATGAATATAACATTAGATGAATTAAAAAATGCAGTTCAAGATATTAAACAAGATGATGAGTGGGTAAATGATAGCCATTCTAAGTCAGAACATAATGGTGTATGTAATGGTTTGGATATGCTTGTCAGACACTTTGAAGAAGTAGGTGTAAAGACTAAAAAGTCTAAGTGGAAGGAGATGATATAATGTGGCATAGAATAACAAGTTTTTTTAGTGAAGACTTTAATAAGAATTATGGTGAGGGTACAAAGTATGACCTTGACTATGGTAAGTTGCTAATAATCGGACTATGTGTTTATATAGCAATACAAGTATCTTAATAATTAATAACAAGGAGAAATAAATATGAAGATAAAAACTATAATTAAATTGGCAGATGTCTTAGATGATTCAAGACGTATGCCTTGTGATATGTACAAGCTTGATGAGAGTAGCTATATATCTGAAAGCAGAGGAGATGCTATACCCATAGCTGATATGGATATTGTACATCTTGTACGAGCTTTCAAGAAGGATAGAGCTAAGTGTGTCAATCATGTTACTGATGCTGATTTAATCAAACAGAACAATGACTTAATCGCAGCGAACAAGACTTTAGCTAGGTTACATGACGTATGGAAAGAGAAAGCCATGAACATGATTGAGAAGAGTACCTATCAAGGTTTAGAGCAAGAACTTGCACACTACAAAAAGCTTTCGGAAAACAACTTTATACAATCTGTAGATGACAGTGAAGAAGTTGATAAGTGGAAACAAAAAGCTGAGTATTGGCGAGAAACTTATAACGATGCTGTAAGTGTAAAAGGCGAAGTAAAAATGTTTAGTGAGATACCTAACAATACTGATGGTAAAGCCTTTGTTACACAACTAAAACAGTATCTAAATAAGGAATCTTACAAGATGAGGGTTCGTGGTCAGTATCTTAATGAAGAAACTAAACAATCAGAAGGTTGGCAAAAGTATGAAAGAGGTCAGCCTATTGATAAATCAAAGTGTTTACGAATTTATGTAGACACCAAATAGGGAGAAGCACTATGACTATCACTAAAAAAATGTCAATCATTGACAAATTAACTGAAGAGCAGAAAGAAAGATTACTTAGTGAAATCAATAACTTAAAGGATGTAGTAAATGATATACAAGATACTTGTCCTTTAGATTATCACAAGGTTACGCAGCTGTGTGCATTAGAGTACTTTCTATCTGATGTGTTTGATTTAGAGTTACCTAAATGCGAACATCACCATCAAAGTAGATGGAGACCTTATAGGATTAAGAAATCTTCTGGTAATGGAAATACAGTATGAGTGTAAGTGAATGGAAATATGTTAGGACTAATTCTAAGGGTAAGAAAATATATAGAAGGGATACAAACGAATCCTTAGAATTTGTTACTGACTATCTTGAGAAACATGAATTATCTTATCAGGTAATTAAATCAGCTAGTTTTGTTTACATTATAAATGTAGCCAATATTGAGTACTTATATTTTTGGACTACAGGTAGGTGGACTGCTAGACAACCTCATATAAGTCTTTACACTAAGCACGAACATAGTAAGGGTATAGATGATTTTGTCACTAACTATCTCAATGCTGAAGCATCTACACAGATAGCTTATCGCTTTGAAGATTCACATATAGGGTGTTATAGTTACCCTAACTGTGACCTTGCACCCAATGGGTGTAGTATTGTTATGGGAAATGATGTAGAACCTTACGGACATAGGGGTTAATATAATATCGTAAAGTACGGTATCTATATGTACCACTATACTGTATTACAGTAGTAACTATGTAATACTTACTATACAACACAATATCAGTTGACAATAAATACTATAAGCCTTATAACATTAATATAAACAATAAAAATGGAGAATGATATGCCTTTAGATGGTATCCTAGAAGACAATAACTTTATAAATATTGACGATGGTTTAAACTTTAACGTAGTGTATGAGCCTACTAAGTTTAACAAAAAGAAATACGTTATCAACGAGACTACTGGAGAGTATCTAGGAGTAGTGGGTAATAGTTTTAGTTGTGCATCACATCCTGTATTCTTCAAAGGTATAGGAGAGGTTATACAAGAAAATAGAACTTCCCACGAACTTAAAGATGCTACGGTCATATCACGCACTGCTCACAATAATGCATGGAGTATGTTGGATATCACGTTACCAAACGTAACCTCTACTATAACTACCGATAAACACGAGACTACTATTGCTGAGAGAATAATCGCTTTACACGCAGTAGATGGGTCTAGTTCTAATCAAGTGTACTTTGGTTCGATTGACTTCTTTTGTACTAATGGGCAGATACGTGGTGAGCATGACAAGATACGTAGAAAGAATACATCTAACTTCTGTATGGATAGATTCATTGATGAGCTTAAAAATGCCAAGCAAGACTTCTATGCACAGTCAGAACGTCTACAACATTGGGCGAGAAGTCCTATGCCTATCTTAGTGAATGTGTATGACATACTAAAAGATATCATTGGTTCTGATAAAAAAGCTATGAAGATGGCTAGTCTTTATTCACAAGAAGCTCACACTAGAGGTTCTAATGTGTTCAGCTTGTATAGTGCATTTACTAACTATGCTAGTTATGCTGATGAAAGAAATGGTTTTAATCTTAGGGAAACCGGGAATGACACCAAGTCTGAATCAATGTGGAAGAGAGAGCATGAAGTGGCTAAGTGGATATCTAACCCTAAGTTCAAAGCATTAGTGGCAGCTTAATGAGAAGAAGACCTAAACGTATACATAAAGATGAAGCTATATCATTGAAGCTATCTCTTAGAAAAGGAGACACTAGAGATGATGGGTTTCGCTTTATGTCCTATACAAAACTAGAGGGATATCCAATAAGAGAAGTATGGATGTCTCCTAGTTCTTGGGAGTATAGAAAAAAACAAAGACGGAAACTAGCCGAAAAAGTAAGGAATAAGAAAAAGGCATTTATAAAAAGAGTTAAATTATATTTTGGGTGCATACTTTGTGGCTATAAGAAACATCCAGATGCTCTACACTTTGACCACATAAATATACATGATAAGTTAAAGGATATAAGTGCTATGGTTTCATTTAGTAAAGAAAAAATAAAATTAGAGATGAGGAAATGCAGAATATTATGTGCTAATTGTCATGCAGCACATACTGCCAATCAAAGAGAAGAAGGAGTGTTTAATGAAAAATAATAAATTCCCACGATATTTACAGGAGCAGAAATATGGAAACGGTATGGTTTTTTACAGATATAATCCTACTGCTAGATATATTGATGAGGGCATTGTCACACGTACTAACTTAGGTTCAGATTTGTCAATAGCAAAAAAGAAAGCTAATGAATTTAACAAATTGATTGATGCATTTTTGCAACAAGAATCTGAGATTGTGTCTGTACAAAACAATCCTACCATTCAAGGTTTAGCAGATGAGTATTTATTATCTAGTGATTTCAATATGTTAGCAGAAAAATCTAAACAAGACTATCAATACTTTCTCAAGACTATGTTGGAGACTAAAATAGATAACAAGATTCTGTCAAGAACATATTTAAAAAATATGAGTGGTGCAAAAGCCAAGAAGTCTTATGAAGTGTGGCTAAATCGTGGCATTTCTATGGCAAACCATGTGTGTTCTGTTACTAGAAAAATCTATTCATACGGTATGGAAATGGGATATGTGGAAGCTAATCCCTTCTCTACTTTTAAATGTCGTACTGCTAAGTCTAGGAAGATTGTGTGGACAAAAGAACAAGTTAAACAATTCTTAGATGTTGCTTATTCTGATTTCAAAACAAGAAACTTAGGTTTGATTGTACATATGGCTTATGAATGGTGTCAACGTATTGGCGATATGAGATTGTTAAAGTTTAGTTCTATAGATTTTGACAATGGTGTATTGAACTTAGAGCAATCTAAACGTAGAGCAACGGTTCATCTACCTATAAGCAAAGAACTACTTGATATGCTTGTACAACAAAAGAATGACTACAACTTTCAAGAATACGTTGCACCTATACCAAAGGCGATTAAAGGAGCATACAAGCCTTATACTCTCGTAGGACTATCAAAGGTAGCAAGAAGAGCTATGACGGATGCAGGACTATCTAATGAGCTACGATTTGCTGATTTACGTAGAACTGGTACTACAGAGATGGTTGAAGCTGGTGTATCTATGGGTCAAATAATGGCTGTTACTGGACACGCAAATCCCAACAGTGTTATGCCTTACATGAAAAATACTTACCTTAGTGCAAAAAAAGCATTGACAGCACGTCAATCCGTTGATATAAGCACAAGGCAAGTGCCGAACAGCTAATATATATATATACATATATATGATACATATAAGTGGAATACTAATATGAATATAAGAGAGTATGTAAATGATTTGCATATAACTGTAGGCGAAACAAAACGTATGGATTGTCCTAGTTGTACAAGTAAGAATACATTTACAGTGACCAATAATATGGGTGCTTTGCTATGGAACTGTTACAAACTATCGTGCAGTTTATCAGGCAGCTCTCGTGTTACACTTACTATAGAAGACATTCGCACTGCAATGGATAGGCAGATTAAAGAACAAGAAACCTTTCAGTTACCTGAACATCTTGTACCACACAATAATCGTAAGGCAGTTATTGATTGGTGTAATAGATGGGGTTTATCTGCTGATACATTAAATCTGTACTATGACGTAAGAGAAGATAGAGTAGTCTTTCCAGTACTTAAAGATGGCATCATTGTTGATGGTGCAGGTCGTTCACTCGGTAAGAGATTACCTAAGTGGAAAAGATATGGAAAAAATAGCTTGCCCTATTCTCAAGGACATGGTACTACTGCTGTTGTTGTTGAGGATTGTGTTAGTGCAGCTGTGATTGCAAGCACAAAGATTGTTGGGGTTGCTGTGCTAGGAACGACTTTATCTGAATCACACAAGCAATATCTATCACAATTCTCAACAGCGATTATTGCCCTAGACCCTGACGCATTAGAAAAGATAATGCAGTTTGCAAAAGAGTTAAGAACTTATGTTAAAACTGTAAAAGTACTAAGACTGAAAGACGATTTGAAATATAGAAACGAGGAAGACTTAAATAATTTATATTTCCTAACCCCAAAGGAGTAATAAAATGGAACTATCATTAATAAGAAGCCTAATGGACAAACCTTTCTATGAAGACCATAGAGGTGCTAAGTGTCCAGACCGACTGTTTAGCAAAGACGTAAGGAAGATAAAACAAGCACTAGACAAAGCAATGACTAACTATCAACGCACTGTCACCCCGGATGAGATTGAAGCTTTATTTATATCAAGCAATCCATCTATGACCACTGTACAAAAGCAAGCCTACTCTTCCTTATTTGCAAGCATAAAACGTGAGCAACCAATGGGAGAAGATATTGCACAAGAAGTTTTATCTAAACTATTTCAGCAAGTTGTTGGTGAAGACATTGCTAATCTTGGTTTTGATTATGTCAATGGTTCTAAATCTACACTTGAACCTCTTCGTAATATTCTGGAGCACTATGGTGATGATTTTACACCTAATCTAAATATCGAATGGGAAGACATAAGCATTGAAGCATTACTATCTAAGAATGATTTAGAAGCACGATGGAACTTTGGCATACCAAGTGTGGCACGTGTTATACAAGGAGTGAACGCAGGTCATCTAATCGAAGTTGGTGCTAGACCAAATACAGGTAAGACATCCTTTCATGCTAGTCTGATTGCATCTCCCGGAGGTTTTGCACATCAAGGTGCAAGATGTATTATACTATGTAATGAGGAAGGACCACATAGAGTTGGTGCACGATATCTAACTGCTGCGACTGGTATGACTATGCATCAAGTCAAAGACAATCCACAGAAAGCACAAGAACTATATGGTCATGTAAGAAAGCATATAGATATCAAAGATGCATCTAATAAAGATATGGCATGGGTTGAGAGTGTGTGTAAAACATTCAAGCCTGACGTAGTTGTATTAGACATGGGAGATAAGTTTGCTACATCTGCTGGTTTTGCAAGACCTGATGAAGCACTAAAAGCAAATGCTATCTATGCAAGACAAATAGCTAAGACACACAACTGTGCTATGTTTTATATGTCACAACTAAATGCTGAAGCAGAGGGTAAGATTGTGTTGAATCAAGCTATGATGGAAGGTAGTAGAACAGGTAAAGCTGCTGAAGCCGACTTGATGGTATTGATTGCTAAGAATCCACCATTGGAAGGTCAAGATGAGGAAGGTCCTGAGAGACACTTAAACATTGTCAAAAATAAGTTGACAGGTTGGCACGGTACTGTTACTTGTAATCTTGATTATAAAACTGCTAGGTATACAGCATGAAGCTAACACTTGACGTAGAAAATACTGTTACTCATAGGGGTGGTAAATTACACCTAGACCCTTTTGAGACAGACAACAAGTTAGTAATGATAGGTTGTCTAACGGATAGAGGGGAAGAGTATCTGTATAGAATAGATGATACATTCACTGAAGAGAAACGTGACTTCATACAGAATCTACTTGATGAGTGCACCATACTTATAGGACACAATATTGTGCATGACTTAATGTGGTTGTGGCAAACTGGTTACAAATATGAAGGTCCAGTTTTTGACACTATGTTAGGTGAGTATATACTACAGAGAGGTATTAAAGAACCTCTGTCTCTTGAAGCTTGTGCAGAAAGGTATGACTTAGATACTAAGAAACAAGATACGTTAAAGGAATACTTCAAGAAAGACTTTGGTGTAGATGAGATACCTGCTGAAGAATTGAGTGAGTACCTATCTTCTGATTTACATGCAACACAACAACTTAGTGATGCTATAAATATAAAGCTAAATACTGTCGAATACTCAGGATTATATCCTACTGTTCTATTAACTAATAGAGTTGCTATAACATTGGGTAAGATATATGAGAGAGGTTTTAAAGTTGATACTAAAGCACTAGATGAAGTTAGGTACGAGTTTGAGCAAGAGAAACAAAACATAGAGCAGAGACTAAACAAACAAGTACATAATCTTATGGGTGATACACCTATCAATCTTAATAGTCCTGAACAAATGTCTTGGGTTATATTCAGTAGAAAACCCCATGACAAGTCTATGTGGGCAAACAACTTTACTCCTTACATGGATAAGAGAGAATATAAAACTAATGTTAATGCACACTCTACTATTGTTTATAAGACTGATGCACAACGATGTAAGACTTGTCTAGGTGCAGGTCAAATAAGAAAGGTAAAGAAAGATGGAAATCCTTTTGCAAGACCCACTAACTGTACTGACTGTGGTAGTAGTGGCTACTCTTTCATTGCTAATAATGCGATAGCAGGACTAAAGTTTAATGCACCTGATTCTAAATGGATTAGTGCTAATGGCTTTGGTGTAAGTAAAGGCAATCTGTCTATACTACAAGGTGTGGCAAGAAGGAATGAGATGACTGATGCTCTCAACTTCTTGACAGATTTACAACGATTATCTGCTCTTGATACATACTTATCCTCATTTGTTTTTGGGATTAGTAATTATCTGAAACCTGATGGTATGCTTCATGTACGTCTTCTACAACACAGAACATCTACAGGCAGATTCAGTGGTGCTGACCCTAACATGCAAAACATGCCTAGAGGTGGTACATTTCCTGTAAAGAAAGTGTTTGTATCACGTTGGGAAGGTGGTAAGATACTTGAAGCAGACTTTGCACAGCTAGAGTTTAGAGCTGCTGCCTATTTATCACAAGATGGAGTTGCTATTGAAGAAGTCTCTACTGGTTTTGATGTACACTCGTATACGTCTAAAGTTATTACAGATGCGGGTCAACAGACTTCTCGCCAAGATGCGAAAGCACACACGTTTGCACCACTCTACGGAGCAACAGGCTTTGGAAGAAGTAAGGCAGAAGCAGCCTATTACACACACTTCACAGAAAAGTACCAAGGAATCAAGGCATGGCACTCCAGATTGGCTTCGGAAGCTATGAACACTGGTATGATTACCACACCTTCAGGTAGGCAGTTTGCTTTCCCTAATATAAAGAGATTGCCTAATGGTAAGGTGACTAATTTTACACAGATAAAGAACTACCCTGTACAATCATTTGCTACAGCAGACATTGTACCATTAGTCTTGATGCACATGGATAATAAACTACAGACTGTTAAGTCTTGTGTAGTCAACAGTGTGCATGATTCTGTTGTTATTGATGTACACCCGGAAGAGATAAAACAAGTTATATATCTGATAAGAAACATAAATAATGAATTAACACAATTAATTGAAAGCCATTTCGCAATCAAGTTCAATGTACCTCTACTATTAGAAGCAAAAATAGGTGACAACTGGCTTGACACAAAAGACGTTGCGTGATATAACTATGAAACTTAAAAAGAAAGAGAGGTTCACCTATGAGTGATTTAATAACTATTGATACCAATAACTATGCTGCTATGGCAAAAGCTATGGGTATTGCAGGAGAAGATTCTTCTGGACCAAAGAAGAGTAGCACCCTTCCAAGACTAAAAATACAACACAAGCCTTTAATGGGCGAGGGTGAGATGAATGGTAAATCAGTAAAACTTGAAGTGGTTGATGGGGGTAACTATTCCCTAGACCCTCTAGATGGTAATATTGTTTATGGGTCATCAGCAACTATACGACCTTTTATGCAGAGATATATGTATAAGAGATACATTCCAAACTTAACGGCTAAAGCAGGTGACAAAAAAGGTGACTATGTTAAAACTGTTATGGCTGATAGTTTGAATATTGACTTGAAAGATACTAGTGGTGGTTTTAATTGTGGGAAGCCAGCAGGTTATGTAAAGGACTTTCAGTCATTACCTACCCATCAACAAGATTTACTGAAGTCTATAAAAAGAGTTCGTGCTATCTTTGGATTAGTAACATTGAATGATGCTAAGACAGCTAGTGGTAAGCCTGTTGATTTGCCTGAGTCTCCTTTCATATGGGAAATTGATAATAGAGATGCCTTTAAAACTATGGGTGTTCCTTTTACTAAGTTAGCACAAATGAAAAGATTGCCAGTGCAACATAATATTACACTTACTACAGAAGGTAAGAAGTCTAATAATGGGGATACGTTCTACCTGCCACAAGCAAGTCTTGACACGACTACTACAGTTGATTTATCAGACGATGACCAAAATACTTTTCAAGACTTTATGTCTTGGATACGTAACTACAACGAGTGGGTAATTAACACTTGGAGTGAGAAGTCTACTAAAGATATAAGTCAATCTGATAAAGATACTGTTGATAGTTTTATTAATATAGACAGTCAAGAAGAGGTAGCATAATGCACCATCCAGCAGAATTGGCGATTCATCGTTATCTTGAAAATGCTACTAAAGGTGAAACTCGTATGAGTGAATCCACTATTGATAGAATAGGAGAAGAAATTAAAGATGCTTTGAAACGCCAATTTGCTGGTGGTAACAAGAGGGATGAGTTTAGGTTTCGTATGTCTAATATAGGCAGACCGTCTTGTCAGCTATGGTTTCAAAAGAATCATGCAGACAAGGCATTACCTAAACCCACCACCTTTGTTATGAACATGATGCTAGGTGATATTGTTGAAGCTGTATTCAAAGGTCTGCTAACAGAAGCTGGCATGGAGTACATAGATAATACAGAAGTAGAATTAGACTTAGATGAGAACACAAAGATAAAAGGTACGTATGATATCGTTATGAATGATGCAGTTGATGATATCAAATCAGCATCTGATTGGTCATACAAGAATAAGTTTGAATCATTTGAGACATTAAAAAGTGGTGATAGCTTTGGTTATGTTGGACAACTAGCAGGGTATGCAAAAGCATCAGGACATAAAGTAGGTGGTTGGTGGGTTGTAAACAAAGCCAATGGTCAGTTTAAGTATGTGCCAGCCGATAGTATGAATCTAGAAGAAGAGCTAGACAAGATAAGAGCTAGTATAAAGATAGCAGACTCAGACAAGTTTGAGAGATGCTTTGAAGCAGAGCCTGAATATTTTAGGAGAGTTCCTACAGGTAATACAGTACTCAATAGAAACTGTAACTTCTGTGATTTTAGACATATGTGTTATCCAACTCTTCGTGAACTACCTGCTCAAATGTCTCAAGCTAAAGAGCCTAAGATGGTTCAGTATGTGAAGTTAAGAGGTGAGATGTAGTGTCTCCTCATAAAGTAAGAAGAGAAGCACTAAAGTATGGGTATAGGAGTGGTTTAGAGCATAAGATTTCTATGGCTCTTGATACAATAAATTATAGTTACGACTATGAGAGTATCAAGATAGAATGGGAAGATTTAGCATATCGCACATACACCCCAGACTTTATATTGTACAACGGAATCATAATAGAAACTAAGGGTAGGTTTATGGCAGCCGATAGGCGAAAGCACTTGGCTATAAAGAAACAACACCCAAAACTAGACATTAGATTTGTATTTACTAATAGTGGTAGCAAACTAAGTAAGGGTGCAAAATCTAGTTATGCTCAATGGTGTATTAAACATGATTTTAGATATTATGATAGAATAATACCTGAAGATTGGCTAAAAGAAAAAGGCAAGAATACACATTCAAAGTTTATTAAATTTATAGGAAGTAAGGTAAGGAGAAAGTAAATGAAAAAAGTTAAGAGCAAAAAAATATTACCTGAAGACTTTATGATTAGAGTAAACCCTCATATGAATAGTAAAGGTAAATGGAATGGTGGCATTGAGTTAGCCATAATACCTAATGAAAACAACCCTTTAGACGATGATGACTACTATCAAGTAGAACACATATGTAAAATGCTATGTGCTACTTTAAACTATCTAGAGGTAGAGCCTAAGTTTAGAGATGATATAAATGATTATGTCGCTAATGTACTAGACAAAGAATTAGAAGAAGCGTATAAAGATGATACTAAGAAGATAGAATATACAGATAATGTTATACAAGTATCCTTTAACAAATCACCTAAATGAGACACATGGAGTACATGAAGATGATGCAAGAGAAACATGATATGGTCAACAGTCCTAGTCATTATAATGAATCAGGAATAGAATGTATTGATGCCTTACAAGCTATGTTAGGTAAAAATTTTGATGCTTATCTTCAAGGAAACATTGCTAAGTATTTATGGAGATATAAATATAAAAATGGTATAGAGGATTTAAAGAAAGCACAATGGTATTTAAATAAACTTATTGAGGTCTATGATGACGATAAGAGTTAAGATAACAGCCACCTTAGATGTAGATTCTGAGGATTACCCAGTACCTGCCGATGGCGATGTAACAGAAGATTTTGAAGATTACGTACGTGAACTTTTTTATGATGTTGACGGTACAAAAATAGTAAGACTAAAAGTAACAATGGAGAGATAAATGAGAAGTAACTACCTGCCAACCGACTATCAAAACTTTATTGCACTCTCTCGCTATGCTAGATGGCGAGAAGATGACCAACGTAGAGAGAATTGGGGGGAGACTGTTGATAGATATTTTAACTATATGGAAAACCATTTAAAAACTAATCACAGTTATACTATAACAAAGGCACTTAAAGATAAGCTTAATGATATGATTACATCATTAGGTGTTATGCCTAGTATGAGAGCATTAATGACTGCAGGTCCTGCATTAGATAGATGTCATGTTGGTGGTTATAATTGTAGTTATATACCTGTAGATAGTCCTCGTGCCTTTGACGAATGTATGTATGTATTGATGTGTGGCACTGGTGTAGGTTTCTCTGTAGAAAGAGAAGTTGTAGATAAACTACCTATTGTTAACGAGCATATGGAACAGAGCACTACGGTCATACATGTCGGAGATAGTAGACCGGGATGGTCAAAAGCATTACGTGAGTTGATTGCTGTATTGTATGCAGGTCAAATACCTACATGGGATGTATCAGAAGTAAGACCATCAGGTGCAAGATTAAAAACATTTGGTGGTAGAGCATCAGGTCCTGAACCATTAGTAGAACTATTTAAGTTTGTTATACAGAAGTTTCAAAGTGCCAAAGGCAGAAGACTATTTCCTATTGAGTGTCATGACATCATGTGCAAGATTGGTGAAGTGGTTGTAGTAGGTGGTGTAAGACGTTCTGCTCTCATCTCTTTGTCTAACTTAGGTGATGACCAAATGAGACATGCTAAGTCAGGTCAATGGTGGGAGAACGAAGGACAGAGAGCATTAGCTAATAACTCTGTGGCATTTAAAGGTAAGCCTGAGATGGGTACATTCATGCGAGAATGGTTAGCCTTATATGAATCAAAATCAGGAGAACGTGGTATCTTCAATAGACAAGCTGCCAAAGTCAAAGCATTAGAGAACGGTAGACGTGATGCCGACCATTACTTTGGTTGTAATCCATGTAGTGAGATTATTCTTAGACCATATCAATTCTGTAATCTTACAGAGGTTGTGTGTAGAGCTTCAGATAACTTTGAAACACTTAAAGAGAAAGTTAGATTAGCTACAATCTTAGGTACATTTCAATCTACATTAACTAACTTCAAATACTTACGTAAGATATGGAAAGATAATACAGAACAAGAAAGACTATTAGGAGTTTCCCTAACAGGTATATTGGATTGTTCTTTCTTAAATGATTCATACTATGAGTTGAATGATACATTAGAGAAGTTAAAAGAAGTAGCAGTGGAGACTAACAAGAAGATTGCTAAAGATTTAGGCATACCACAATCAACTGCTATAACTTGTATCAAGCCTAGTGGTACAGTTAGTCAATTAGTTGACAGTGCTTCAGGCATACATGCTAGACATAATGACTACTATATCAGAACTGTACGTGGTGATAACAAAGACCCACTCACACAGTTTATGAAAGATAGTGGTATTCCTGCAGAACCATGTGTTATGAAACCTGACAGTACAACCGTGTTCAGTTTTCCTATGCAAGCACCAGCAGGTGCAAAGACTAGAACAGCTATGACAGCACTAGAGCAGTTAGACTTTTGGTTAACTTATCAAAGGCATTGGTGTGAACACAAACCGTCTGTAACTATATCCGTCAAGGAAGATGAATGGATGGAAGTAGGAGCATGGGTATACAAAAACTTTGATGAAGTATCAGGTATATCATTTTTACCTTTTAGTGACCACACATATGCTCAAGCACCTTACCAAGATATTACAGGTGGTGAGTATGAACAGTTATATAAGAAAATGCCAGCAGCTATTGATTGGTCAAAGTTAGCTGATTACGAGAAAGAAGACACTACCACAGGTGGAAGAGAGTTAGCTTGTACAGCAGATTCATGTGAATTTGTAGACATAGAAGCTAGTTAATGTGGGAATCTAGTGGGTTACTATGGTGGCAATGGTGGTTATTAATAGCCATTTCCATCAACACCACTATCAATCTTATCGTGTTCTTTAAGGGAAGGAAGCTACACATAAGAGAGTTATTACACCTTAAACCAAAAACTAAAAGGAATGACAAATGAGAGAAATGATATTACAAGCATTAAAAAGTAAACTATTAGGAGATGTTAATAGTCACATAGCTAACATAGAAGTTATGATGACTAATCCTGTAGGAGTAGGAGACCATCCTACTATTGTGGACACTATAGATAAAGAACTCTCAGCATTAGAACATGCAAATGGTAAGCTAAATAATTTAGTTAGGTTTTTTGAGAAACAACCACAACCACAAGAAGAGCCACAGAAAGTAGCTAAAAAATGAAAAACCTAGAACCTTGCGTTGAAGATAGGAAGAAATTTGATATTGACCTAGAATACGGAAAGGTTAGGGAAAAACAAGTTGCAGATATGTTACAAGGCAAAAAGATAGAAGTCAAAAGTGAAAGGGGTATGTGGCAAAGAACTGGAAACATAGCCATTGAATACGAAAGTTATGGTAGACCTAGTGGTATAGCAGCTACTGAATCAGACTATTGGTTTCATAATTTATGCGTAGGAGATGAGACATTCTGTACACTTGTGTTTGATACAAATAGTTTGAAGAAAATAATTGACAACTTAGATTCTAAGAGGTCAGTTTCTGGTGGAGACCATAACGCATCAAGAATGTATTTAGTTAACCTACAGAAGTTATTCTCTTCAGATGTAATAAAAGCATTTAAGGATAGCAAAGATGTTGGAAATTGAAAAGGAAGCGAGAAAGTTTATGGAAGATAGATTAATAATAACACAAGTAATGACTCCTGATTTATATGAGAAGTTGGCAGGCGAGACAGCTATCTTCCCAAAAGAAAAAGCCTTAGAGTATTTAGCTCTAGGCTTGACTAGTGAAGCAGGTGAAGTTGCAGGCAAAGTTAAGAAACTTATACGTGATGGGGAAGATGTAGAAGGCTTTGAAGTTAAGAAGATTGCTATAGCATCAGAGATAGGTGACGTGCTTTGGTATTGTGCTATGATGGCTAGAGAAGTAGGAGTTCCTTTAAATACTATTATGCAAGAAAACTTAGATAAGTTACATAGTAGAAAAGAAAGAGGAAAACTTCAAGGTTCAGGGGATAATAGATAACTACTCGCTCGTAGGGTCACGTTCTTTTAACTCATCCATAAAGTCAACTTCTTTAAACTCAAACTCACTTAGGTCGCTTTTACTTAACTGCTGTGCTATTTTAAATAATTCTGTGTAGTTATAATCTTTTAATGATGTAACTTCACCACCACGATTTTGACTATATATTTGTTTAGCCATTCCCCTATAAACATTAGGTAGTCTAAGAAATCTTACTCTATCATAAGGATTGGATTGAACACCATAAGCATCTTCTACTACTGTTCTCTTTGCCATATCAGTTACAAATGTTCTTACCTTTCTTATCTCTTGTAATAAGGCATCTTTCTTAAACTGTTTTGGCATATTTTTCCAAGTATTACTCTTTAGATAAGGACCTACTATATCTGTCATAACCTCACCCATATAAAATCCTAACATGGAATCCGCTGCAGGTATACCTGTTCTTCTTAATACTTCAGCTTTAGATATACGTAGCTTGTCCAATTCTCTTTCTATATCAGACTTCTTTCCTTGATATAATCTACCATATACTTGTCTTGATATTGGTGTAACTCTTCTTAATAAACCTTCTCTAGTAGGTGATTCATAAGCCTTTGGTATATTATAGTCAGTACCAAACTGCTCATGTAACATTTTTTCTATAGCAAAGTTTCCCGGAACTCTTGCAAGTGTTTTGTGTAATATTAATGCACCTATAGATTCAACATTATTATCTCTTATTATTCTTTCATCATCAGGTGCAAGAAAAGTATTATATGTATCCTGAAAAGGTGTTAGTGGCATAGTATATGTAGATGCTATGTTTGCAGTAAATTCAGCCAATGCTGTGCTTATTGAATTAAGAGCAACATCACTATCTCCTGAACTAACATCTGTTGCTAAAGTACCTACATCATCAACAAACTTATCCATAGCATACAAACCAAATCCAGCTTTACCTACTTGCATACCTGTTACGGCGGCTAATGCTTCTCTAGCAGTTCTTTTGTCTGTTAATTCTTCACCATTTATAAATCTTCTAAATATCTCACCAAAGAAAAGATAAGGTGCCGCAGGAAAGAATGGTCTCATGTCATATGTTTGACCATCTTCTGACTTACCTTCATACCATTTTTCAC
>Ga0209634_1001464_pt1 | contig 17158 bp, 11 predicted proteins | sample LinPmetageLP40_FD_184043 | JGI IMG/M metagenome (GOLD analysis project Ga0209634, IMG submission 184043) | Marine viral communities from the Pacific Ocean - LP-40 (SPAdes) (version 2) | ecosystem: Environmental > Aquatic > Marine > Oceanic | place: Pacific Ocean | collected 2010-08-26
TTTGGTATATATTCTCTTTGTGCAATTTCATTTATGAAATTATAATCCGCCTCTAAAGTTGTGGTAGAACCAAAGAAATTTGCAACATCACCAACCATATTTTGAATACCTGGTACAGCTGCTTCTAATTCATCTTTAGAATAGTTTTCTATCCCTTTAGCTAATGCTACAACTTTATAATAAGCTTTGTTTAAACCGTTCTTTAGATCTGTAAGGGGTGTATTTCTAGCTACGTTTTTAGCTTTACCATATATTTGTAAAACTTCTTGAGGAGCTTGATCAAAATCGTAAACTTTTCCAGTAAATGGATCATATAGTTTACCACCATAATTTTCTCTTTCAACCAAAGTGTTTATTTCTTCAGCAACTTGTAATCTTTCTGCTGATCCCTCTGGTAAAGAGTCATATTTAGTTTGTAGCGTTATTAAGTCGTTGTCGCTTTCGTTTAAAAAATCTTTACCTTTTTCTATAGTTTCATTTACTAAATTAGGTAAAGTTTTTCTTTTTAATTGATCTTCTAATACTAAAGTAGTTTGTTGGTTAACAAAAATTGTACGCGCGGCAGGTATACTAACAGATATTAAGTTAGCATCTGTTTTAATACCTTGTCCTGAATAATCAAAAACTAAACCTTTATTTCCTTCTAAAGGAAAATTTTCATCTACACCAGCAAAGCCTCCAAATATTCTACCATCAGCAAAGTCACCTTCCCAAGTGTTTTCATCTTCTCTAAAATCGTTTCCACCAGTAAGAAAAGTATTAATATCCAGTTTATCTAATCCTCCTGGTAAGAGTGCAATTTGACCAGGTGTATTTTTTTCAATTAATCTTGCATTAAAAGTGTCTAGCTCTGCTAGTTCAACACCATCTTGTGTTTGTATATAAGGAATAGTAGCGTTTAATTGGTCACGCCTACCCTGCACGGTATTAGGTGCAAACAAAGTCCAACCTAAAGCATCTGCTATTTCTGTTTCTCTTGGTTTATTACCTATAACAACTACCTCGTCTAAAGCTTCTGCATTAATAAAATCTCCATTTTCATCAACAGAAGTTCTAATACTATCTAAAAGTTTTGCTTCTTTTCTACGTTTTAGTATAGCTTTTTTAGAGTTGTCTGGTTTTTTCTTTTTTGGATCAGGATCTGGAGATACCGAAGAACCATTTTCCTGCGGTGATTCCCCATTTGTTACGGATGCTGCAGTCACCTCCACATCCGCATCCAGAGACGTGGGAGAGTTCTTTACTATTGATTCGTCTACAATTTCTAGTCCATCTTTACTAGTAATGTATTCTTCTATGTTTAAACCACCAACCTCGGCAGCTTCTGTAACGAAATCCTCTGATATAGGTTCGTTGTTATAAGTGTATTTAGCCATATATTTAGTCTAAAAGTGGATTATCTATTTTTTCATTAATACCTAATAATTTATTTACCTCAACCATTATTAGTTTTTTATCAACCCCATAAGTACCTCCTTCGATGATTTTCTGTATTAAATCAGACACTTGACTAGGATTACTTAAATCATAATTATTCATACCTTTTGCACTAGTTCCATACGTAGTTCCATCTGCAGTAACTGAAGTTCCTTCTATTATATTAAAATCTAATATATTTCCACCAGCTTGATCGTTTTCAAAAGGACCTAACTTTTCCGTAAGTTTTATGCTGTTCGGTTGAATTCTTTTTTTATTAATAGTTTTTCCTCCTAAATAACTAGCAACTTTATTACCATCACCAGAGGTTATACCAGCAATTAATTTACTTGCTTCAATTTCAGCTTGACTTTGATTTTTATTATCTTTCTTTTGTGCATCAGTCAAATCGCTATCGGTTAATTTTTTATCAACAACTCTAGTGCTAGGTATTATTCCCTGTACGCCTGAAGCTGAACCATAAACATATTCATCCCATTTAGCTATCCATTTCTTTTCAGATTCTGTTGTAAAAACACTTTTATTAGTTGAGTTTTCAGAACCATCAGCTATTTCTAGTTCACCATCTTGATTCCATATTTGTTTCCATATGATTTGTGCATTTTTCGGATCAGACAGCATTGAGTCTCTTAGAGGGTCTATAGTGGTTTTTGACAAACTTCTAATACCAGCCATGTTTGTTATTTCTTCTGTTACAGTAAAGTCTCCATCTAATTTATTTACTCTTTGACTATATGTTTCATTAAGCTTAAGATTTTTATCAAATACTTTTGAAGCTATAAGTTTATCGTTTATAAGTTTCTTTAATTTAGGAACTCTTCCTGGATCAAAGCTTAAGAAAACAGAAGCATTTTCATCTAAGTATCCGTTTTTAGCACCTTTTTTAATTTGATTACTATTCATTCGTATTCTAAAGTCACCTCCTTTATCCATGTAAAACTCGCTATTAGCCCCATCAGCTAAGCCAATTAAAGCTGGCATACCAAGATTATACTTAGGAGTGTAAGGCAAACCAACAGTTGCAACCTGACCTTGATCACCTACTTTACCTTCAAGGTTACCATCTGTACTGTAAGTTGACATAGAATCTTTCATAGTATTCACTAGTCCTAAAAATTCCCCTAGTTTTTTACCATAAAAGTTTTGATTTTTCATTAAAGCAGCTTTTTCTTCTGGAGTTCTTGCTTGTTTAACTTTTAGTGAACTTTGTGTTTGAGCATCAATAAGCTTGTAACCTAAAGCATATAATGATTCATTGTTTATACCTTGTTTACCTAATTGCCAAAGCAATTTTTCTTTTTGCGTTTCGCCAAATTTATAGTTTTCATCAACAATCATTTTTGCAGCAGCAGTTGCAGCACTTTGTTTAGCGAAATAATCTGTAAACCCTTTTGTAATTTCATTTAAACCTTTAGTAATACCTTGATCTTTGTATAAAGAAGACTGATCTATTGCTGGTTTTTGTACCTTATCATATTGTCCTTGAGAACCGTAATTTCCTGAAAATGTTGGTAGTGAATTTTTTGCCATAATTTATTTTATTTACTTGCGAAATAAGAACCTACCGCACCACCTAAAGAACCTAAAGCCCCCATTGTTGCCGCTGACCCTTGTGCAGCTTGATTATTGTACATAGCCTGTTCACTTGCACTACCAGTTATTTGAGCTTGTAATCGATTTAGTTTTTGAGTGTCTCTACGTTCTTGTTGACCATATACAAATTCTCTACCTAGCACATCTGCTTGTTGCATCCTTTGAGCTTCAGCCATTTGCATCTGTTGTTGTTGAGCTTCTCCTTGTGCTTTCAATTGTTCGTTCTTAGCCTCTTGTTGTTCTATACTAGCGGAAACACCTTTTTTACTTCTTAAAGCAGCTTGAGCTAAAGCAGTTGCTCCACCAGCGCTAGCACCTGTAGACCTAAGTGTGTCTAGTGTATTTGCTAAAGCTATATCAGCTTCTTCCGCTTGCATCTCAGCAGCTTGTGTTGCCACACCAATTTTGTCAAAAGGATTTTCTATCATACTAGATAAATCCGTAACACCCTCATAAGGATTTATTATTTCCTGCCTGTTATTTTCTAATGTTTCTAACTCACCTTGAAGTCTAGCTTTTTCTTGTGCAGCTCTTTCTGCAGCTTTTCTAGCAGATCCTCCACCAAGAAAAGAACCAAGTATGCTAGCTCCTCCTGAAATTATAGGACCAAGAAGTGCAGGTGCTATACCAAGGGTTAAGCCCTGAGGTCCGACAAATAAAAATTCGTATAATATGTTTAAAATTTCTTGCATAATATTTAGTATGATGATTCTACATAGTTAGCAGATACAGCGAATAATTCCTTTGCACCTCCTAAATCTGTTGTTAAGTCTGTAGATATAGTAACGGTTGAAAAATAACCTTTAATACCTGTAATGCTTGGCCCAAATGAAACTTCGCCTTGCGATGCAACACTACTATTTACTAAATTGGTACAATATTTATTTTCTTTTCTATCAAATCCAGCGTGTATTCTATTGTATGGAGGGTTTGATGTTCCAAATACAGCTGCATAATCCGCTTGTTTAACTGGTAAAGAAGTTGCTGGATTCATAATGTACTCACCTTCGTTGTAACTGTAAACTTTATTTGTTTTGTCGTTACTATTGCTGTATATTCCATTAAGCTTATCTTCACCTGTTGGATCAGATATAAAATTTGTTATCTCCCAACCATTACTACCTTCGTAGTTAACTGTTTGGAAACTTTTAGACATGCTTACTTTTGGATTAAAAACAAAAGTTATAGACGTTTGAGACGTTTGTCCCGCGAGCAAATACACATTGTTATAAAAATTACCTCTATTAACAGTTGTATCATAATGCTTCCATAGTTGTCCATTTTTTAAACTATAAAAGTTATTTTTTAAACTAAATACTTGATCAGGTTTATATGTAAAAAAGCTTGGCCAACCTAAAACATTTTCATCAAAAGACAATGTGTTATAAGCTGTACTTAAACTATTTTGAGTAGAAAGCACGTATTGCTTGTTGTGAATATCCCAACCACCAACTATTTTGTTTGTTGTAGCAAATTCATCACGGAAATAATCATACATACCATAGTTAGATATTTCAGTTAAACCGTCCATTGATAATCTCATTACAGCGTTTCTGTCTTGATCTGTAAAGTATTTTCTATATCCATAAACAGCAAAACTTCCAGGACTTCTACTTATACCAAAGTTTCCAGCATAAGGTTGTATAGTTCCTATTGTTGTATTAACGCTTGTTACAGCCCCACCACCTTCAGCAGAATATATAGCGTCCTTATCTATTAAAGCCCTACTTACTTTAGCTTCTTGAAATATAATTAAATTTGTATCTTCTGCATATAGTTTTTGTATTGATCCGTTTACAGGATCTGCTGACTTAGTTATATCTTCACCTACAGAAAAAACATTACTATTGTTTATACCTGTTCTAGAGTTAAATATACCAGAGTAGATTAGACTGTTAAATCTATTTACCGCGTTTGGTTCTTCTTCTACTATGTAAGCTTTAACTCCATAGTCAACATTAGTATTGTTATAACCACCTCTAATTCTAGCTTCTTCTATAACCCAATTGTTACCATTGCTTGAAATACTTGCAATTTGAGGATAACCACCTTTACTTACGGGTATACCAAAAGATCCATTCCAAGATGGTATCTGGCTTGCACTACTTTCGTTTATCTTTTTTAGTAAAAAGCTATTAAAGTATTTAATTTCTATTATTGCTCCCATATAATTATCACTTATTTTTAACCTAAATTACACTGTACCATCATATATCAATAATGGATCTTTTGTGTATTCCTTACCCGCATGTTTTACTTCTCCTGTAATAGGATGTTTAATTGGAAAATTCAATGTTTGCCAAAATAAACCGTCTATCCATTCACCTTTTCTAGGATACCATCTATGAACTCTATCGTAAGATTTGGCAAATTTCATTTTGAATGGCCCTGTTTTTAAAGATACTAATTTATTCTTAGTATAATACATATCAAATGGTCCTAGTTTTCTAGCTGCCTCCATTGAATTAAACAGTTGTTTGTTGTCTCCTTTTCCAGTAATAACAACATCAATATCTTTTGTTTTCCAACCTTCAACAAGAGAACCAACTAAATATAATTTAAAACCTTTCCAATTTAATTTAATAAATTCTTTTAATAGTTTTTTAGCAAAAGGATCTTTTATTTCTTCCATTATATAAAATCAAAAGTTATACCACTTGTGTCGATAGATATAGGATAATTTCCTGAATATGTTGAAGAACATTGAGTACATGCCCCAACGCATTCACTACCACTACTAGTATTTCCACACCCGCTGCAATCTGTACTTGAATCACTACCATTATAATATCCAAAAACTACACTAAGAGAGCTTCCAAACATTAGTCCACCAAAACCTTGCGCTTCTCTACCACAATCACCAACACCTTTATATGCATTACCCCAGTCCAATTGAACGTTACCATTTACAACAGGTAAATCTTCAAAAGGATCCACAAAAAGATAGTAGCCATTGTATTGTGAATTTGCGGCTCCAGAGATAAATACAACACTTGGTTGAAAAACATCTTGACTTGAGTCTTCACAGCTTGCAGTATAACAATAATTTGTAGCTGATGTTGTTAGACCACTGCTAATATTATAAACTATAGTATCTGTTTTTTCCCCAGCGTCTAAATCATTAGCGTCTGTGACTTTTATTGTTACGGTGTAACCTACAGCAGCCCCAGTATTTAACCAATTAAAGCTAAAACTAGATTCTGTAGATGTACTTGAGTTAGTAGAAGAAAATAAACTATTAGAATCTCCTTCTGTTCCATTCACTGCTTTTCTAGCTTCTAAAGACCACACTAACTGTGAACCTGTATTGCTGTTTTGAGGAGCTGTAGCTCCATTATAAGCACCATTTCTAGCTTTTAATGACTTTATTGTAGCTGTACTACTAAAATCTATAGTAATTGTTTCATCGTCGGGTGCGGGTGTAGTACCATCGTTTAAGTAAATAACTGGAGATTCATTACCCATTAATACTATTTCAGTAGCTGATCCAGTAGTTGATGTAGATGTAGCGGTGTCTGTTAACAACCATGAAAAAGAAAAAGTCCATTTTGTTGGGGAAACTGTTGAACTACCAGAACCCGTTTGATAAAAAACGTTTTGTAAAAAAGCATTTGTTATAGCTATATTATAATCGTTTAAAGCAGCGGTTCTATTTAGAACAAAATAAGAAGTATTGTCTACGCCAGCATCGCTCGTTACACTGTTTAATGTAAGGGCAAAAGTAGAATAAAGAGTGGGATCTAAATCTGCACCTAAATTATCAGTTAAAGCAAAATTACTTGATAAAACATTTAAATTTCCAGGACCTGCCGCCTCTGTAAAGTTGCCGGCATTGAAATCACTAAACCCACTGCTTCCGCCAGAGTCATTTAAAATTAAATTGTTTAAATCTATAACCGAACCAGCTGTAGAAGTTTCCCAAAAAATATCTAATCTTGATTCAGTTGCTTCTGTTTCTAGTATAGCTAAATTCTCCACTGTAACAAAAGGTTTAGCCGCGCTATTAGCAACACCAAACTGTTCACTAGGTATTTGAGACGTAGTCATGTAAGCTAGAAAAGGATCTGATTCAGCTCTAAAAAAAGCGTGAAAAGGATTATCTGTGCTTGTTATTGGTATGTTAACGCTACACTCGTTAGGTTTTTGTAAAATAACTGGATTTCCAACTGTTGCAACAGGCGTATTAACTTTAGCACAAACAGTTGTAGAAAGTGAACCTGGAATAGCGGTCCATACTGTTGTAACACCATCACAAGTATCATAACTAACTTTTTCATTAGCCACACCACTTAAATCATATTGATAGCATTCTGCTGTTGTTACTAAAGACGATGCTACATCAAAAGAGTCATATAAGTCTTCTATAGTATTTGTAGTAAAAGATCTTGTGGTTGGGTAATATTGTTGATTACCAGTGTTTGAATATTGTGGAGTACCACCTACAGTAGGAGATATTATGTTTTCTACTCTACCAAATAATTGTACTGAACTTCTATAAGTTCTATCAGTTGGTCCAACTTCACTTAAATCTCTAGGTACTTTATTTATATTGTCGTTTATTAAAACTATTGAAGAGTTACTAAGATCTTCAGTGTTAACCGTAGGGTTACCTTTTAAAGCACCCGCGGTGTAAACATTATAATATTCTTGTTCAGTTTGCTTAACAACAATCTTATAAGAATACCAACCCAATGGGTTGTAGTTAGGATCTGCAGCATCGCCATTATATACACCCGGATAATTTGTAGACGGGTTAGGTGTAGATTCTATAGGATCATTAAATAACAACTTTAAAGAATTGCCAGGCCAAGTAGATGGGTTTGTTCCAGAGTCTATGTATGGGGAATAAAGAGTTGAACCTATATACGTTTGACCTTGAACTACAACAGAGTCTTTGTTATTTGATAAAATAGTAGTTGATTGTCTTCCAAATTTATCAGATAAAACAACTCCTATTTGGTAATTTCTATTTGTTTTAACACTAGAATTTGGATATTCTATTATGCTAGTAGTGTTTTGATCTTCACCCGCTGGCGTGAAGGTAAATGATGCAGTGGCAACACTAGTAACATCTTTATTAACTGTAATATTAGTTGCTGGTGAACCCGTCACGGTAGCAACACTTGTTTCTGTTGGAATTCCACTTCCGCTAATTACACTACCTACTTGTATGTTACCTGTTGCATTACTAAGATTTATAGATGTTGCACTTACCAAAGCACCATTTTGAGTTGCTGCACCAGTTCGCAGGTTAAAAGGGCTTTTTTCAGTAACATTAACATTATAATTTAAACTAGCTGGTGGTGTGTGTTTATCTTGAAAGTTACCATAAACAACTCTATTACTAATTATTTCTTGTGATAAAGCTTTAACAGGAGTTTTATCATAAACTCTAATTAAATCTTTTTCAGGTAAAGTTTTGTAAGGTTTTTGAGATTGATATTCAAAATCAAATATTGTATCTGTTCCAACAAAAGTATTATCAACGGGTATTGTTGTAATAACTTGAACAGCTAATCCATCTGATTCTTTATATAAAATATCTATTGCAGTTACGTGAAGAGTTGATTTTAAGGTAGCTTTTGAGGTAGGTAAAGGAATTCTTAAATTAATCTTATTAACTTTGTTTTGCATAAAATCCACCACAGTAGATTCAAAAGTCTGTTGTTGATCTCCTATACCACCTTGAGGAGCATAGGCAGTAGCTGTTTGTGAGCTATTTAAAAAATAACCATCTTGTTGAGGTATAAAAGCTGGCTGTGTAAACGGCGCCATTATAGAATATTCACCATCATCAAATCTAAATCTATAGCTAAATCTTACAAACTTGTCAGTTAAAAAATTTGGATCACCATTATAACCTTTTTGATAATATCTATTTGGATTTATAACTAAAGTAGTTTCTGAGGCTAAAGTTATAGCTGAACTTACTTGTAAAACTTTTGTTGTTTTATTGTAACCCGCAGCTCCTACGGTAATAGCTGGTGTAAAAGGAACAATATTTCCAGTTGAATTAATGTACTCAACTACGTCACCATTTTTAATGTATATACCTTCTCCAAAAGAAGCGTCAGTTACAGGAAAAGAAGCTAAAGATGTTATGGCAACAGTTTTACAAGTTCCTCCAGACGGATAAGCTTTGCTTATTACGTCTTTCATTGTTGTTTCGTATTCGCCTGCAGTAGTTGAATTTTCTTGCCATAGTTCTATACTTTCGTAAGGGCTAAACTTAGCTACACTTATTTGATCTTCTGTAGTGTAATAACCTAAAGTATTATCTATGTTTATTTTTCTAGGTTGATTTCTATTGTCTGTAAAAAACAATAAACTTTCTAATAGATTAACTCCATATATAGGTGAAATTGTAGAAAAGTTTAAAAAAGGACCTTCTACTAATTTAGTAGATGTTCCTGTTAAAGTATTGTATTGAAATATAAAATGATTAGATCCAACACCACTAGGTTTAAAAACACTGGTTTGGTTGTCTGTTAAAAAAACATAAATATTGTTTCTAACTTCATCAACAAAATATCCTATAGAAAAAAGATTATTTACGGAAGCTTGAAAAACATGTTCTAGTTTATTACCTAAAACATTTTCTAACGCGCCTACATCTGCTCCTTCTGATCTACTGATTTGAGCATTTATAGCATTTCGGTATTCTCCAGATGGCAAAATTCTAGCATCTAGATCTTTGTTCATCTTGGATTTTATAAAAGCATTTTTAACTTCTGCCATGTTTGATTTTAATAACTAGTAAGTTGGATTTATTTTATCACCCTTATTTAAACCTCTTCTTAACCTTTCATTTGCAATTTCTTTAACTGTGCTAGTAGATTTAGTAGCTTTTCGTGTCAAAAGATTTTTTATTAAAGTAAATACTCCTTTTCCAACTTTTCTAAAACCGCTTGTGCCTAAAAAAGTAGTAGGATCTCCTTGAACTAGTTTACTTTGTAAAGACATTTTATTACCCTCATCTTGCATGTGTTGTCTAGCTTGTTCGTTTGTGTGATGTGTCATATTTTTATTATTTAATCCATTTAGATTTACCTCTCATAACTTGAGTTATTTCTTCAAGTTTTATGTTAGATAATCTTATTTTAGCATTTCTTAATTTAGCACTTTTTTCTTTACGAAGTCTTTGAACAACATATTCAGGTTGATTAATTCTTGTAGAAATTAAAGCATGCATTAAATAAGAATACATAGCTTCTTCAGCTAGCTTAGGAACTTTAGTATCAAGATCAGTAGCTAAATTATCTGAAACATATTCAAAAACTATTAATCTATCAACAAGAGTACTTGAAAACGATAACTTACCTTCTCTTTCATTTATATTAAACCATCCATTAGACTGAGCATACTGCGGATCTATACCGTATCTTCTTCCCCACGTAATACCCATGTCTCCCATTAAGTTAAAATTATACGCCCACAAATCATTTGTAAAATTATTATTGCCGTCTAAAAAACTAGTGTTAGCCTCATGCCATCTTTCTTGTGTTATAGGACTACCTTCTATATCATTTCCAAAAATATCTTGAGTTGGTATTCCAGCTGAATCCTGTGCTTGAGTAAAAAAAGGACTTGTTGTTAAGTTGTTTGCAGGGTAGATAGTGTGTAAAACACCAGCTAAGTCTACATAAGAGCATTTAACATAGTTTACATAATCTTGAGGTAAAACTAAAGTTAAACTTTTGGGTATAGTTAGTTCAGCAGATTTAATACTTTTTAAAGTATCGTAGCTAAATTCCTGTAATCCTCTTTTAGCATGAAATATAACATCAGTTCTTTTAGCATTTTGTATAAGTTTCCCCGCGCCTACGTACCCTACTATAAAATTATTTATTATATCTTTAAGCTTAACATATTGATAACTTCCATAATTGTCTTCTACAGTTTGACCATATGCTTTTTCAGCTTCTGTTGTAGCGTATTTACCTCCAGATAATATATTTAATTGTACGACTATAAATTCATTTGCTCCTGGCGCCGCGGCAAGAGTTATTATTTTACCGTTTGTAACCGTGAAAGCTGTAACCCACTCTGACCATGTTCCTGGTATCGCTGTGGAGCTTGTGTATATTTTAAAATTATTCAATGCGTAATCTACATCGGTTGGAGACCAACTTGTAGCACTACCCATATGAACATCTGTATCAAAACTTGTAACAAAAGACTGACCAGTGGTGTTACCTGCATTTCCTTTAAAACCTTGTGAGCCTTGAAAATACTGTTGTGCAGTTTCAGTTATTAATCCATTGTTAGGTGGTTGTATAGCCATAATTTATTACGTTCTTTCGTTTTGATCTTCTTGAGCTAGTTGCTGAGAAGCAGCTTGAACTATTTGAGGATCTCTTATTATAATACCTGAATAAGCTAAGATTTTTAAAATAACTTCGTTTTGTTCAGTGTCGTTTATTTCAAATTGAGTTGATGTGTTTTCGTTATATAAATATTGTCCTAAAGTTCCTACAATAAATCCCCATACAACATCTGCTGGTTTTCTTATATAAGAAAGAGAAATATCAGTTGCGCTTGTTATAGTTTTAGGATATACGTATATATGTGATTGGCCAGTTAAAGCACCGCTAACACCTTGAGTCGCTTGTTCAAATAAATAAACAGGGAAGCTTGTTGTAGGCTGTGTAAGAGGGGATAAATTTAAATATAATAATTCGTTTCTATCAACTCGTTGTATTTCGTTTACATCTTTGTAAATAACAGTACCAATTCTATGGTTGTTGTTTGGTGGTAAGAAATATAGCTCTGTATTAATACTTGAGATTGAACAGACAGCATTATTACCACCTCCAGTTATATTTATAGTGTCACCCACAACATAACCACTTCCACCTGAAGTAACGGCTGCACCGGCTATTATACCATTACTAGCGGAGGTTAAAGCTATTGTTGCGTTGCCACCACTTCCAGTTTGCACTATTGTTAGCACATCTCCATTCGCGTAACCTAAACCTGGATTATTTATTAAAACAGCTGTTACAACTCCATTATTGATAGCTGAAACGTTGACAGTTAAATTAGTTCCAGCACCAGCAGATGTAGTTGCTAGATTTTGACCAATTGCGTAACCAGTTCCACCCGCTGTGATGGTAAAAGTAGGGATTGTTATTGTAGTGTTAAGAGTTAGGCCAGTTCCTACTCCAGAAGTTGTTGTTGCATTTGCTGCTTGAGCTGTATAACCAGTTCCACCAGCCGTTAGTGAAACAGTTAAAGCTTGACCAACTGGCACAGAAGTTGCGTTTCCAGAAGTCTTGAAGGTAGACATTGCGGTGTCTAAGTTTAATTGCCTATTGGCATATTCGTTGTCAGTCTGTGGTACACGCAATTGTTGATTTAAATCTTCGAAATATTTTTCAAAAATTTCTAATTGCACTTGTGTTGCTGTTTTATTAAATTCATCAGGTGTCATATAACCCCTTTGTTCTTTATTTAAAATAGATAACACCGTTGTGTAAACAGTATTTACGTTTATTGCCATATTTTTTTTATTATAATAAAGAGGCGAAATTAATCGCCCCTATATTATTATTACAGGTTAGAATAATTTTTTCTCTATTGATTTGAAAACTTCCACACCTTCGTCTGTTTTAAACCACGCAGCCATAGCTGAGTAAGGGTTTTCATCAAACGGTATAGTCATTAACTTTCTTTTATTCGACCCCCAAAGAAAATGCCTTTGATCTTGAGATAATATTATAACTCCAAGTTCTTGAGCTTTTATTGCTACATTACGTAATCCAACATTTTCATCATTAGCTAAAGTAATGAATAATTGTGGATTGTTACGAGCAAACAATAATAAATCTCTTTTAAGTTCTTTAGAACTCATTTCATTTACTTTAGTTCCGTTCTCTACACGCATTATTGCTTCAGCTTGATCTACATCCATTGATTGAGCTGCGTTTAAAGCTATAATTTGAGTTTCTAATTCTTCAACTTCATCTTCAGCTATTATTTCTGGTTTGTGTTCCATGTAAATTCTATCTCTAAGCGGATGATAAAGAGATAAAAGTTTTTGTAAATTTTGTTTTGCGACAGGAACTACTAGTTTTCCTTCCTCAAAAATTATATGACCTAGTGTGCATTCACCTTTTTGTTCGTCTACTAAAGGAGAATCTTGATTAGTTGCATATTTTAACTCACGTTGAATCCCACTTACTTTATCGAAAAATAATAAAGGGTGTTTTCTTGTGTGTCTGCTAGGTATAGTTAGTGTTAAAGGAGTGTAGTTATTTTTTAGTAAATAAACTCTTTCCTTCATCTCCCAATTACTTTTAGGGGTTTTTACTTGTTTTTTTACAGCAACTGGAGCTTCCATAACTGGAGCTTCAACAGCTGACTGTTGACTTTCTTTTTTTGACATAATATGATATAATTAAATAATAAATAAAATAAAGAATATCCCTGCCGATAAGACAGGGATAAACTTTATAGAGTTGTTAGATTCCTTTGAATAAAACAAAGTTGTTAGCACCTTGAGTAACTAAACATCTTTCAGAAAGGAAGTTAACTTGCATTGCATCTAGTGTAGATGTGTATGCTCCACCAACAGAACCAGTGATCCAAGATTTCATTCTTCTATCGTCACCTTGAGAAGCTCTGTAACGAACGTGTAAGAATGGTCTTCTGATATTAGTACCTAAAATTTGGTCATATACAGTAGATGTACCTGCAGGGACAAGAACTCCTTCAATAGAGTTAAATCCTACGATAGCACCTCTTGTAGAAGCGTCATTTAAGTATTTCCAGTCAGTCTTGTAGAAATCATATGAACCTCTTCTGAAACCGCTAAAACCTAAGTTTAAAGCCATTTCTTCAGAATTTTCAAATAATCCAAAAGCAGTACCACCTTGAGAACCTCCAGAGATAGAAGCTAGCATGTCATCAAAATCTAAAGACGTTTGTCTTTGTAAGAATAACATATTTTCTTCTATTGCTCCTTGAGTGTCAAGATTTTTAAGCACTTGATCAAAGTCATCAAGACCGTTAGCAGCAGTAAAACCTACTTGAACGTTCCCTCTAGCTTGGATAGCAGCGAATAAACCTTGAGTACCAGGAAGTGCAAGGTTACCCCCACCCGCTCCAGCGGCATTTTGGTTAAGTTCACCTTCAACTAATGCCATTTCTAAGTAATCCTCAAATCTAAGTCTAGTTTCAGACTCAGCTTTAAGATACCACATGTATCCAGATGTACCATCTTCAGTAGCAACTTCAACCCATCCAATTTGTGCAGCATCAGAACCCGATACTACGTATTGGTTTCTTATGATAACAGGTGAGTTAGAAAATTGAGTTAACTGAGGAGTTACACTAGCACGTGCAGCTGAGTTACCAGCACCAGCACCAATCGTAGTTCCTTTTGTGTAATCAGAACCATAAACGAAGATCTTTAGACCTACTAAATTGGCACCAGCAGCTCCAAATGTAGCGGCAAGAGTTGCGCCACTATATAATTGAACCAAGATAATACCTGATCCATTAGCTTGTGCACCACCGTTTTGTATTTCTGTATCAGTTACAATAGCTTTCGCTTCAGCACCTGATGCAGGATCCATAATAACGATAGTATCGTTTATAGAGATTACGTTAAAGTTAACCGTAGGAGCAGCTGCAACAGTAGATAGTACCAGTGCAGTTGCACCAGCAGCACCTGTTACGGCAGTGTACGAGATGTGTAATCTATTTTGTTCAGACCAAATTACTTGATCCGATGTCATAGGCATTTCAGCGCCTACCATTCTTAGGAAACCACCTAAAGTTCTGTTTCCATATCTTTCGACTTCTTGTTCATATATCTCAGGAAGATATTGTTGCGCGAAATCAGCGAAGTTACCAGGTACCGCTCCTGCACCACCATTGTTGGTCCATTGAAGGTAATTAGTAGCTAACGCTTGTTGAGTTTGAGTTGGGACTATTGACCCAAATTGTGGTTGTAAAGCCATAATAATAATTTTGTGTTTTAGTTAAATTTGTGTTTTTTAATCTTAAGTTTTGAAGAATCTTGGCCTGTAATTGCTCTAACTTTTATACCTCCTATAAACACATCACCTGAAACTGTTTTACGAGGTTCGTTTGATAAGTTTTTAGAAGACTTCATAACATCTTTAACAGCATCGGCTTTGCCTTGCTCATAAAAATGTTGTGCTAAAGTATCTGAATTATTGGCAGCATACAAAGCTTTGTGATAACCTTTTTCATCTACAATTTCTCCTTTGTCATTTAAGAACGTCTTAATAAAGTTTGAAATGTCTGATTGTTTCTCACCTACTTCAGAAGGATTTTTTATAGAATATCTAAACTGTTTTTCACCTACATTGAAATCAAAACCTTTGAAATCAGGATTAAACATTTTTTTTGTTCTATTAACAAACTCTTCATGGTTGGCTTCATTTACATCTTGCTCTTCGGTGTAGCGATTGAAAAAGTCAGTTGCTTTTTTTTGTTCCTGTGTAACGCCCGGTCTCAACTTGATTTCGTCGTAATATTTATTTTTCAGGTCCTCTAAAAAGTACTTTGCTTTTGCAACTTCTTCTTTGAACGCAATTTTTTTCTTGCGTATATCTCTTGGTTCATCTAGTTCTTCATCGTAGTCATAATCTTCTAATATAAGATCTACGTCTTCAGAATCTAAATGGGGTTTACTTTTTTTGTAATATTCTTTAATTAAAGATTTACTGTCTACATCTTTGTAGTCAGCGTTTAGCCTAACGTAATCCTCTATATTTCCTCCAGTTTCTTCCATAAATGAAACTAGTTTTTCTATATTTTCTGGTAACGCTTTTACTTCCTCTTGTTCTTTTTTAGTTTCTAAAACTTCTTTCTTAGACTCTTCAACCTCTTTTTTTTCTTCTTCAACGTTAATTTCTTGCAAAGGAGAATCAGTTTTATCTTCTATTTTTTCTTCGGTGGCCCGTATATCTTTAACCACTTCTTTGCTGTCGCCACTGTCTTTTTGCTTTTCGACAATAACATCGCTATCATCTGTCTTTTGTGTTTGAACGGCATTTGTTTCTGGATTTATAAGTTCTTTTGGAACTACTACCTTTGTAACGTTTGAAGGAATATCCACCAAAGGTTCTTTAAGGTTTACTTTTATAGGTTCGTTTTTCGAATCTGTTAATTGTTTTGGCTTTTTAGATTTAATCTTAAAAGACCCTTCTTGTTTTACTTCTGTTGACATGATATAATAATATAAAATTAATAAAATTTACTAAGCTATGCATTACCAAATCCCGACAAATCCATCACTTCTGGTGATTCAAAATTAGTAGGCATAGAGTCATTTTGTCTTTGACTAATCATTTCTGATTGCTGCGTAGCTTGTATTTTTGTTCTTAGATCTTTTCGATCTTCTATTTGACGCTCTTTTTGTTGAGTAGCACCTATTTTAGCTTGCTCTAGTTGCATGCTGTATTGAAACTCTTCCGCCATCAATTGTTTTTTGATTTGAGCTTCTGTTTGCATTCTTTGTATTTCAAACTGTGATTTTGCTTGTTCAATGTTTACTTGAGATTCGGTTAAAGCTTGTTGTTTTTGAACCTCTGCCATTGCAGCTTTTTCTGCCGTTTGCGCGTTTGCTTGAGCTTGAGCCTGTATATTCTCTAGTTGAATAGCTCTATCTTTTTCAGCTTTTATTTTTTGTTTGTATTTTAAAGATTGATTAGCTAGTTTTAAATTTTGTATCTCTCTAATTTCAATAGCATCTTCTAATCCTATAGCTTGTGTTTTTAAAGCTATTTGAATGTTTTGCTCTAAAATAGCTTTTTCTTCTTCTTCAGGTTCTAGTTCTAAAAATATACCAAACTCATGAAGTGTTAACTTGTCTAATTCTTCTAATGTAAAAACGTTAAAAGAATTTATTGAATTCATTAATGCATTTTTAGTAAGAGGAAAATTTAACATATCTGCTACACGTAAACTTATGTTCTCACAAGTACGAACTGTTAAATACATTAAAGCTTGTAGTATATGTTTAGTGGCTGTGTTTGAAGCATTAGCTGCCATTTTTTGTAATCCTACTAAAGCGTCTCTCTCTGGCTTAGAACCATCTCTAGCTTCATTAAGACCAGTTACATCTCTTATCATCTGCAAGTAATACTGATAA
>Ga0209634_1001465_pt1 | contig 17152 bp, 31 predicted proteins | sample LinPmetageLP40_FD_184043 | JGI IMG/M metagenome (GOLD analysis project Ga0209634, IMG submission 184043) | Marine viral communities from the Pacific Ocean - LP-40 (SPAdes) (version 2) | ecosystem: Environmental > Aquatic > Marine > Oceanic | place: Pacific Ocean | collected 2010-08-26
AACTGCTATCAGCCGGGGCGTAGATTTGTTCTCTTTGAATGTCTCGCATACGACTAAGTGGGTCGTTAATGCGTGGTCTTGACATTATTAAATATCGCAAAGCATCATAAGCATGATCATCTGCGTGGGTGTTAACGTCTTCAGGATTACTTTTATCCAGAGGAATACTTTGTAGTTCGCGTATCAGGTTGGGACAGGTATTAAAGATTTGTATTTTTGGCCTACCGCTTTGCTGTAACTTTAAGTATTCGTGGATTTGTATTTTTCCTTGTATTCTATTTTTATCTGCTCTTCTTAGTTTGTGTCCTGCTCTTAAAAGAGTTTCCCCTACTGTGGGGCCGGTTGTCCCTGTCCTGTTCCAACACGCGGTGTCTAATACTCCCGCTACAGAAAAGGGATCTTCTAGTTCCATTTCAGTCAGCATCATTGCTAACTCTGTCCCTAGTAGATTCTTTCGATACAACTCCCTGTAAATTATTAGAGTTCCATCGTTTCTATCAACTGCTCCCCAAACACAAGCACTTTCGGAAGCATAACCATAATCAATTCCTTTTAAGCGTTCCCAGTTTATCGGTATTTCAAAAGGAGTAATTACGTGTTCTTCAAATGTAAATTCAGTAAATGCTGCGCCTTCTGCAACATCCCAATTTCCTTCTAACAGTTGTTTGCGCTGTGTAGGTGGTAACGCCTTTAACATCTGTTCGTACCTACCATCTTTGGCTAAGTACGGGTTGTCCTGTAATCGTGCGGGTATAAACTTTCTACTTAATCCATCTTTACCTATAAAAGAGTTATTAGGCTCACAAGGATTAATGTATCTCTTTTTTACCCAGTTAGCTCCCACACCTCCAGGGTTAGCAGTGCAACGCATATAGGGTACAATTTCTGAGTCGGTTGTTCTTAGTCGTGATGCTAAGTAGTTCCAACTAAACTCAGTGGGTAAGTGAGTAATTTCGTCAAACCCTATCCAACTATATGCTTGTCCTTGATATCGGTAAACATCTGCATCTCTTTCAAGAAATCCAAACTCTACTTTTGCACCGCTTGGAAAGTTCCAAAGTTTTTCTACTTCTCTATACTTACAACCAGGGAAAGCTTTTGGATATAACTCTCTGCTTTTATCTATAAGCTCTCGTAGTTCTGGCATGGAGCGTCTTAGTATTAAAGCCCTGTGAGCAGACCTGTGAGCGTATCTAAGAGGGTCTACAAGCATAGCGTAGCTCTTACCACCCCCTGCGGAACCACCGTATAAAACGTCTGTCTCTGCTGCTGCAAGAAAGTTTTCTTGTGGGCCTTCGTTGGCTTTGAAGATAACATCTTCTTGTGCTTCTTCTGCTAATAATGGAGGCAGATCTTGTAGTTGTTCTTCGGTAAGAACAAGTCCTTCCTTGGCTTGTCCTTTATTCTCTAGCTTATCTAAAGTTTTTTTAGTTGTGCTTATATTCTTTTTATACTTTTCTACTTTAGCTTGCGCCGTCTTTAATCTTTTTGTTTTTTCGTTGACTTGTTTACGTGCGGCTATTCTAGCTTTTGTTTCTGAGTGGTGGTTATAACCTCGACCCTTAGATCCTTTAGCTCTACCTACTTTTTTGCGGGGAGTACCATCAACCTTTAGTTTAAAATCCCCGTTGTCATCTTTTTGGTAGTTGTCGGGATTAAGTTCCCAATCAGTCTGCATATTTTTCTGCAATCTTTTTAAGCCCTACATGAGAAAGATATCTTCCTGTTTCATATTCTAGCCAAGCACTTCCTTCTCGTAAACTTAAAGTTTTTTGCTTTATCATAGGTACAATCTTATTAAGAGCTTCAAGTTGTTCTGGTACTTCAAGAAGAGTAGAAGGGTTATCTATATCTAAAGTATATCCAAAAGGTATAACACTACTAGACCTCTTCATAAGAAGCTTCAATAATAGTTTCTTTTTTTGCCGGGAGTATAAACAAACCACCACCAGTGCTTACACTAACATCAAGTCTATCTGACTTACCTAGCCCTACCCTGTCTAAAATCGTCTGTGCTGCTTGTATACGGATATTAGCTTGTGGTATAGGGTCTGAGCTATCCATAATGTTTACTAGCTTTAAAGCAGCTTTAGGTGCGCTTTGGGCCAGGATGTTTTCGGCCATGTCTAGTATTTCAGTCTTTAAAGCTTTTACTACTGAAGGATAGCTTCCAGTTGAGTAACCTGCTAGTTCTGCGGCTTTACGAGCATCTCCTTCACAAGTAACTAAATTAGTAAGAAAAGATTCTTGTTTTTCTGTTAGTTTTTTAGTATTCATATGTTCTATTATACACCTAGTTTACAGTTTTGTCAAGTTTTATTTTAAAAAAAGCTTGACAAAACTCAATCTCAGGTATATAATAACTATTAAGTCTCCCGGGTTTGCACGTATATAGTTATATAGCCCAACCAACCCCTTTCTAATACAGTAAACTTCTTTTTCTTTTCTTTATAGGCTTAATAAACTAATGGCGTAAAGAGCTAATGGCATAAAAAGCTAATGGCATAAAGGTCTAATGGCATAAAGGTCTAATGGCGTAAAGAGCTAATGGCGTATAAAACTTTATAGTGATGCGGCGAACTAGTTAACATCTAAAGCCTGTAAAAATGTATAACATTTAGTATATATGGGGGGGGAGGGGCCTGGCGACCTGCCCCGTTTAGTCAGCGTCTTCTTTATAAGCTTTTTAGCCTTTAAAGGCGTAGGCATAGGTGTAATTCTATCTAAACTCTAGAGTCTTTAGAGTTATCGGCTAGTTAACAGAGCTGTAAAGCTTATAAAGCTTATAAAGTTTTAACTTAATAACTTTAAAAGTTATACAACTCTGTAGTTTAGATATTAACCGCCCAGTGTTTCGGCGATCCAATAAGATTCTAAAAATAATTTAAAAATAACTTGACTGTTGCAATTTTGAAGTCCATTGTGGTCGCAGGTGCTACAAAATCACCTACTAAAATCACTTACTTTTAAAAGGTATATATCATGGCGACAATCTATAGTGCAGCAAAATTAGCAAATTTTCGTAAACTTAATATGTCCGAAGCCAATAAGGATCTTCCAATAAGCGCAGGACAGGCGGGCAGAGGATCTTTTATAGCGGCGCAGCGTATATTACCCGCAGTTATGAAAGCTTTAAAAATCCCTGGTTCTGAGATGGGTTTAGCAAAAAAAGTTACTACCCAATATCTACAAATTGATCGCGCATACAACACTGTTAACTTTTTAACGCGCTCCGAATATCAGAGAGGCATTGACGGTGATCTAAACTTTTCTAATAAGGATCACGTTAAACCTGAACATTTTAAAGCTTTAAAGGCGCGTTTTAAAGTTGTTCAAGATTGCTATAAGCCTACTGCTAGTGAAGTCCAACATAAATCGGACGCTTCGCGGATTGCAGCCCTCGAAAAGCAATTGGCCGCTCTTCAAAAATAAACCATCCACCCATCATAACGCGCTTTAATCGGCGCGTTTTTTTTAAGGATTCTATTATGTCATTAGTCATTGATTACCCGTCAAAAAAATCTTTGCGCGAAAGTGTAGGAACCGCATTAAAATTCCAAGACCATTCAATCCATCAGTCTGATTATGTTTCTACTGGCGTAGTTTACGCGTGCAATCGACCGCACATAACGGGGCATAAAAGGGAATTCCATGCTCAAATAATTTTAAAAAATAATGTAATTATCAAAGTTAAATAAATCTACCACCCCTTAAAATAACGCGCTTTAATCGGCGCGTTTTTTTTTGCCCGTTAAAAACCTTATAGCCTTTCTAAGCTTCTATCCTATCGACCTAGTAGGGTAGTATTGCCCTAGCACTTAATCGCTGTTAAACAAGCTTTAAATGCCCTTTAATCGCTATCCATTGCTACCATCTCACATAATCCACCCGATATCCGATCCAATTACCGGCCATTATGCCTAAGGTGTCATTAAACTATAAGTATCTTATAGGATATTGACACTATAGAGGTTTGCTTTAAAGGGATTTATATAATACATAACAAGAGTTAATGGCATCCTTTAATAATTATACTTTTATACGTTAAGGTCTTAGGCAACAGAGTCAATGGCATTTTGTTTTAGCCTGGATTTCTTTATATACTAGGGTCAATGGCGTTTCTTTTAAAGAATGTTGTTAGGCTTTGTCAAGTACATCCCATGCTTGCAAGCTGTTGATTTTGCTAGAGAAAAACCAGATCGTCGATTTCGGTCACGTATTTTTGTAGACTTTCTGGCTGGGTTTCTCCACTGTGGACATCGACAGGGCGGCAAGGGATTTTCTTTAAACAAGGAGTTAATTAATATAAAGATACAGATAGAGTTAGCCATACTCGAAAAGTTTAAGTACAGCGCGTAATCTTTGGCGTTCCAATAAATTTGGTGAAGTTATTTGATCGATAACTTGACGGCTTAAACCTGCTGTATCTTTATATTAATTAATTAAGGAGTGATGTTATGAACAGCCATAAGTATGTCTTTAGTAAGATCCCTAATACTATTAGAGGCAGGATTTTAATTAAGATTATGAAAGAGTTTCTTAATAGTGATCGATATACTATGAGAGTTAGAGGGCAAGGTTTAATTAAAGGTGAGAATTGGAGGCTATATACTTATGGTGCGCCGTTAAATAAATCTACTCATTTACGTGTTTACTTTTATGAAAAGGAGGTTTGATTATGTTGTTATTTAATAAGTTTTATGTGGACATTTATATAAACAGAGACATCATGTTTCGCTGCTTTAATATGTGGAAGTATACTAGAGACTTTGGTATAACTTTCTTTTATATAACTCTTGAAATTACAGACGAAAACTACAGAGGATTTTAATATGTATAACACTCATGCTAAAAGCTGTCAGAAGTTTGCTCAATCTAATCCAGATAATTTAGTGCTTGTTATTTTAATGGTTTCGTTATCTATAAAACAACCTTGGCATAAGGTTGGGATTATGATTCAAGATGTATTGCTTAATGGTTCTACAAGCCGTTTCTTTAATTGGAAAATGAAGTTAGATACCTATCAATATTCTGAAGTTAATAAACATTATCTTCATGCTTCAATGTTAACAATCATTAATGATTCTACAAGTCCTGAAATCAAAGCGTTTAACTTGATGCAACTTTTCTTAAAGATTCCTGGTTTAAATATATCTAAAGCAGGTTTTGTATGTCAGCTTACAGCAGGTCTTGTTGGATGTATGGATTCTCATAATATCAAACACTACAATATTAATCCTACTACTTTAGAATATAACAAGAAAGTAAAAGGTAAACGTGGTTTAAATAGTAATCGTGTAAAACTTGAAAACTATATTAATGTGTGTCACAGCATTGGTACTCAACGTCTTTGGGATACATGGTGCAACATGATAGCTTCACGCTATGATGTTTGGAATAGTGGTGATCATGTAAGTGAAGTGCATTACACTTATTTAACAGGAGAATAAATATGAAACTACCTTCTGAAAAGTATGTAGAACTATACTGTGAGTTATCTATGTTTTGTTTAGAATATAGTTCTTTAGATAATGTTTGGACAAAAGATAATAACGGTGATGCAGTATTGACTGAAGAAAAACAAAATGAATTTAACGATATTGTAGATAATATTGAAACCATACTAACTTTAAATAACATTATAAAAGAGGATATTTAAAATGATAATTAAAACATCAAGAATTATTAGAACTGAGAAAGGTGAGTCTGTGGCTTATGCTGTAAAGATAAATGGTTTAAAGTTTCCTAGACAATGGGGAGGATACTATTTTCCTGCTGATGGTAAACATGAAACAGCTATAAAAATAGCAATGATGGATTATGATCGTCATGCATTGGAGAATTTCTTATGAGTATTATGCCTTGTAGAGTTACAGATGATTGGGATAAAAGACAAGATTATTGTATTGAAATAGAAGACACAGAAAACGGTTTTAAAGTTATTGATTACTCGCATCGTTGTGATGTTAATAATATTCTTTATGAAACATATGAAGAAGCTCACGAAGTATTGATGGCCTTAATAGATATTGCGGAGAATAATTATGATTAATGTACACAGAGTTACAGAATTAGAGATTGAAAGAAGTCAAGAGTGGACTACTTTAAAAGTAGTTACTAATGATACTGAACCATGTCATTATTCTTTGGCTAAACAGATAGCTGATACACACCCCCTTATTTATGCTTCAGACCTTTTAGATATTATTAAAGAATACTTTAAGAATGAACAACAAACTATGGAAATAACTTTATTTCATAAAGACAATATACGTTTTCCAATACTCACAACGGAGAGAGATGATGCTTAATATTACTAGAACTTCACCAGTTACAGCCGCCGTTAATACTATGGAACTAGATATTACTATGGATCAATATGCTAGATGGCGAGGCGGTGAGTTAATACAAGACGCTATGCCGCAGTTAACTGTTGATGAAAGAGAGTTTGTTATCTCAGGATGTACACCTAGCTGTTGGGATAAACTTAATATTAATTCTGATAAAGCAGCTAACTTAGCTTTATAATTTGAGGACTGTTATGAAAATATTAATTGGTTGTGAGAGTAGCGGTACTATTCGCAGAGAGTTTAGGAATGCAGGGCATGATGCTTGGTCTTGTGATTTATTACCTGCTGATGATGATAGTTTATATCATATACAGGGTGATGTTATCCCCACCATTACAATTAATAAGTGGGACTTAATAATACTTCACCCTCCCTGTACTGCATTAGCTGTTAGCGGTAATGCTTGGTATGGTAAGGGTAAAGATAAACACCACCAAAGATTAGAGTCTATTGAATGGACTACCAAACTATGGGAGTTAGCAAAGGCTTGTTGCGATAAAGTTTGTATGGAAAATCCTGTTGGTGTGTTGCCCTTTAAACCTACACAGTATGTACAGCCTTGGATGTTTGGGCATCCTGAGTCTAAGAAAACTGGGCTATGGCTACATGGATTACCCAAGTTAAAAGAAACTAATAATGTTAAAAAGGTTTATGACATACTGCCTCGCAATCAACAGATGAGATTGCATTACTTACCTCCGTCTAAAGATAGGTGGAAAATAAGAAGTAAAACCTTTGAAGGTATAGCCCAAGCCATTCAACAACAGTGGAGTGTTTAATATGATCGGAAGAGTTATTGTATGTAATTGGTGCAACGGCGACTGTTTGGGAGAATGTGGCGTTGTAAGTAGTAAGCGTGGTTTTACCGCATATTGTTTTGATTGCGACGAGGCGTGTACTACTTTAGAAGTACCCATCGCCTCCGTAAAAAAATCCAATCACATGGCTTGGAATGTAAAAAACGAGGAGTGTTTAATATGACACATAATTAAAAATTTATGAAGGTATACTATTAGGAGATACAGATGAGTAACTATATGCAACATAAATGTAGATGTAAAAAACTTTCAGTAATAAAAGATAAAAGTATTTATTATTGTGTTAATTGTTGGCTTAAAACTAGATTCATTTACTTTAAAAAGGAGATACAAAATGAATACAGGATTTAAAGCCAGGCGTTTAAAGTTTGTAGGTATACACGATAACCTAACAACTGGAGAACACTATACAATTAAAGAATATTCTGAACTTACTGAAATTAATTTAAAGACACTTCAAGCAAGATTTAAAAGATATACTGAAGTAACTAATAAGTTACTTGCACCTAGATCAGATATATCATGGCCTAGATTAGAGTCAAAGGCTGATGTAATATCTTCTTTGTGGTTAAAAAAGAAGTGGTAAAGATGTGTTTAAACTATAAAAAATATTTTAGCATAAATTTGAATCAATGGCAAACCAAGGCAGTTGACCGGAGAGATTCGGTGTGGTATGGTGTTGCCACAATCGGGCCGTTGCCCTCTTTAAAACTAAAAAGGAAAGTAATATGAGTATCTTAAATTTGTTCAGCAACAAGAGTGATGTAGATATATTAAGAAGTGAAGGTTATGGTAGTGCAGATTTTGATGTTGATGTAGCACCTATGTTTTATACTACAGACATGGGTGTTGATATTCAAAGTGATAAAGCTGCTGTATATAGAACTGATAGTGGAGTTCAGTTAGGTGTGCATAGTCCTAAGTACAAGACTGTTGGTTATAAAGATATGATTGATAGTACCAGGAATTTATTAGAGCGTTCTGACTTTGACCTTAATGGTTTAAACGAACATATCCGTACAAGCCATAACGGTGCTAGGTGTTTTGTTAAGTATGATTTACCTGCTATGACATACCATACTGGTGACGGTGATCGTGCAACCCTAAGTCTATTAGCTACTACTAGCTTCGATGGTACATGGCCCTTTATGATTAGTGCTGCTGCTACTCAGTTTGCTTGTACTAACCTTCAAGTCTTTATAACTGGAGAGGTTGCAGTGTATAGAGCTAGACATACTCAAGCTTTAGACATTGATAAAGGTTCTAATATTATTATGAATTCTCTTAATGTATTTAGTAAAGAGCGTGAGCTTTGGTTAGAGTGGCAAGACACTAAGGTATTTGACATGGAAGTATTTAAATTGTTTGTAGAGGCAAGTGCTTGTACCTCTGCTGAGAAACTTATAGAGGAAGGTATGAGTAATGATCCTGTTACCATTATAGATCATCTGCCTCGCCGCAACTCTAACTTAGAATATATGTGGCAGAAATATACTGGTGTTTATCGTAAGCGTTTGGGCAGTACAATGTGGGCCGCATACAATACTCTTACTGATTGGTCAACGCATAGAGTATCAGGTAAAGAAGATAAGTTGGCGGCGTTACAGTTTGACAGGCATCAGATTGTTAGGCAGGTTATATCTGATTTTGCGAAGGCAGCTTAGATGACTATGTTTTTGTGGGGTAGAATGTTTTCTTGTAATCTTAGGAACGGAGCAGGTTTCGATATAGAAGCCTGTGATTCCCGACCAGTGTGGATTTCAAGTGACAACTTTCAAGGCACTAAGGTTGCATCATTCGATGGCATAGTATTATTACTACCCTTTCTTATATTTACTTTTGGAATTATTTTTGAACACGAAGACAACGATGAGGAATTTTAAAATGGGTACAGCAAAACATCTTAGTATTAAAAAAGTAACACCTAAATTATTAGAATATATTCATTCTAGATTTGAATACAATCCAGAGTTAGGAAGAACGATATCTAAAATTTCTAGTGGTACTCATAAATATCGGCATATAAAGGGAGAACTAGTTAGAGGGTCAGCGACAAATGATGGTTATCGTGAAATATTTTTTCGCGGGTATAGAATAAAAGAGCATCGTTTAATATATTTAATTTGTCACGGTTTTCTTCCTGAAATGTTAGATCATATTGATGGTAATAAATTAAATAATAAGATTGAAAATCTTAGATCGTGTAGTGGTTCACAGAATCAATTTAATAAAAAAATTCCTAAAAATAATACTACAGGATTTAAAGGTGTTACGTTTATTAAAGCCAAAAAAAGATACATGGGTTACGTACACATTTCTGGTAAACAGTACAGGACTAAACTAACTAAAAATTTAACTGAAGCTGTATTGCTTCTTAGAAATTTAAGAGAAAACTTACACGGAGAATATTGTAATCATGGGTGATGGTGGCAAAGGTTCTACGCCAAGGAAGGCGAACCACAAAAAGTTTATGGATAACTTTGATAAAATTTTTAACAGGAAACTAACTGAAGGAACTGAATATGAACACCGTACTAGAGAAGATGAAAGACTTGCTAAACGTAGGCAAACGTCTTTGGCTTACTATGTGTCATCGGTTGGATCACCTGATAATAAAATACGGGATTGAAGATGAAGGTACTTCGCCCGAATCTTTTGTAAGAGTAATAAGATTTATTGTTATTGTTCTTATTTTCTATACAATGGTATCTGTTTTACTAATGTTAATGTAAGGAGATTAATATGTTTGCAGATTTTATGTCGAGCAATCCCTCTACTCAAGTGGTAGCAGTAGCTAAAGTTGCTGATGAGGTTTTAAAATATAATGGCTTCCCACTCTCTCTACTTTGTAGAGACTTTGATGTTAAAGAAACTGACGTAATAAAATTTATTGTAGAAAAAACAGAGTACGAAACTCTTTTAGATATGCAAAAAGAAGTAAGTACAGGTCACCCATGATACAATGGTTAAAGAAAGCCTGGAGGTTATGGGCTAAGAGTTTAGGAGAACGTGCATCAGATAATAACTGGGAGGCAGATATAGTTGCTATGATCAGAACTGTATTTGCTATTCTTAATTTAGGAACTTGCTGTTTTATTACAGCTAATATACTTGTAGGTTGGGAGGTATTATAATGCAAGCACATCCGTGGGAATTGATTTTAAATGAAGACGGTATTGATAATACTATTTATAAGGTAGCTCAATGGCATCAAGACAGAAATTTAATTAAAGGATCTGATGATAAGAACCAAGTCCTTAAACTAATACAAGAGTTAGGAGAACTATCAGATAATATTTGTAAAGGTAAAGATCCAGTAGATGATATAGGTGACATCATGGTTATCCTAATTAACATTGCAGTCCGTAACGGATACACATTAAAGCAATGCTTAGACCACGCTTACGATGACATCAAAGATAGGAAAGGTCAGATGGTAGACGGTATCTTTGTTAAAGAAGCTGATAACCACGACCCCGATAGTATTGGAAATAGACTGTAAAAAAGTCTTGACAATGTATGTAAATAATAGTAGTATCTCAATTCAATTAATCTTTCAAAGGAAAGTAAAAATGGCTATATTAAATGGTACAGCATATTGGGCAAGCGTCACAACTCCGAACACTAATTATGAGCCAGTGTATACTGTTAATCTGGTAGTAGACCAGGACACTGCTACTGATTTTGAGTCGAGAGGATTCAAGTTAAAGCAGATGGAAGAAGGCCCAGCACTTATTATTAAGCGTAAGGTTGACGGCCCTAATGGTCAAACCCGTCCCGCCCCTAAGTTGTTTGACATGGCAAAGAACCCGCTGACTTGTAAGGTAGGCAACGGTTCAACGGTTCGTGTTCAGTATAAGGAGTGGGAGACAGACAACAAGTACGGTCAGTTTAAAGGGCTAGACTTTCAAGCTATGCAGGTTTTAAACTTGGTAGAAATTGGTGTCCCTGATGGCGAAGAGTTCATGGATAACACTGAAACAAATAACTTAGAGGATGAGCTATAAAATGAGTTCTAAAACGTACACTAAAGACGATGTTATTTATGAGGTAGCTATGCTGTCTCCTGAAGCGCAGTCTATCTTTGGAGTATTAGTTGCAGCTAAATCCAACTTGGATCAGGCCACGTTAGAGGAAACTCTAGCGCGGTCTGCTGCGCTCCACTTGATAACAAAGTTAGATGAGCATCTTATAGACGATGCAATTATTGAGCCGACTCAAGAGGAATAGTAATGACCTTTATAAAATTCCACTTACCTTGTAGGAAATGTGGTGGCTCAGACCCAGTGTCCGTTAATGTAGACGGCTCTGGGTTTTGTTTTAGTTGCAGCCATTACTATCCTGTATATGATAGTTCTAAAATTATTGATGACGATACGGAAGATTTTGAAATGCATCAGCGAAATAAAAAGATAAATACTTCGGGCGATTACGGGTTTAACGAGCTAACTGATCGTAAAATTAAAAAGGAAACTATAAAAAAATATGGAGTTAAATCTACTCTTAATGAAGACGGTACTATTCAAAAACACGCCTATCCTTATTATAACGGGCAAGAAGTATCGACTTTTAAAATAAGAGAAGTTTCTAATAAAGGTTTTGCTTGGACTAAACCTCCTAAAAATGTTGGATTGTTTGGCGAACAATTGTTTAAAGAAGGGGGCAAGTATCTTACTATCTTTGAAGGTGAGTGTGATGCATTAGCAGGTTACGAAATGATGGGCAGTAAGTGGCCCTCTGTTTCTATTAGATCAGGTGCTAACTCTAGCATTAAAGATATTAAAGAAAGCTTAGAATATATTGAATCTTTTACTAATGTAATACTTTGTTTTGATAATGATAAGCCTGGGAAAGAAGGTGCTAATAAAATTGCAAAGATATTATCGCCTGGTAAAGTAAAAATAGTTAAACTTCCTGTCGGATGTAAAGACGCTAACGATATGTTAATTCAGGGAAGGCACTCTGCCTTTATGGAATGTTGGTGGTCATCTAAAATCTACACACCATCCGGTGTTTTAAACATAACTGACAAGAAAGAAGACTACAAGAACCGCCCTAAGAAAGCATCTATACCTTACCCTTGGCAAGGTCTTAACAATAAACTAGAAGGTCTTAGATCCGGTGAGCTAGTAACTCTTACTGGTGGTACTGGACTAGGTAAGTCTAGCGTAACTAGAGAGTTAGAGCATTGGCTTATTAAAAACACTAAAGATAATGTAGGGATTATTGCGCTTGAAGAAGATTGGGTTCGTACTGTAGACGGAATACTTTCTATTGAAGCTAATAATAAACTACACATTGATAGAGTAAGAGAAACTTATTCTGAAGAATCTATAGACACTTTATATAATATTTTATATGACGGCGAGAATAAAGATCGGGTTTGGATTCATTCTCACTTTGGTGTAAATGATATTGAAAGTATCTTTAGTAAGATACGTTACATGATTATAGGTTGTGAATGTAAGTGGATAGTAGTTGATCACTTACATATGCTAGTTAGTGCTAGTGTAGAAGGGGATGAGCGTAGGACTATTGATTCTATTATGACTAGGCTACGTTGTATGTGCGAAGAAACAGGGGCGGGTATGATACTAGTCTCTCATCTTAGAAGGATAGACGGTAATAGAGGGCATGAGAACGGCGTTGAAACAGGGTTATCACATCTTCGCGGCTCTCAAAGTATCGCTCAATTAAGTGACTGCGTTATATCTTTAGAACGAAACCAACAATCAGACGATGCAGTTGAAGCATCAACTACGAAGGTACGTGTACTTAAATCTAGGTATACTGGCGATACTGGAGTAGCTACTCATTTGCTTTACGATAACGACACTGGTAGACTTTCTGAAACTCAAATAGAAGATCTATCAGCAGAGGATGAGCTATGAATTTAGTTTTCGACATTGAAGCAAACGGATTAGATCCCACTATAATTTTTTGCATTGCTGCTATAGATGTAGATACAAAAAAAGTTTACTCTTTTGATATAGACAATGTAATTCCTGGTTTAAAACTTCTTCAAGGAGCTTCTAAGTTAATAGGACATAACATATTAGGATACGATATTCCTGCAATTAAAAAGATAACAGGTATAGATCTCGCTACTGTTAAAATTGTAGACACTTTAGTCCTGTCACGTTTATTTAATCCTACTAGAGAAGGTGGACACGGTTTAGAAAGTTGGGGTTATCGTCTTGGATTTAAAAAAGGAAACTACGGTAGTTCTGAAGGAGCTTGGGATTCTTACACACCTGAGATGCTAGAGTATTGTATCAATGATGTCGAGTTAAACTTAAAAGTATATGAGCTTTTAAAATCTAAAGAAAGCAAAGGTTTCTCTGGGGACTCTGTTAAGATAGAACATTCAGTAGCTGCAATTATTAATCAACAACGTACCAATGGTTTTCTACTTGATGTGCAAAAATGTACTATGCTTATAGCAGAACTGCAAGAAAAAATAGAATGGGTACAAGCAGAAGTACATGAAACTTTTAAACCTGATATAACTCACTTAGTATTAAAACCTAAACACAATAAGTCTGGTAGTCTTTCTAAGACTGCTACTGATCCTGAAGGTAACGGTGTTCGCCTTACAGAGGAAGAGTACAACTTAATGTGTGGCGGTTCTGAAGTTATAAGAATCACTTCGGTTAATTTTAATTTAGGATCTCGTAAGCAAATAGGAGAGTATCTTATTGGGTTTGGTTGGAAGCCAAAGAAACGCACACCTACTGGTCAACCAATAGTAGATGAAGGCACTTTAAATAAAGTTAAAAATATACCTGAAGCTGCTATGATTGCTAAGTATCTTATGCTTCAGAAAAGATTAGCCCAAGTTAAAAGTTGGTTAAAAGAAGTTGATGAAAATACAGATAGAGTACATGGGTACGTTAATCCTAATGGTGCGGTAACATCTAGAATGACTCACTCTCATCCTAACATGGCTCAAATACCTAGTATTAAATCGCCTTATGGCCCAGAGTGTCGAAGTTGTTGGATAGTTCCTAAAGGTTACAAGCTAGTAGGCATTGATGCTTCGGGTCTTGAACTTAGAATGTTAGCTCACGAAATGAACGATAAGGGGTATACAAATGAAATACTTAACGGAGATATTCACACTACCAACCAAAACCTTGCTGGACTTAAATCAAGAGATCAGGCAAAAACTTTTATTTATGCCCTCCTGTACGGAGCAGGAGATGAAAAGCTTGGGAGCGTGGCTGGAGGAGGTAGACAAGCAGGTAAGCAGCTTAAACAACGCTTCTTTAGTGGTCTGCCATCATTTAAAACTCTTAAAAACAGAGTATCAAGAGAAGCTACAAGCAGATTTATTAAAGCAGTAGATGGTCGTAAGCTTACAGTGCGCTCAGAACACGCTGCTTTAAACACTCTTCTACAAGGTAACGGTTCTATTGTAATGAAAAAAGCTTTGATTGCCTTTAATAAAAAGATACAGGATGAAAATCTTGATGCTAAGTTTGTTGCTAACGTACATGATGAGTGGCAGCTTGAAGTAAAAGAAGATCAAGCTTCTAGGGTAGGAGAGTTAGGAGTACAGGCTATTAAAGAAGTTACCTGTGCTTTTAAACTTAACTGTCCTTTAGATGGTGAGTATAAGATTGGAGATAACTGGTATGAAACGCACTGATACTAGCAGAGTAGGTGACCTTGCAGAACATTATGCAATTACGTGGCTTTGGGATAATGGCTACCAAGTGTTTAAAAACTGCGGGTGTACTGGCCCTATAGATATGATTGCGTTGCATGGTGATGGGACAATTAAACTAATAGATGTTAAGTCTTACAAAGATTCTAGACTGTCAGGCAGAACAGACATACAAAAAGAATTAGGTGTACAATACCTGCACTATAATTCAATCACTAGAAAACTTAGATTTGTGGAGCATCGGGAATGAAAACTTTAGATATGTTAGTTCCAAGTATATACGAACATTTAGAAAAACTTTCTAGTGGAACTCCGCTTCCTCTATCTGAAAAAGAAATAGATAAAACAATAGAAGGAATGAGAGAAGCTTTAAAAACCTGGGCCAACCCTGTACCAAGAGATTCTAATTTTTCTTTAAGAATGTCTAACATAGGAAAACCTGCAAGGCAGTTATGGTATGAGAAAAGAGATGATAATTCTAGGAGAGATGTTAATGGCCCTACTCAAATTAAATTTCTTTATGGTCATCTCTTAGAAGAAATTGTATTGATGTTAGTTAGAATGGCAGGTTACTCTGTTACTGATGAGCAAAAAGAAGTTCAAGTTAATGGCATACTAGGCCACATGGATTGTAAAATAAACGGTGAAGTAGTTGATGTAAAGACTGCTTCTAAGTTTGCTTTCAATAAATTTGAACAAGGCAGATTAGCTCAAGACGATCCTTTTGGATACCTAGGTCAATTAGCTGGTTATGAAGCTGCGGAAAATACAAACAACGGGGGGTTCCTTGTACTTAATAAAGAATCAGGCGAGTTATGTTTACACATACCAGATGATTTAGATAAACCAAATATAAAAAATACTATATTAAATTTAGTAAACAACCTTGATCTTGATACAATGCCTGATAAATGTTACTCTCCAGTGTCAGAAGGTAAAAAAGGAAACTTTAAATTACCTAAAGGTTGTATGTGGTGTAAGTATAAATTTGACTGTCATTCAGATAGCAATGATGGGAAAGGTCTTAGAACCTTTAAGTATTCCAATGGGTTAACTTACTTAACTCATATAGAAGTTGAACCCAACGTAGAAGAATTAATATGAATAATGCCAAAGCTAAGTTGATTAGAAAGCAAGTAAAATTTATTTTAGTAGAGTGGATGCATACTCTTTTAGAAGATAAAGAAGCTGCTAAAATAAATGTTTCTAATGTGTTTAATTATCTCCCAGAACAAACGCATTATTACTCGACCACAACTTTACATTTAAATTCATATCATCCTAAATGGATAAGTAATAAGATTAAACAATTACTTAAAAGTAAACCCCATCTCAATATACAAGATATAAATTTGGAGTTAATACAATGGAAGATGAACTAGACCTTTCATTAGACGATGTGATGAAATCAATAGGAGTTTATCTATTGTTTCAACAAGGATCAGTAGAAGACATAAAGCTTGATGATTTAATAATGCTTCAAGGTTTATTAGAAACTCATGTTAAAGAAAAGTATCAGGTGGTTTTACATTGAAGAATATAAAAATAAGATCCCAAAGAAAAGCCAGGAAAGTTCGACCCCCTAAATCTAAAAACACTGCCAGTAATTATGACTCTACTTTTGAGTATGAATTACACAGTGGCATATTAGAAGAGTGGAAACATCATCCAGAAACTGAAGACTATATAATTGAACATAAGTATCATCCAGATTTTATTAAAGATATAAACGGCATTACTATTTTACTTGAAGCTAAAGGTAGGTTCTGGGATTATCCAGAGTTTAGTAAGTACATTTGGATTAAAAAAGCTCTTCCTAAAACTAAAGAACTGGTGTTTTTGTTTGCTAATCCTAACGCCCCAATGCCTCAAGCTAAAAGACGTAAGGACGGAACTAAAAGAAGCCACGGTGAATGGGCGACAGCCAATGGCTTTAGGTGGTTTAGCCGCGAGAGTATTCCTGATAGTTGGATTAACCCTGATAAAAGAGAAGGTTTTAAAGATGAAACTAAATGATGCTACTCCTGAAGATTGGAATAAAACTTTAACAAACATTACTGCTACCACAGGTTGGAACAAAGCTTCTGATGCTATTACACAAGCAGTAGACCATCCTCCTCATTACAACAATGGGGACATAGAAACAATAGATTACATTGTCGATGTGTTAGGGCTTATAGGAGCCGTCAACTATTGCCACGGAAACGTGTTAAAATACACAGGATCAAGGCTGTTTAATAAAGATAAACCAGTACAAGATGCCCGTAAAGCTATCTGGTATCTTAATAAAATGGTGGAGCTTTTAGAAGAAGATG
>Ga0209634_1001466_pt1 | contig 17136 bp, 17 predicted proteins | sample LinPmetageLP40_FD_184043 | JGI IMG/M metagenome (GOLD analysis project Ga0209634, IMG submission 184043) | Marine viral communities from the Pacific Ocean - LP-40 (SPAdes) (version 2) | ecosystem: Environmental > Aquatic > Marine > Oceanic | place: Pacific Ocean | collected 2010-08-26
TGCTTCTACATATTTAGAAAAATCTTTGATTAGACAAGTATATGGTTTTGGATCAGATCCTGGAGATATTCCTGCTCCACCTTCACCATCTAATGATAATGAAACTATCGAATTAGTGTCTACAAAAGGCTATCAGACAGATGGTCGTATTGAGGGGACAGGCCCACCAGGTATTGTAGGTTTGGACCGTTGTGGTGAAAGCTGTATTTACTATCCTACAGATGGTATTGTGTGGGCTCTTACTGCTCCTAGTAGATACACTAGGGGTATAATAGAAGCCCCAACTCCTTGTCATCCAGGAACAAAACCGGGAGATCCATTTAGCTACGGATATTGTAGAATAGATGAAGAGGCTGGTAGTTGTACTGATTGCGAACTTTTTGAAGAACTAGAACCTGGTGCTGCAGGTTCGATTAATGTAGAATATAGTTTTGAAGATTGTTCTAAAAAGTTTAATTTATATGCACATTCTTATAGAGAAAAATTTGCAGGATCTACAGCAGTAGATCAGGAGGTATCAGATACTGGTGGTAATTCTGGTGATTCTGGTAGTAGTGAAGTAGATATGGATACCAGAGGGTATACCACTTCTGGTCATAATGCTTGGGGGTGTCATCCTGAAGATGCTAGAGGTTATCAAAACCCTAAAGGATGTGGTTCATACGGCGTTGTAGATGGTATAGAATTAACACAAAAAGTTTTTCTAAGAACCGAAACACAGGAAGCAGAACCATATAGTAGCAATAAGTGTCCCGGTCATTTCTTTACTGTTAATTTTACTAATAAAACACTTACTGTAGTTTTACCTAATAATAAAGCGACAAAGTCTCGTACTACTGGTGCAATATCTCAAGGAGGAGGAAGTAAAACCTATTGTGTTGATCTTAATATAAATGGTTGTCCTAATGTAAACATAAATTTACCTGCTGGATATACAGTTAGTGAAAACCTTAATACTTCTTGTGAGACTGATTGCAGTAATGATGCGAATATTACAGTGCCGACTCAAGATAGAAACTTTTCTACACAAACATATACTGCAGTATGTATACTTGGTAGTCGTGGTTATGGTGCCGTTAATGGTCTTGGTGTTGCATTAACAACGACAGGTATACGCCCAGATGATGGTCGTGGTGATTTTGGTGGAGCATTACCTCCTTGTTATGGTAATGCTGGTTGGATACATGCTCTTTGTGATGGTAGTGGTGCTCCATGGTACGCTTGTCACGAACCGATACTAGTTCGTGCGGGATGGGGTTTACGCAATGGTTATGAGAGGACAGTGATGTATACTGACGAAAACGGAACAACGAAATACAAAAGAGAATTCGTACCAAATAGTGGAGGAGCAAGCTTTTCATGTAGTAGTCAAGGTCATAGCTATCAGCAGCACGATATGTGGCATTCTGGTCACAACGCTTGGAACGGGTGGCTTTCTCATCTGCAGTATAAAATATGGAAAGATTCTCTGATAAGATCGTTTAATAATAACCTTGCCACACTCGGAAGCTATGGAGCTGATGTAGGACCCTATACGGGAAACACCCAAGCTTGTCAGGTTGTCACAAGTATTCCAGAAGATGAAATTTTTGAAGGCGTTGTACCAGGTTCATGCGAGCTTAAATTTTACGAATATTCTAAAAGTTTTGGTAAAGTAAGACAGCAAGGACTTGGCGACACTCAGGTAGGATCTTGGACAATGTCATATAGTGTAGCATATATTCAATATAAATATAAGTCAACTGCTACTATTAGTAGTACGCAAACTGTCGATGATAGTGAGGGTGAAGTTATATTTGATTCAAGCGGTATTTATCAGGCTGTAAGAACTAATAATCCAATGAGAAACTGTCATTTTAATTCATTCCCAGACTCTTTCGGATATGTAGATTTCCAGAACATAAACAGAGGAGTACCTGTTCAAAGTTATATAGATACTACTCCTATGTTTAGTAAAACTGCTTGCGATAATTCTGTTAGTTCATATAATAGTTATGATGAATTACAAACAATATGTGGTTATGACGATTGGCAGTGTTGGGCCGTTAATGGGCGACATGCTTCATCATTTTTACAGAGACAAAGACCGTATGAAACATGGAACTAAATAATGTATTGTAAATTTGAAACAACTGGCGATGTATTTAAAAATAAAAAGATATATAAATGTGAAAATTGTAATCTAACGTTGGCACTAGAAGATCCAGATGCTAAAATAACTTGTTTTTCTTATCATAAAACAGTATTTAATCAGGAATTAGACGGTCACATTGCAAGCGGTAAACCTTTTAATATTAAAAGTCAAGATGAGATAGATGCTATAGCTCAAAAAGTAATAGAAAATAATAATAACTTTACTAATTATTCTCCTCCTCCAAATGAAGCACCACCGGAAGAAACATTGTGTACAGACGAACAGATTAGTGATAGACTAGCTGTTTGTAATAGATGTGAATATTATGAAAATGATGCTTGCACTCTTTGTGGTTGCCACATAGTTAGAGAGAAAAACTATATGAATAAATTGGCTAAAAAAGAATCAATGTGTCCTGATGGTCGATGGGGTCCAGTTAATTAGAAAACTGTACTACTTGTTGAATACCAGCACCTCTCGTTGCAACAACATCATAATAAGATACTCCTTTATTTGTTTTAATTCTGACTTTGACAGGAACTGACCTATTGTTGGTCCAAGCACGGAAAAAGTGAACTGCTACTACATAATGATTTCTAGGAGCAGTATTAAAAGGCCAGAAAATATTTTCTATAGGTTTATTATTTTGAGGACCCCCAGCATTCATATCGATATCCAGCATTCCCCCTGTAACACTTCTACGATTTTTCCAACTAATGATTTGAACACCATCGCTCACATGTAAATCAATGTCATCTACAGTATTCCATATTAACGATACTTGTATGTCTCCAGTTTTAGCCCCATAGAATTTCAATCTAGCTTCAGTATCACCTGCTTTACTACCTGAACCCATGCCGTTGCCCATACCTAATAGTGATCTAGGTATACCGTCACCCAGTTTAGTTCCAGCTGTTATCATTCTTGTTAAAGCATTTCCAGAATTAGTAGATGCTATCGGTCCACCTCTTTTATTCTTTTTTGACTTAGATGGTTTTTTATCAAATATACTAGGTTTCTCATCTTCTACTTTTTCGACTACTTCAGCCATTAAATCTTTAGGAGTAACATCTGCAATTTCAAATTTATCAATTTGTTGTTCTGATTCTTTTTCTGGTTCAGATTCAGACGTTTCTACAGCTAACTTGGGTATTTCAGAGTTAAAGATTTCTGACAAGCTAGAAGAATTCTCCATAGACTTTTCCACATCATCTGATACAGAATCAAAATCTAGTTTTAATGCAGGCTCTATCGTCAGTGTCGGTTTAGGATCACTAAAACTGATAGTAATAGCCCCCATTTTTTTTATTGAGGGCGATTCTATAACGATAAGAATAAGAATAAGAAATAGAAGTTGATGGATAATAGCACTTTGCCATATACCACGATCATAACCTTTTTTTACTACTTCTTTGAGCCTTGATCTTTGTTCCATTTATGCCAACCACCATTCTCTAACCAATTGTTATTTTCGTCTTTACGTTTAGGGAAGAGCGTATCACCCTTCTTATGTTGACCAAATGATAATGCAGCGCCACAATCCATGCAGCGTAATTCATAATAATCATTACCTTCTACATTCCTGACCACAAATTTAATATTTTCCGAACCACATACTCCACATTTCTTTTCAGAAAAAACTTCTTGTACCATTGCCAGACCTTTAAAAATTTCTTTTTGTCCAGCACCTTCGATTTCAAAAGTTAGCTTGTCGCTAGGTTTAAATAGAACCTTCATATTACTTCCATTCTTTATAGCCTATGATACCTTCAGGAATAGAAGATGTATCTTGTTGATAAGAGTTTAATTCTTGAATAATAGACACAGCTTCCCCGTGTTTTATATTATAAATCGTATCGTAGGATAAGTCAAGCTTATCGGTTAACTTCAATATATCTACATTAAGACGCTTGGCTAATACATCAATAAAGTTAATTTGATTAGTACTCATTTTACCAACACTGTTACCATCAATGTCATCCTCAATTTCACTAGCCAACTCTTCTGCAGCAACAACCTTGCGAAGTTTTAAGCCTCTACGTAAGGCTCTGCCTTCAGCTCTAGTTTCAGCCACTGCGACAGGATGATTTCTAAAGATTTTATCACAATTACCCCAATATACGTCTGCTGCTCCGTTAACCGTCCTGGTTTTAATAGCTAGGTCTACTTTACTATCGTTTAAAACGTATGTCAGAGAATGAGCCACAGTAGCCCTATTTGCATTGTTTAAGTCAGGAGTTTGCTGTACTATGGATTCTGAATTAATAACAGTACATTTCAGAGCAATTTCAAAAACTCTTCTTAAACCATCTGTTGTAGGATTACCTTTGATTTTCTCATCATCCGATAATAAATTCAAGACATATTCAGTCCACCCTAAATCATTAGGTGTAACAATATCAAGAACTTCATCAATAGTCTCGGCTTTTTTCCTTGGCATTTTAGTCCTCTACTTCTATAGATTTAATTTTAGAATCATTAATTTTATCAATAGCTTTTAATAGCTTAGGATAAAGAACAGAAGCTCTAGATTTTGAAAAATCATGGGTTTGTTTAATCCTAATTAGCTTCAACCCTTTTCCTATAATCAGTCCTGTTTTCTTTTTATCATACTTTTGGTTTCTAGCCAATACATCTTTCCCCCATACAGGAAGGAAATGAGAAGGTCCATCAACCTCTAGCGCTATATTCATAGTAGGTAAGAACAGGTCTATTTGCAACTTTGTGTTTGATAAGATTTGCTCTTTATGAAAATCTACTTTGTAACCACTACTAATTAGTTGCTCTAAAAGATAGTGTTCTAGTTTTGATCCAATCTTACTGCTGTTTCTAACTGCTTGATTAGCTAAGTTTAAACGATTTTGTTTTTCGTCATTGCTCAAACTGTTCCATAGTTTTTTAGAATTTTTCTTTCTTCTGGCTAATTCTTTATCGTCTAAATTATCCCAAGAATTCATAACCGATTTACCAATTTTGTTTTTGGTAATTTCTGTACGTTGTGTTCCTTTAGTTGGATGCTTGTGTGCTCCTGTTTTAAGAGCATTCGCTTGTGCCTGACTTTTATCTCTAATTGGAATTTTATATTTTAAAGCATCTCTTCTAACTTTGTTAGCGTATGTATTAAGTTGTTCAGCAATAGAAGAAAAACTCAATTTCTCTTTTACATACATTTTTTCTATAAGTTGTTTTTTATCGTAATCTGAATAGTTACTGTAATTGTTGTATGACATTTTCTATATCTCTAGGCTGAAAATTTATAACATTTGAAACAGGTGTTTTCCAACAAATATCACAAAGCTCATACATGTCTTGATTATCTGTAATTAATTCAAAATTTTTATCCATGTATATATCATGCCAAAATTTATAGGGGATGTTCTTTTTTTCTGACCAAGTGTTTTTACTTACATATAGTATTTGTTTTGTTGGAGCAGGAAAAGTTCTAGTCAATATGGCACTTCTAATATCAAAAACAAACAAAAGTCCTTTAAAATATTTAGCTTCACTAATATGTAAAGTATAATACTTATGATCCATATCTAATGCATCAAATCTATTGTTGAATATAACAATATTATCATACGGCCTATCTTTACACAACTGATTAATACTTTTTAATACCAATTGTTGTTCCTGGTTGTCTGCATTAATATCTAATAAATAAAAACCTATGTTCATGTTTCTTTCCTAAGATGTGGCAAAAGTTTATTTTCTACAAAATGACCATATGTGTGTTCAGAAATATTTTCTATGTTTATATAATATTTATTATTATCTATAGCATTCAAAATATCTCCATCATCAATATTAAAATATTTAATTCCACAGGCTTGAGCTTCTAATTGAAAAATATGATCTATATCTAATACGCCACTAAAGGTTTTAAATATAAATCCTAGATCATAATAATTAAAAATTCCTACATTTACTGGAGAATCAAACTCAAGATTATTTACTACAACTATTTTATGATCATGTTCATTATTAGGATATATAATCTTATCTAGCATGCGGTGATTTTTATCATTATCTGAAGAAAGTAATGCTATGATTTTATCATTGCGTTTAAAATCAGATTTTTGATAAACTTCATCGTCGTACATACGACCATAACTTAGAATTGTATTTCTATATTCTGTAGCTAGATTATCATCGACAATCATTACTACATTATTTCTAGAGTTTAAAAAAGTGTTTAATTCTTCTTGCGGTATAACTACATCTATAATTAATATAATTTTAATACCAACAGCATATTCTGTAATAAAGTCTTGTAATTCTTGAGTATATTCAGACACGGGCCATAACAAGTAATCAGGTTTGTGTTGATCATACATAGAAAAAAGCCTACCATGTAGAGAGGCAAAAAGCATCTGTATATTTTTTGTAGTACTGAGGTTTTTCATCAGATATTTATTAATAGCCTTAACTATATTGTTAGCGCCATCATGAGATGCTATTTTTATCATTTGATTTTATTTTTATCCTTTATACCACGAATTTCTACATAATCTTGATTAGAAATTATTTGATTGATATGAATTTTTACATTTAATTTTTCTACCGATTGATTTAAAACTTCAAACAAAAACATGTTGTCGTGATAGTTATCGGTATACTCTATCATAGACTTTACATCTCTCTGCGTCAAATAAAAACTTTTACACCAACTCAAATTTCCTATATTGTAAAATAAGTATTTCAAATAAAGGTCTTGTGAATTAATTCCTAAAAAATCTATTTTATTGTTTCTTTTGTTTTGTTTGTGTTTCTGAGCCACTAACCATGAATCATTTCTTTTTTTATTTTTTAATGTTCTTATTAAAACATTAGAATCTACAAAAAATACCCCATAATAGTTATCTATATTATCTTTAATCTTTTCTAAGAATAACTTAAGAGCATAACCATAATTTTTATCTGTGTATTCTGTATTAGATATAATCTTTACATATTTTTTAGATTCAAGTTTTTTATATATTTTGTCTTCTCCAAAACCAGTAATTACATAGATATCTGTTGTACCAAAAATTTTACGTAAATTTTCTATCTGATGCAATATAAGCTCTTTAGCGTTTTTATTTTTCTTTAACATTCCAATGGGTCCGAAAGATTTCATTCCTTTGGTTATATTGTAAGATAAAATGCAACAAGCAATTTTCATATTATTTTTCTAGTTGATATATTGTATAAATGTAGTCGTAATACATTCCTTTAATTTTTAAATTTAATTGACTAATAACGTCATCACACTCCTGATCAGACCATGCAGAATTAATTTGTGGAAGTATTTCTGATAACTTTTGTCCAGTTATACCACATTTATCTATTTGACTAGCTAATAAATTTAAGTTTAATACCTTTAAAGCTATCACACCTTTGCTAGATAATTTTTGCGCCATAATTACCATTAGTTCATTACGTGTTTTTAAATCAAATTGATCTAGACAAATACAGTCTATATTTCCTACAAAACCATTTGTAACGCTCTTTAGTTGTTCAAGATCAATATTATTCATATTTTTGGGATTAGAATCGTTTATAGAATCTACTATGTTTAAATTTTTAATCATAAGATAAAAGCCTCTCTTTTTGCTGACGATTGAATAATATCAGAAATTTTAATCTTAAATAAATTAAAGTTATGATTTTCTTCTATATATTGGTTAATGGATGTTAAATTATTTTCTTGATTAATAATATTTGGTATATCATTTATTAATTGTGAAACTTCTGTATATTTGAAATTATTAGGCACCTCTATAGGGTCATTAGAAAGTTTTAATACAAAACAACCACATTGAGAAGCGACAAGATTTAATAGATGATCGTTATCTAAATTAATAAATAGTTTGTAGTTATTCAGTTGGACATTTATTTGATCCAATGATTGTCTGTCGTCATATAGGCCACAAGACAAACCCTGAGACTCTAAGTGGGATTTAATCTGATCAGCAGCCTGTTGATTACTTTTACTAAGTATTAATATGTCTTTACGGTCATTGTAATCAATATCACTCTTAAATAATTCAGGAATACCATAAGGAATACAAATAGAATTACTTAGATTTCCCCAACTATGCTGGTAGGTTTGATTGAAAAATATTTTTTTAATTTTCTGAGTTCTTTGATTAAGTATTGCTAAATCTTCTTTTTTAAGATGATTAGATCTAGGCTTGTGCTCAAATATAATCATGTTAGTATGTAGTGTTATACTTAAGTTATTGTTATGAGCTGAAGGAATATCGCTATGGATATATAAGTCGTAATTTCTTAAATCTATATATTCATTAGAATATGATAGACAGTTATCTGATTGTGAACTATATTCTCCAAACACAAAAAAATTATGATCCATACTAAATAATATCTTATCAAATATATTTGATGCAGGATTGTATACTATATTAATTTCCTCATCTAGTATTTGATGTAATATATTGGAGGTAACAAAGCTTAGGTGCATATCTTTTTCCCTATTGTTTCATAAGTAAATTGTTCGGAAGAATCTATTCCTATCTGTCGTTTTTCTTGATATTTCTTTTTGTCTTTTTTAGATAGAGCATATACATTTTGCATAGATTCTATTAGACTATAGACACTAGGCTTAAACCAATACTCATGTGCATTATAAATATCAAAATCATTAGACAGGGTTCGTTCCTTTAACAGTACAGGGTGTTTTTTACTATTTATGACATAACCATTCTTATTATTAATAAAGTCCACCATGCCTGTATGATCTGTAACAATGGGTGTGTTACCTAAAATTAATGCTTCTGCTGCTGGTCTACAAAATGATTCTCCATACGAAGGCATTACAAAACAATCACACGCATTATGTAAACCTACCATGTCTTTATCAGATATCCTATCTGTAAGAATAACTTCTCGTTTGTAAGACTGTTTTATATTAAGTTGTTTTTTAATATCTGCAATTTGTTGTTGTATATATCCTAAACCCTGTTTAGCATTAAGTCCCGGTCTATTAGTTTTTAATATTAGAGATACATTATCCGTACTATTAAAAGCTAAATGAAATGCAACCACTAAATCTAAAAAGTTTTTTCTTTCTATAAACTCTCCTATAGAATAAAATTTAAATGTATTATCTACAGAAGGATTAAAGGTAAGTTTATGGTCCTTATTTTTATGATAAAACTCTATGTCAATAGGTTCTGAGACTACTTTAACAGGTGTTTTGACACCAGACATAGACAGACATTTAGCTTCTTGTTGCGAAGGAACACATATTTCATCTATATTATTTAAATTATTGATACACATAGATTTTGACAAATCATTAGTTTCTAACACAAATAGACCAACATTTTTTTTAATAGTTTTATTAGGAGCAATACAGTGAGGAAGTGTTTTTTGAAATACTATATCATAGTTCTTATATAAAGCAGATTCATATTGAGAAATATCCGTAGGAATATCAACGGTGTTGTTGGTAAAATACACAGGACGAGTAGTAAGATTAGGTATTTGTGTTGATATCGCTTTAATATAATCTCTAGAAGCCATACCCCAGCCATCATTTTGTCGATAGGGTCCTATAAATAAACCGTTCATTTAGTTTGATCCTTCATATTAGCATATTGTATATAATCTTCTTCGGGCATCTTAGAAGGATCATCTTTAGCAATCATTGCTGTATTATGATTATTGATCATTACTTCTAGATTATCTTTAACATTTTTCAAATCATAGTTTTGTGTTTGCATCCCATTTATTGCAAAACCGTAATCTAAATTTCTAATCATATTTAAAATTGATATTGAAGTACTTATCTGATGGTTAGGCATATTAGCGGATATCCAATTAATTAGAACGTCATAAGGATTGCCATCTTTATTTAAATCTCCATTTGGTTTAATAGGAGGTAGTTTTTGATTCCACTGTCCTTGTAATCCAACTAATTGAATATTATCTAAATAATTTTCCCACTTTTTAGCAATATTGTCCCAATTATAATGTTTTTCTACCAGTTGTCTAGTCTCATGTCTTTTCTGTTGCTTAAGCATATCGGGTAGGTCTAAATACTTTTTGATTATATCTACAAGATCATTATTGTCAGGATATACTCTGATAGCTTGAGTTTCTAATTCTTTAAAGTACTGATTTACTTTAATGGGGTATCCGTTTAGTTTATTAACCACATCATTCATAGCACTATAATCTACGGATGCTATAGGGACACCAGCAGCACCAGCCTCTACCTGTGGCATGCCGAACCCTTCACAAATTGCGTACTGTACATAAAAATCAAAAATATTAAAAATTACATTTAATTCTTCTTGTGATAGACCACTAGAAACATTTGGCATTGAAAAAGATTTACTGCCACATTTTGGACAAACACTCAATGGGTGCTGATATAAAGAAGGTCTAAAGAAACCGCAATTTTTACATGAATAAGTAAACATTACTCTATTGCCAACTTCATACTCTTTAAGTAATTTAGGTATATCCCAACCAGCATCAGGATAGCTTGTGTGTAAATGAAGAAAAAGTTTTTCACCCATAGGATTTTTGTCTTCTTGCATTTGATTCAAAAGTTGCTTAAATGCAGCAAACAGTTCTGGTATGAGTTTTCTTTTTTGGTTTCTCATCACACCACCAATAATAAATTTATCCTCTACTCCTAAAGCTTTTCTGATTTCATCTCTATTTTCCATAGGTTTGAATACATCTAAACTAACTCCTGGAGATACTGTGTCAATATAATTAATATTATTATTACTTTGATCTGCTAAAGTGTCTCTGCCAAAATCAGAATAAGTAAAGATTGCATCTGCATGCATAAATGTGTCTATCCAATCTTCTTGTTGTGGAGCAGAGTCCACAGTAGGCATTAATACCCAATGGAAGAAAGGTCTTAAAGGAGAAAATTGTTGGTATGAGTTCATCCAATAATCTCTAACGTCAATAACCACATCAGGTCTAAAATCAAGCAGTACCCTTTCGAATCTCCATCTACCAAATTGATTTTCCATACTGGAGTTATATTCTTTAGATCTTGGATCATCACCCCCTACAGCATTGGCGTAATATCTCCAATGTATGTCTTTATCTTTAGGGTCATTGACTTTTCCATAGCAGGCAAATTCTGCTATTTCATATTTATCTGTTGCATGTAGTCTGCTGAGTATTTCTTTTGTATATGTTCCAAACCCTGAACTAAGAAAACTAGCTTCAGAAACCATTAAAATTTTAAGTTTTTTATTTTGCATATTATTCTTTATAAGAAATAGTTTATCGGGCGTACACTAGCACACCCGATAAGCTAAAACATAACTTAGAACGCCACCTTTTCTTGAGATTGATCTTTCTTCTGACGAGAAAGCTTAGTAATCTTAGAAAAATTATTAACTCTAACCTTGAGAGAGTTATGCTTGACACCATCTTTTTCCCACGAATCATTCCTAAGAGATCCTTCGACCATTACCAAGTCACCCTTTCTGAAAGATTCTCCGATAATTTCTGCTCCAGTATCCCACGCTTCGCACTGGACAAAAGTTGTAATCTTATCTCTTTCACCATTAGACTTAGTGTATTCTCTAGATACAGCAATAGTAAAATTAACTACTGAAGTTTGCTTGCCATTAGTATTGACACTTCGAACTTCAGGGTCACGAGCGAGATTACCTCGAAGAAGATTAATATTCATCATTTCCTCCTAAAAATTTAAAAACCAATCGAACACAAATGAGATTTTTTGCTATTACTTCGTTTTCAATTAAGAAATCTCTTAAACTTTATCCTTAGCAACGAAGATATCATATAATACTATCTGACGATATTATGTCAAGTTTTAGGTATGTAGGCTTTCTGAACTATTAGAGAGTCTCCATTTCTTCCCTTATTTCCTTTAATAATAATTACATTGTTGTCAAATAGTATATTTCTATATTGTTTGTATGCTTCGGGGAAAAAGATCACACTATCAATCACACCGTAGCTATCTGCTAATGAAACGAAAGCCATCTCTGCTCCAGGATTCTTACCAGATTTTGTTTTAGTCACACTTAAACTAGATATTTCTCCACATAAGATAATCTCATTTAGCATGGTATTTTTATATTCTTTACAATTACAGTTGGTCATAGTGACATCATACATATCAACTTTAGAGCAAGTAATACCACAACCCAAAGAATTTTCTTCGGCATCAGAAATCCATTCTGCACTATCTTCTAAAGAGTATGGTGGATTTTCTATAGTGCTAAGCAATCCTAATACTTTCTCTTTTCTTCTAGATGTAATTTTATGCTCATGATACAATTTATAAATACATTCATATAGGTTTTTACAAGATGACATATTATTAATTACAAATTCTGATTCTTTTTTCGTAAGTTCACTGGCTATACTATAATCAAAAAGCATAGATGTTCTAGTATTTTTAACAAAATCTACTCCACCACTACTAATCAAAGCCTTAGCTGCTGTAGAATTAATGTTTAATAAAATATTGAATAATAATTTGCACCAAGTAATTTTATTAAAGTCTATTTGTTTTTCTTCTATAAGACCAGTTAATTTAGTAAAAACAGAATTACCAAAACCTTTAATGTCTGTCAGACCAAAATAAATTTGTTGATTTCTCATGACAAAAAGAGAATTCATATTTCTAATGTCTGGTACAGCAACGCTGATATCCATCTCCATAGCGTTCTGAACTAATGCTTTTATCTCTGCTTTAGGATCTAACTTATCTTTTGCGAATCTTAAATAAGAAGCAAAAAAGATTTTAGGGAAATGTGCTTTTGTATAAGCAGATAAGTAGGCATTATAAGCGTAGCTTACAGCATGACTTTTATTAAAGCTGTACCTTTGACTTTTCTCAATCCATCCAAAAATTTCTTCTGCTTCGTCCTTATTAACAATCTTTAATTTTTTAGCTCCACTAATAAATTTCTTCTTTAGTTTCGCCATTTCTTCTGGTTTCTTTTTACCAATAGCCTTTCTAAGATTATCTGCTTCCCGTAAATCAAAACCAGCAATATGTTTAGCAATATTCATTGCCTGTTCTTGATATATCATTTCACCATATGTAGTTTTTAATACGCCTTCTAATGCTGGATGATAATAGTCAACAGACTCTTCTCCATTTTTTTTGTCTATATAGTGATTAGACACACTTTTACCATCTCTAATAGCTTCCAAACATCCTGGTCTAAGAATACTAATTAAGGCAGAGAGCTGTTCTACATTTTCAGGCTTAAGTTTTTTAGACATCGATTTGCCAAGCCTAGACTCTAACTGGAAGCATCCTTTAGTATTACCATCAGATAGTAATTCCCACGTTTTACTACAGTTAAAGTTTATATCATCATTAATTGGATCAAAATTGATGCTCAAAGGTTCCTTGTTAAGAACATTGAATGAACATCCGCAATCATATTTATACTTGTCCATTATTTAAAAGAATCCTTGAATTTAATGTTAGCTGCCAATTTTCTATGTAATTTCATAAAACGAATCATAATTTCTGCACTATCACGAATGTCTTTTAAAGCATCGTGTGCTCCTTCTTTAGATATTCCAAAATAATCTCTAAGGGAATCCAAAGTATAACTTTTTAAATCACGATTATATTCAAACCAATAAAAAACAATATTCATAACATCTACAACATCTCTTGGGAAAAATATATCTGTTTTTTTCTCTTTGCTAATGTTTCCGTACTTATTGCTTAGTCTGTCTATAATAGGCAAATCAAATCTATAGATATTGTAACCAGCAGGAATAGGAGCAGAGAACTTACTTTTCTTAGTTGATCTAGTATGATACTTATCTAAATAGTCAACAAACATTTTCCAAGAATGTTCTTGAGAAGGATAAGATCTCCATTTGTCCATAATATCTGCCTTAGAACAGCCTGCTACTTTTGCATGAAAATCTACAACATCTGTTGTATATTCATAATCTGGGTCTTTAGCAATTGTTTCTGGCTTAAAATGAACATTAAATTCAGAATTGGGTATAACCTCTAATTTCATAGGGTCTACCATTACAGCGGCTAACTGTACCGGACTACAAACTTCTGGATTCACACCATCTGTTTCAAAATCAAATACACAAATTTTATTATAATTAATCATTCTCTATAACTTCCACTTCGTGAATAGGTACTATAAAATGTTTTTGATTAGGATCATCAAATTTAGTCGCGTTAAACACTTTGCAACATGTTACTCTAATATCATTGATTTTAGCTAATTTGTTATCTCCATCCATAAATATCGTTCCAACGGCAATATCTTTAAACTTCTGTTTCATTATATTGTTTCCTCTTTTAGTAGGTCTTGTATTGTCATAATTTTATCCAACATAGCTACACCCAATATATCAAACTTGATAATACCAATAGATTCTAAATCTTGCATCTCCATACCAGCAATCATCTGTTTATTTTTTGAATCATATACCATAGGACAAACATCACTCAATGCTTGAGCACTGATAGCAATACCAGCAGCATGTTTAGATTGATTTGACTTAACTCCCTCTAATCTTATAGCCTGTTCGAAGCGTTTGGCAAGTGGTCCTTGCAATTCGCCTTTATCGTCTACAAAACACCATTGTTTAAGTTTGTCTCCGCTATTTTCTAAAGTCCATCTTATAATTGATGCTTCACCAGTATCTTCTTTCATTTCCTGTAATTGATCAGCAATTCGTGCTTCATCAGGAATACTTTTAGTAATTTCATTCATTTCAGCAAAAGACACATTACCGTAAACTCTTAAAACATCCTTTAACGCCCCTCTACCCTTAATAGTATTAAAGGTAATCATTTGAGAAACTTTGTTTTCACCATATTTATCTTTGATATACTGAATAATTTTCTCTCTTTTATAGATAGGAACATCTACATCAATATCCGGCATAGATATATGTTCTGCAGTATTACGTCCAGCATTATAAAATCTATCAAACATGAGATTATATTTAATAGGATCTATATCTGTGATGCCAATCAGATAGGAGACCAAACATCCAGCAGCACTACCTCTACCCGGTCCCGGTAGCCAACTATTATCTCTAACATGATTAACTATATCCTGAACAATTAAGAAGTAGCTAGATAGGTCTGCTCCTTGTAAAACATCCAGTTCATATTTAATTCTTTCTATATAAAGATGATGTTCTGATTCTGGAATTTCTGTAACTATCTTTTCTTTCCAGCCTTCTCTACATAATTGTCTAAGATATTCTGCATCAGTATATCCTTTGGGACATGAAAAAGGAGGAAGATTAGGCTTACTAAGAATATCATATTCTTCACACATAGAATCTATCAAATTAGTGTTTTCTATTTCTTCTTCAGTATGCAGTTCTTTAATTTCTTCTTGTGATAAGATGTGATAATTGTCAGATGTAAAAAAGCACTTCATGGGTACGTCTTCGTCTAAACTCAATCTACGATTGATCTCAGTAAATGTAGTCTTCAGATTATTACACAGTAGTATCCTTTGATCTACAGCATCGCTTTTCTTGCAGTAGTGTGCATCTGGAGTACATATAATTTTTGTGTTTGTTAATTTAGATAATTTTCTAATACAATCTGTTAGGTGTATCTGTGGTTCATTATTATCTCTATCCATCAATTGTGCTTCTAGAAAAAAGTTTTCTTCGCCAAAAATATCTTTACATTGACGGATATGTTCTTTACCTACATTTTCCCAATCAGAAATGACAGCATCATTTTCCATAATCTTGTTGGCGATAGTGGAACCTAAATGACCGCAAAAACCAATCATATTTCCGTCTATCATTTCACCTAGTGTTTTTAGATCTAATCTAGGCTTAAAATAATAATGTTCTGGACGATTAGATTCTGATACTATACGAATTAGACTTCTCCAACCCTCATAGTTTTTGGCTAATATCAAAAAATGGCTAAGTGTACGATTTTCTTTATCCTTAATGGTAGCATCATTATTGCAAATATATAATTCACAACCTAAAATGGGCTTGATGCCTCTCTTTTTCATAGCTCCATAAAATTTAATTGCTCCAGCTATATTGCCATGATCTGTTAAAGCACAAGACTTAACGCCTATTTCTACACAACGATCAGCAATTTGTTCTGGTTTAGACAAACCATCCAATAAACTGTACATACTATGTACATGCAAAGGTATATATTTTTTCATATTTTTAATTCCAAAAGTTAATCTGCACTTCCCGGAGCCTTGTAGTGTCCTATATTATAACCTTCAGCCTGATACTCGTCAATCACACTATCCATACCTTTGATGATTACGTCGTGTTTTATTTGTTCGCACTTAGTCATTGTGTCTCCAACGTTTATTAATTGACCTTGTCTATATTCAACAATTGGGAGATAAGGACTATCCTCAAACGTACTTTTACCAAAGTGACACAGTTTAGTACATTTCCAACTTTTATTAAGTGGAGGGTTTTTTGTGTCTCGAATAGTTTCAAATTTTCTTTTCAACATCATTTCTACTTGATATAAATTATCTTTACTAAAACAAACAGAAAACATTCCACCATCATTAATAAAGTCAATAGACACCATAATATTTTCAATATCAGGATAAAGATGATGTACTGCATAATAATACAACATTAATTGAGGATCATCATGTAGTTTCTTTAAAGTCTTTTCTTGACCAGTAGCCCAATCCAATCGTCTACCTGTTTTCCAATCAATTACTTCATATGTGTTATCATTTACTTTCGTAATTAAATCAATGGTACCTTTTATAGATAATTGTCCTTCTAAATGACCTTCTTTAGTATCATAGCTATACTTAGCCCAAGGTTTATCAATAGTAATATCAAAATGTTGTTCAGGTTCAACTATCTCTCTGTTTCGAGGGTCAAACATACCATCCCCATATTCAATTGCTTTGTATACCCATTTATGACAATCTTTGTAGTCTCTAGCTGTCCATTCATGGGTTGTCCATTGAGAAGTATAATACTGATATACTTGTTCTGTCATATGATCTAGATTATAA
>Ga0209634_1001468_pt1 | contig 17130 bp, 22 predicted proteins | sample LinPmetageLP40_FD_184043 | JGI IMG/M metagenome (GOLD analysis project Ga0209634, IMG submission 184043) | Marine viral communities from the Pacific Ocean - LP-40 (SPAdes) (version 2) | ecosystem: Environmental > Aquatic > Marine > Oceanic | place: Pacific Ocean | collected 2010-08-26
AGAAGAGGAGAAAAATGAAGATGGGTGGAAGGGATTTAATATTAAAACTTTACAAGTTTGTGATATGAAAGAAGAAGGAATTATAGATCCAACTAAAGTTACTAGAACTGCACTCGAAAATGCAGCATCAGTAGCAGGAACTGTACTTCTTACAGAATGTATAGTTGTAGATGAACCTAAAGATGATTCTCCACAACCTCAAATGGATCCATCAATGATGGGAATGGGAATGTAATTATGGTAGATATTCAAACTATAGAACATAATAAGCTTATTGCTACTAGAGTACCACCTGGAGACAAGTGGGTTCTAGTAGATGATAAGAAAAAAGTAGTACATGATACTTTAACAGATACTTTAGAAGCTCATTTTAAAAATACAGGTATAGCTTGTGAATTTAGATTAGCTCCATTAGATAGTAAACTATATGCTATTGTATCTCATGAAGAAGAAATAATTCCTGATGAACCTAAAGAATATAGTATTTATGGAGATTTTAAACAAGGCGCATAATAATTTGTCTACCCAAAATAACTTTCGTACATTTACGTTATGAAAAAGCATAGCCTATTAGTTGAAAAATATAGACCTACTAACATAGATAATTATGTAGGGAATAAAAGCATTAAAGATACTATTAAAAGTTATATATCAAAAAATGATATCCAAAATCTATTATTTTATGGTCCCGCAGGTACAGGTAAAACAACATTAGCTAAATTAATAGCTAAAAATATTGATTGTGATTTATTATATATTAATGCCTCAGATGAAAGAGGTATTGAAACTATTAGGGATAAAGTATCAGGATTTGCTAGTACTATGTCTTTTAAAGCATTAAAAATAGTTATTTTAGATGAGGCTGACTTTTTAACAATAATGGCTCAAGCATCTTTAAGAAATGTAATTGAAACTTTTTCACGTTCAACTAGATTTATATTAACTTGTAATTATGTAGAACGTATAATTGATCCTTTACAATCTAGATGTCAAACCTTAAAAATTATCCCACCTAGTAAATTAGATATTGTTAAGCATTTAAAGGGTATTACTGATAGAGAAGATATTAAAGTACACGTAAATGATTTAGCAGTTGTAGTTAACAATAACTACCCTGATGTTCGTAAAATGCTTAATACTATACAAGTATCTACGGTAGATAACACATTAAAACTTGATAATGATGTATTAGTAGAAAGTAATTATCAAAATAAAATATTAGAAGAATTAAAATTAAAAAAACCTAATTGGAGAACAATTAGACAAATAGTAGCAGATTCTAATGTAAAGGATTTTGAAGGGTTATATAGATTTTTATATGATAATTCATCTGAATATGCATCAGGAAAAGAAGGTATGATTGCCTTTTATGTGAATGAATATTCATACCAATCAAACTTTAGAATAGACAAAGAAGTAAATTGTATGGCTTTGATGTCTAAAATTATTGAAACAATTAAACCAAATATTATTTAAAAATTATTAATTATGCAACCACAACAACCAAACATTGATTTAAAAAACACTACAGCTATTGAAACTGAAGGAGGAGGTAGAATTTGGCAACAAGGAGCTTTATTACGTAAAGTATCTAAATTTGTAACAGGAACAGACGCAGATGCTGTAATGCCTATTCCAGTATTTTATGATCCTGAATCAGGTAAAATTTTAGAAGACTCTTTACCTAAAGAATTAAGAGAAGAATATAAGGATGTCCTTATTAATTCCTAAAAATATTTTTGAATGGTTGGAACATTTAACTTATAAGAAGTCAAGTTTAGATAGTTTTGATGAAAAGTCTTGGGAGAATTTTAATGCTTATATGGTACATAGATTTGCATCAATGTATCAAGGTTATATAGAAATTGCTAATTTAGCACAAAAATTTTCACCAACAGATAAAAAAGGAATTTACAATTTTTATTGTGAAATGCTTCCTAGAAAAAAAATGTTTTTGAGATACATTAAATCAAAAACAAAACAAAATACTTTAGAAATATTAGAACCTATGGTAAAATATTTTGAGTGTAGTTTTGTAGAAGCAAATGAATATGTAAATCTTTTAAATAAGGAGGATATTAAAGAAATTCTTATTAAATTAGGTATAAATGATAAAGAAATTAAAAAATTAATAAAAAAATTATAAAATGGCACAATATAAATTAATAACAGCACTTAAAACTCAAGCAGAAGCAGATAAATCAAAAGCATTAATGGCATTAGAATTACTAACTGACTGTGCAGTAGGAATAGGAGACCATACTGCAGATGATTTTCTTAAAGATGCTACAAAAAGTCTAAAATTATTAGCTTCAGCTGAAGAGAGATTAGAAACAATAGAAAAATACTATGGTGAAAATGAGTAAAGAGGAAATAATAAATTTATTTGAAACAGAATACCCAGAATTATCTATTGAATTTAAAAACATTCAAACAGAAATGTATGAAATGTTTGCTGCTAAACATATGGATTATGGGTTAAATAATATAGCTTTAGGAGGAGATATTTTAAATAATGATGATGATAAAAAATTCTCACTAACTGGTTTAGCTATTAGATTAACCGATAAAATTAGTAGATTAAAAAATTTATTATTAAATGGTAGAGCATTTGTTAAAGGTGAAGGAATGGAAGATACTTTTTTAGACATAGCTAATTATGGTATTATTGGTCTGTTAGTAGGACGCAATAAGTGGAAAAAATAATGCTTTGGCTAAAAAAATCCCTCCAATAGTAAAAATAATTAGAAACCATAAACCTGAACCTATCAATTTTGGGTATCAGAAAAATATTTCTTATTCCCAATTATCTATGTTTAGAAGTTGCCCTAAAAAGTGGGCTCTTCAATATAAAGAAGGCTATAAAAAACATACTCCTAGTATTCATACGGTATTTGGTACTGCTTTTCATGAAGTTTTACAACATTATTTAGATATAATGTATGATAAAAGTGGAGCAGAAGCTGATAGAATTAATATTAAAGAATTATTAGAAAACAAATTAAGAGAAGAATATTTAGTTCAATATAAAAAAAATAAAAATCAACATTTTAGTTCATCTGAAGAAATAAGAGAATTTTTTGAAGATGGTATAAAAATTTTAGATTATTTTAAAAAAAACAAAAGTAAATATTTTAGTAAAAAGGGATGGTTTTTAGTGGGTTGTGAGGTACCTATATCTATTACGCCTAATAACGCGTATAAAAACGTTATATACAATGGTTTCTTAGATGTTGTAATGTACCATGAACCAACAGATACATTCCAAATAATCGACATAAAAACTAGTACTAAGGGTTGGAATAGTTATGCTAAAAAAGATGAAGAAAAACAATTCCAATTAATTTTATACAAAAAATTCTTTGCAGAACAATTTGGATTAGCAGAAGAAAGTATTGATATTGAGTTCCTAATTGTTAGAAGAAAAGTATATGATGGTGGGGAATATCCTCAAAAACGAATACAAACATTTTCTCCTGCATCTGGAAGAAATAAATTAAATAAAGCAACTAAAATTTTAAATGAATTTATAAATGAAGCATTTGACTATAACGGATACAAAGAAACATTTCACATTCCACAACCATCAAAATGGAATTGTCATTTCTGCGCATTTAAAGAAAATGATGAATTATGTAATGTCCTTGGTAAAAATTCATAATCCACATATACGTATAGACAAATATAAATTAAAAAGTAAAATTATGACTGATAAAAAAATTATGACACTTACAAGTGTAAAAGTAAAAAGTAATTTATTCGAAAATTTTAAAATTGAATGTGTAAGACGTAAATTCTCATTTCAGAAACTATCTGATAGAGCTATACATTTATATCTTACAGATGAAGATTTTAGAAAAAAAATACACAATCACAACAATTTAGAAATTGATAATTAAAATTTAATAATAAATGGAAGAAAGTTATATTAAAAAAGAAGATAGAAAAAAAATTCTTTTAATAACAGATGATATTAGAGTTCATTCTGGTGTTGCTCAAATAGGAAGAGAAATTGTTTTTAATACTTTACATAAATACAATTGGGCTCAAATAGCAGGAGCAGTAGACCACCCAGATAAAGGTAAAATTATTGATCTTGCTGAAGAAATAATATCTCAAAAATTAGTAGAAGAAAAAGACCCTTATGTAAGATTATACCCTACTAAAGGATATGGAAGTATAGATGAATTAAGAGCAATAATAGATAATGAAAAGCCAGATGCTTTATTTTTAATAACTGATCCTAGATATTTTGCTTGGTTATTTAATTCTGAAGATCAAATAAGAAATTCAATACCTATAATATATCTTAATATTTGGGATAATTACCCAGCTCCAATGTATAATAAGGAATACTATGAATCCTGTGATTTATTATTAGGGATATCTAAACAAACTGTTAATATTAACAAATTAGTATTAGGTAGTAAAGGTAAAAATAAAATATTTAAATATGTTCCTCACGGGTTAAATGATACTTTATTTAATATATTAGAAGATAATTCTCCTGAATTACTACAGTTTAAGAAAAATTTGGGATTACCTGAAGATAATAATTTTCATTTGATTTATAATTCAAGAAATATAAGAAGAAAACAACCTTCTAATATTATAATGGCATGGAAATTATTTACAGAACAATTACCTCCCGAAGAAGCTAAAAAATGTCAATTAACTTTAAAAACAGAAGCATCATTTGATCATGGGACAGACTTAACAGCTGTAATTGAATATATGTGTCCTCCTGAAACTTGTAGAGTAGGAATATTACAACATAAGTTATCAACTCAGGAAATGAATTTATTATATAATTCTGCAGATGGTGTAATACAAATATCAAACGCTGAAGGTTGGGGGTTATCATTAACTGAATCTATGTTAACCGGAACACCTTTTATAGCAGTAGTTACTGGAGGAATGCAAGACCAAATGAGATTTGAAGATGAAAATGGAGATTGGATTGAATTTAATGATGAATTTCCTTCTAACCATAAAGGAAAATATAAAAAACATGGTGAGTGGGCTTTACCAGTTTATGTTAAATCAAGTACTTTAGTTGGTTCTCCTCCAACTCCTTATATATATGATGATCATCATGATATTAATGATGTAGCTGATCAAATTATGAAATTATATAAGATGGAGAAGGAAGAAAGAAAAGCTATTGGTAAAAAGGGGTATAACTGGGCCAAGGGAGATGAAGCTGGGTTTACCTCTAAAAAAATGGCAAATAGAGTTATGGAAGGGATGGAAGAATTATTTTCAACATGGGAACCTAGAGAAAAATATGAATTCCTTAAAGACACAGATTATGAAAAAAGAATTTTACCACATAAATTAGTTTATTAAATATGAAAAATACATTTGTTATAAGTTGCCCAATTGACACTTACAGTGGATATGGAGCAAGGTCAAGAGATTTAGTTAAATCAATAATAGAATTAAATAAATATGATGTTAAAATAATACCTCAAAGGTGGGGTAGTACTTCTTTTGGATTTATTAATAATAATCCTGAATGGAAGTTTTTACAAAAACATATTACAACACAGTTAACTTCCCAACCTGACATTTGGTCACAGATTACTGTACCTAATGAATTTCAAGCTATTGGAAAATTTAATATAGGATTTACAGCTGGAATTGAAACAACATTATGTTCTGCCCCTTGGATTGAAGGTATGAATAAAATGAATTTAAATATTGTTTCATCTGAACATTCTAAACAAGTATTTTTAAATTCTAAATTTGATAAAGTAGATCAAAAAACAAACAATAAAATAGGAGAAATTAAAATTGAAAAACCTATAGAAGTATTATTAGAAGGAGCTGATTTAAATATTTATAAACCTATTAAAGATTCTGAATTTAAAGAATTAAACTTATTAAAAGATATTAATTCTATCCCTGAAGATTTTGCTTTTTTAGCTGTAGGACATTGGATGCAGGGTAGTTTAGGTGAAGATAGAAAGAATATGGGTGTTACTGTTAAATCTTTTTATGATACTTTTAAAAATAAAAAGAAAAAACCAGCATTAATTCTAAAAACATCTTCTGTAAATTCTTCTTATATAGATAGAAGAGAAATAATGAGAAGAATTGATATAATACGTAGTAGTTGTGGTAAAAATTTACCTAGTATTTATCTTTTACATGGTAACTTTACTAATCAAGAAATGAATGAATTATACAACCACCCTAAAATAAAAGCTATGGTTTCTCATACTAGGGGAGAAGGATTTGGTAGACCTCTATTAGAATTTTCTTTAGTAAATAAACCAATAATTTGTTCTGGGTGGTCTGGTCAGTTAGATTTTCTTTCAAAAGATTTTACTTTGTTACTCAATGGAACATTAACTAATCTTGATCCTTCAGCTCAACAAAAAGATATTTTACTTGCAGAATCTCAATGGTTTCAACCTAATATAATGGAAGTAAATAGATCATATACGGAAATATATAATAATTATAAGTTTTGGTTAGAACAATCAAAAAGGCAAGGATATCATAGTAGAACTTATTTTGCTTTTGAAAATATGAAAGCTAAAATAGAAGAAATATTAGAAAATACAATTAATATCCCTGAACAAGTAAAATTATCATTACCTAAACTTAAAAAAATAAATGGAGGAGAAAACCTATCTCCTAAATTAAAATTACCTAAATTAAAAAAATTATAATGGACGAATTAGTTAAATGCCTTAGATGTGGTTCTGATGCTTGTTATAAACAAGAAGTAAATGAAAAAATTACTAATTATGTTTGTTATGGTTGTGGTTTTATATCAAACTCATTAATGAAAGATGGGGAAGAATATTGGGAACAACAATTAATGTCCCTTCCTGAATTATATAAAGATTTAATATATAAAGATAAAAATGATCAATATTGGATCCCTAATACGGTAAACCAACCAGAATTAGGAATGGTATTTGTAAATGGTAGTAATATTGAGAATTGGTCATGGGCTGCAGTTAAAGCAATTGAAGTAGAAGATAAAGATAAATTAAAATACCCAATCCCTGGAAAATCAGGTGAATATTATAAACATAGGATGGATATGGAAAATCTAAAATCTTTTGATAAAGAACGTGGATTTATGGATGCTCTTTCGTATATTGGAATATTACCAAATTAAAAAAATATGAAAATAAGTTACGCCATTCCTGTTTGTAATGAAATTAATGAATTACAAAGGTTAGTAGATTTTTTAACAAAACATAAACGTAATGAGGATGAAATTGTAATACTATTTGACTCTCAAAATGGTTCTAAAGTTGTAGAAGAGTATTTAAGAGCAAAAAGTGTAGGAACTGTTTCTCCTTTTATATGGCATTCAAATCCTTTAAATAATGATTTTGCTCAACAAAAAAATTATCTTACCAAGGTATGCAGTGGTGATTGGGTGTTTTTAATTGATGCTGATGAATACCCTAATGAATACCTTTGTGAAGGGTTACCTTGGATGATAAATAATAATCCTGAAGTAGAAGCATATTGGGTTTCTAGAATTAATACTGTAAAAGGGTTAACTACAGAACATATTCAAAAGTGGGGGTGGAGACTTAATGATAAAAGTTGGGTAAATTTCCCAGATAAACAAATGAGAATTTATAAAAATAATCCTGATAGGATTAAATGGATAAAACCGGTTCATGAGCAATTAATAGGATATGATAAGTTTGCATCATTACCTAGCAATCCAGAGTATTGTTTATACCACCCTAAAGATATAGAAAGGCAAGAAAGACAAAATAAATTTTATGACACAATCTAATAAGTTTTTAATTATAATGCCTTGTTATAATGTAGAAAAATGGGTAAAATTAAATTTACTAACTACTATACATCAGTCTTATAAAAACTTTAGATGTATTATTATAGATGATGGATCTACTGATAATACTCAAAATATCATAGAATCGACTATTAAAGAGGATAATAGATTTAAATATATTAGAAACCCAGAAAGGACAGGCAGTTCTTTAAAAAATTATTATAATGCCTTTCATACAGCAAAACCAGACCCAAATGAAATAGTAGTGTGGTTAGATGGGGATGATTGGTTTTCTTCAGTATTTGTTTTACAATATTTAGATCAATTTTACAATAATACTAATTGTTGGATGACATATGGAACTTATCAAATGTTTCCTACAGGGCAAGATGGATCACATCATTGTATAGAAATACCAAATGAAATTCATCAAAACAGAGCATATAGAAATTGGATGCATGTTTATTCTCATTTAAGAACACATAAAGCATTTTTGTTTTATAATTTTAATAAATCAGATTTAATAGATTCTAGATCTAACAAATTTTATACTGAAGCCACAGACTGTGCTTATTTATTTTCATTAGCAGAAATGTGCAGTTCTTCTGAAAAAATTAAATTAATAGATGATATTTTATTAATTTTAAATAGATCTAACCCAAATCAGGCAGCAGGAAATTTAGAAAAACAAAAATCAACTGAAGCACATATAAGAACTCTTCCAAAATTTGATAAATATGAAATTTAACATAGTTACATATATAAAACCAACTGATGATTTTGATATGTTTGCAACTTCACTTGCTAATGTACAAAAGTCTCAATACTTAAATAAGTTAATTATTTCTTTTGTTGAAAAATTACCTGATAATTTTATAAAGGAATTTAGCAAATATAAAAATATTATTTGGAAAGATAATATAGATGAATACTGGGCTAAAGAAATTAAATTATTAATAAATCAAAACCCTTCAGATTATTATTATATTTGGGAAGAAGATTCACACATTTTTAATATTAAAGAGTTTGATAATTCTTTTAAAGCTATGGTTGAAAATGGTGTAGAATGTTTATTAACCCAAGATCTTAAATGGATTAAAAGGGCTGAACATTTATCAAATAGTTGGTTAGCAGTAGAAAAAGATAATTATTTAATTTTTAATTGGGGTACACATTATGCTAAACATTGTAGAGAAAGCTCTAATGATGTTTTAATAAATGGAGCATACCCTGTAACATTATCTAGTATCTTTACAAAAAAACTACTATTATCTTTATTAGATAACTTTATGTCTTCTACACATTGGGCAGAAATTACTAAAGGTAATTTTTCACATTATCATAATAATCCTAAGACCCCTCATAGTTTTGAAATTTATCCTGGATTTTGGTGGGAAGGAGGACCAAATAATGGTTGTGGGGAAATTGAATATATTACTATGGTATCAAAAACTCAATTTGCTGAGGAATTAGGAGGGAGGCTAATAGATAAATTAAAAAAAGACACTATTAATATCGTTGGTTACGATGATTGGTATACACAAAAACCTTGGTGTAGAGAAGAAATTAATAATAAGGAATTTAAGATAACTTATAACCAAAATTCTGTAGATTTAACTTATTTTATAAAAGATGGAATATATAAGATAAAAGAAATAACAAACCCTAAAACTAAAGTAGCCTTATTAACAGAATGTAGAATAATGGATCCTGTAAGGTATAAATTTATTGAAGATAATCATAGTTTATTTGATTACATTGTAACATATGATGATCAATTAATTAATAAATTTAAAGAAAAAGTTATAATAACTCCTTATGGAGGAACATGGATATGGCCCAAAGAAGTTCAAAAGATTTTACCTAAATCTAAAATTTGTTCTTATATAACTTCTAATAAAACCTATACAGTAGACCAAAAAATGAGAATTAGTTTACTTAATTTTTATCAAAGTAATCCCCACAGTAATATTGAATTATTTGGTAGAGGACATAACCCACTCCCAGAAAATCATGAAGGGGGAGATTATGATGGTAAAATTCTTGCTTTAAAAGATTATGCATTTTCTTTAGTAATAGAAAATCATGTACAGGATAATTATTTTTCTGAAAAACTATTAGATTGTCTTTTAACTGGAACTATCCCTATATATCATGGTTGTAAAAAAATATCAGAATATTTCAATATGGATGGGTTTATTTTATTTAACACTGAAGAAGAAGTTAAAAGCATAATTAAAAGTTTAAATATAGAAGAATATAATAAAAAAATAGATGCAGTAAAAGAAAACTATAAAATTGCTAAAAAATATAGGGATTCTGTACAGTTTTCATTTAATAAAATCAAAAGTAAAATAGAAAATACTTCTACAGAAATAGTTAACCTTAACAGTTCGGATCCTAGAACAGCAGTTGACGGTTACATACAAGATTATTGGTTAAACCAATTTTTTACTAAAGGTGGAGATCATTCTCATTTATATACTTTTGATTTAAATGAAGATTCTATTGTTTTTGATGTTGGAGCTTTTGAAGGAGAATATTTTACTAAAATATATGATAAATATAAATGTAACATACATGCTTTTGAACCTGTAACTTCTTTTGTTGAGAAATATAAAAATACAACAAACCCTAAAATTATAGTTAATAGTTTTGCATTAGGTGATTCTACTGAAGATTTTGAAATTGTTGTAGACGATAATTCTTCATCTCAGTTTATAAAGGGTGATAATACAATAAAATGTAAAAAAGTTAAATTTAGAGAATATATAAATTCTCAAAAATTAAAAAATATAGACTTAATAAAATTAAATATTGAAGGAGCTGAATATGAATTACTGGAAGAAATTATCGACTCAGAATTTCAAGATAAAATTGATGGGTTTTTAATTCAATTCCATTATTTATCTCATACCCCTATTAAAAGAAGAGAAAAAATTATTAATAAATTAAAAGAAACACATGAACCTGTGTTTTATTATCCTTTTGTATGGGAATATTGGAAGAAAAAATAATTATGGCTTATAAAATACTTAATAATAAGAAAAAATATGTTTATGTCCATATTCCTAAAACAGGGGGAACAACTATAGAACATATATTTGGTTTAGGAAAAGTAGCAATGGGAAGTATAGTAGGACATATAACATTAAAAGATATAAAAAATTTAATGGATGGTTATGAAGAACATATATCATTTACTACAGTAAGAAATCCTTGGAGTTGGTATGTATCTTGGTATTTTTATTTACAACAGAGAGGAGGAAGAGACCCTGATTTCATACCAGAATTTGAAAATATTGAAAAAAAAGGTAATACCTTTACTGATTTTATAAGATTTATATATGATAATAGAGATACTCTATCATTTGATAAGGGAGATTTTAAAGTTTTAAAATATCAACAAATGTTAGAATGGGGATATGATGGTGAAAAATATGTAGATCATTTTATAAAAATCGAAGAACTATCAGAGAAAAAATTAAGGGAAATTGGTTTATATGTAAAATATACTCATATGAAAAAAAACCAATCCAAACATGATCATTATTCTACTTATTATACTGATGAAGCAAGAGAAAGGGTAAGAAACATGCATAAAGATGATATTAAACACTTTAATTATGAATTTGAATATTATTCACCAACACTATACTAAAAATGATAAAAATATACTCAAAGGTACAAGAAAATAAATTATTACATATAATAAATAGACTGTCAGATATTGAAGGAAGAAAAGACATAGTTTCTGAAGAAAATTTTATCCAATGTGCTACTTTAAAAATGGAAAAAGGAAAAACATTCCCACCACATAAACATATAACCAAGGATAGACATTATTCCGAACAAATTGCTCAAGAGTCTTGGGTAGTAATTAAAGGGAGAGTAAGGTGTAAATTTTATGACTTAGATGATACCATAATTGCAGAACCTATTTTAGAAGCTGGTGATGCAAGTTTTACTTTATATGGAGGTCATACTTATGAAATTTTAGAAGATGATACTATAGTATATGAGTATAAAACTGGACCTTATGAAGGTCAAAAATTAGATAAAGAATTTTTAAACAATAAATAATTATGATAAAAATAAATTTAGGATGTGGGTGGAGAAATTTTGGAGAAGATTGGCACCATATAGATGGTGGGGATTATGATCATTTAAATTCTCGTGATATTATAAATTTACCGTTTGAAGACAACTCAGTTGATTTAATATATGCAAGTCATGTTATTGAATACTTTGATAGGGTAGAAATTATTGAGGTTTTAAATAAATGGAAATCAAAGTTAAAATCTGGGGGTACATTAAGGTTAGCTGTACCTAATTTTGAAGCTATGGCAAAACTATACATAGAAAAAAATATACCTTTAAATAATTTTTTAGGACCCCTTTATGGAAAAATGAAAATGGGGAAAGATTTTATATTCCATAAAACTACTTATGATTTTAATAGTTTAAAAGAATTATTAAATGAGGTTGGATTTCATAACATGGATTATTATCTTTGGCAAGAAACTGAGCATGGTATTTTTGATGACCATTCTCAAGCTTACATCCCACATATGGATAAAGAAAATGGTACTTTAATTAGTTTAAATATAGAAGTTAAAAAATGAGTTTTGAAAGTATAAAAATATTTGAAGATAAAATAGCTAAATTTTTTGGTTCCCCATATGCTGTAGCAGTAGATTGTTGCACACATGGGATTGAATTATGTTTAAGACATGAACATATAAATTCAATTAAAGTTCCTAAAAGAACTTATATATCAGTACCATTTTTAGCAGCAAAGTTAAATATATTTCTAGAATTTAAGGATGAAGATTGGAAGGATTATTATTATTTAACTAATAATATTATTGATGCAGCTGTATTATGGAAAAAAAATAGTTATATTCCTGGGACCTTTATGAGTATTAGCTTTCAGTTTAGAAAACACTTGGCTTTGGGTAGAGGGGGTTGTATATTAACGGATAACAAAGAAGCAGCAATTAAATTAAAAAAGATGTCTTATGATGGTAGGCTACCAGATGTCCCTTGGAGAGAACAAAATATAGATACTATGGGTTATCATTATTATATAACTCCAGAAACTGCTGAATTAGGTTTAAAAAAACTACCAGATGCAATAAAAACCAAACCCATACAATGGACAATAAATGATTGGCCAGATGTATCTCAAATGAAAATATTTAATAATATAGAAGGAGTAGATCCTTATTTACAAACAAAATAAAACATGAAAAAAGCATTTATTACAGGAATAGGAGGACAAGATGGAAGTTACTTAGCAGAATATTTAGTAGAATTAGGGTATGATGTTCACGGTATTGTTAGAAGAAATTCAACACCTGAAAATCAAGATCTTAGAATAGCTAATATAGAAGATAAGGTTTCAACTTATTATGGGGATTTATTAGACCAAGGAGGGTTAGAAAGATTATTAGATGATATTCAACCTGATGAAATTTATAATATAGCAGCTCAATCTCATGTAAGAATTAGTTTTGATATACCTCAATTCACAGTTCAAACAAATGCATTAGGAGTTCTTAATATGTTAGAGGCATATAGACGTTCATGTCCTAAAGCTAAATTCTATCAGGCAAGCAGTTCTGAAATGTTTGGTTTATCTGTTGATGATGATAATTTTCAAAGAGAAACTACAGTAATGAATCCAGTATCTCCTTATGGATGTTCTAAAGTATTTGGTTATAATATTGTAAGAAATTATAGACGTGCTTATGGATTACATGCTACAAATGGTATATTATTTAATCATGAATCTCCTAGGAGAGGATCTAATTTTGTAACTAATAAAGTTGCTAAAGCGGCTGCTAGGATTAAGCTTGGATTACAGGATAAATTAGAATTAGGTAATGTAGATTCTTATAGAGATTGGGGACATTCATATGATTATGTAAGAGCAATGCATTTAATGATGCAACATGATAAACCTGGAGATTGGGTAGTATCTACTATGGAAACCCATTCAGTAAGAGAAATGTGTGATGTAGTATTTAATCATTTAGGTTTAAATTATAAGGATTATATTGAACAAAATCCAAAATTTATGAGACCTGAAGAATTACCATATCTAAAAGGTGATTCTACTAAAATTAGAACAGAATTAGGTTGGAAAACAACTTATACATTTGAATCAATGATGGAAGAAATGACTGACCACTGGTTAGAATATTTCAAAAAAACACTATGAAAATAGCATTTTTCACTGAAGGAGGATATCAAGGTAAAATTTCTAGAGATAATCCCAATATGCGTACAGATTTAGCTTGGATTTGCTCTTTAAATGCTGACCATTGGAATATAAATTCACTACCAAACCAACAATATGATTTAGGGGTTATTATTATACCTAAAAATAACCCACAATTTGATTTAAATAGATTAAAACAATATTGTAATAAAATAGCTGTAATGCAGGAAGGCCCTAATTGGTATTGGCAAGATTATTCTCTTCCACAACAAATTTGGTATTTTAATACTATACAAGAAGCAGATTTTATGTTTGTTCACAATAAATCCGATCAAAAATATTATGAAGGTTTAACAGGTAAAGAATGTAAAATTTTATCTAGTTTAATGATTGAAGATTCAATTAATAATTTACCCCAAATAGAGAGAAAAGATATTATTATAGGAGGTAATTTTTGTAGTTGGTACGGAGGATTTGATTCATATATTGTAGCACAAGAAGCAGATTGTTCTATTTATATCCCTAGTATGGGGAGAAAAATTGAAGGTGAAGAACAAATGGAGAATTTAAATCATTTACCTTATATGAATTGGGTAGAATGGATTAAAACACTTAATAATTTTAAATATGGTATTCACTTAATGCGTACACATGCTGCAGGTACATTTGCTTTAAATTGTGCTTATTTAGGTATTCCTTGTATTGGGTATGAAGGATTAGACACGCAAGAAGTATGTCATCCTCATTTAACAGTTAAATTAGGAGATTTATCTACAGCAAAAGAAAAACTTACACAACTTAAAGAAGACAAACAATGGTATGATAAATGTTCTCAAACATCAAAAGAACAGTATCAAATGTATTATCAAGAAAAAAACTTTAAAATATGAAAATATTAGTAACAGGAGGAGCTGGATTTGTGGGAACTAATCTTATTAAAAGATTATTAAAAGAAGGATATGAAGTAAAATCAATAGATAATTACAATACTGGTTTAGAATCTAACCATCAAGAAGGATGTAAATATAAAGATTTAGATATTATAAAATTTAATACGAACTTTATTGATCCTCTATCATCCTATAAACCTGATATTATATTTCATTTAGCAGCTATAGCTAGAATACAACCATCTTTTAAAAACCCACAACAATATATAAATACTAACTTTCAGGGTACATATGAAATAGTAAAATATTGTGCTGAAAAAAATATACCCTTAATATATGCTGGTTCGTCATCAAAACATAGTGGGAAATATAAAAATCCATATACTTTTAGTAAAGATTTAGGAGAGGATATAATTGAATTGTATAAAATACATTATGGTTTAAAAGCTTCAATAACTCGTTTTTATAATGTTTATGGTCCATACCAATTAACAGAAGGAGGCTATACTACTTTAATTGGTAGATGGTTAAATAATATTAAAAATTCAATACAATGTGAAATTTATGGTGATGGAGAACAACGAAGAGACTTTACCCATGTAGATGATATTATAGATGCTTTAATTTTAATTATGGAAAAGAAAAAATATGGATTGGAATTTGAACTTGGAAGAGGTAAAAACCACTCAGTAAATGAAGTTGCAAAAATGATGAATGTGGATCCCATATATAAAGATGCAAAACCCGGAGAAGCAAGGCATACTTTAAATGAGGACAAGAGAGCCTATGAAATATTAAATTGGGAACCTAAAATAAATTTAGAAGATTATTTAAAAAATTTTCAATATGAGTAAAAAAATAACATTCGTAATACCTAGTAGGAATAACTTAGAGTTCTTACAATTAGCATATAAATCAATTAGAAATCTAAAAACTAAGCATGAAGTATTAGTATTAAATGATGCTAGTACTGATGGAACACAAGAATGGATTAATAATTTAGGAGATAAAGATCTAATAGTATACCATAACCCAGGACCAGATCGTATTGGCATAGTTGGTATGTTTGATAAAGGGATTGAAATGGCAAGAACAGATATTATAATGGCTTTTCATTCAGATATGGTAGCAGCACCTAATTTAGATGAACATATTTTAAAACATCTTAAAAAAGGTACTGTTGTAAGTGCAACTCGAGTTGAACCACCTTTACACCCAGATGGACCTGAAAAAATGTTAGTTGACTTTGGAATTGAAGTTGAAGATTTTGATATAGATAAATTTAATAATTGGGTTAATAACGAATATAAACCTAAACATGATATATTAGTTACTGAAGGTATATTTGCACCTTGGTGTATGTATAGAGAAGATTTTTTAGCTATAGGAGGACATGATGAATTATTTGCTCCACAAAGTAAAGAAGATAGTGATATATTTAATCGTTTTGTTTTAAAAGGTTATAAAATATTACAAACATGGGAAGGTTTAGTTTATCACTTTACAAGTAGGGGAAGTAGATTTAATAAACATGCTGGAGGAGCTGCAGGAAAAAATTCAGATGAGTGGTTACAAACTACAACTATTAATATGAAAAAATTTATTAAAAAATGGGGTACAACAGTACAACATGATCAGTTTATGAAACCCATAATATCTCCTGTTTATAAAAGAAGTTTTAATATCTTAAATTCAAACCCCCAAATTGAAGAAGCATTAGAACCCTGGTCTAATGGTGGAGAAGATATTATTATTACAGTTGATGGTAATAATTTCACCCAACAGGATTTTCAAATATTAACACAATTAAATGATATTATAAAAGATAGTGGTGAAGTAGGAGAATTTGAATTAGGTAATTTAAAAATAAAAATAAATAAAATTAAAAATTATGTTAATGAGTTAATTAATTTATAATATTTATAACCATTACCCCCAAACTTATTAATATGGAGAAAAAAACTAAAAAGAAAAAAATCACAAATATTGAAATAAGTTATAGTAATAAAAGAGAGTTAAAAGAATTATCTAATAAAGAAGAATTTCGTGATATTATAATGAAAGATTCTTTTATGGCTATTAAAGATGCTATTAAAAACAATTATACTACAATAGAGTTATTTAATATAGTAAATTTATCTATAATAATTAAACTATCATCTTTATATTTCCCAACAGCATTAAAAAGAATAAGTAATTATTTTGAAGAAAATGAAGAATATGAGAAATGTGCTGAA
>Ga0209634_1001469_pt1 | contig 17121 bp, 11 predicted proteins | sample LinPmetageLP40_FD_184043 | JGI IMG/M metagenome (GOLD analysis project Ga0209634, IMG submission 184043) | Marine viral communities from the Pacific Ocean - LP-40 (SPAdes) (version 2) | ecosystem: Environmental > Aquatic > Marine > Oceanic | place: Pacific Ocean | collected 2010-08-26
GTAATTGATGTTGTAATGAGAGATTTACAAAGCAACGGACCTATCAGAAATGCTATGAGAAATGGATAAGATATGACTATTGCTACCTACCCTGATGATGCACAAGCACCTATAACAGCTTTTTCTGTTGTAGCTACAGAAACTTTTAATAACACCGGAACAACTAGAGTAGCTTTTAATTTACCTAGTGCTGTTACTAGTAAGGGTGAGGTTACTGCTTTTGATGATGGTATTTTACAATCTACTCTTAACTATAGTTTATCTAATGCAGGACAAACTATAACATTTGCAGATGCTCCTAATGCTACTCAATTAGTTATAAAAACAATAACACTTCCAGCTAGATATAGATTAACTAGAACATTTCCTGAAGTAGTAGCAGCAGATTTTAGTAACACATCTCCCACAGTAATTAACGGTAATAACTATATTATAAACGGAGTTACTGAGTCTTTTTCTTTTCCTGCAGTCGTTAACGTATCTAGTACTAGTGACTTTATAGTATATGTAGGTGGTGTTTTTCAACAAACAGACGCTTACACGTATCCTTCCGTTATTTTAGGAAATCAAGGTATAGATATAGGTGATAATGCCGCTGTAGGTTTATTAACTAATTTTGCTGGTAATTTAACAGACTCTAGTCCTAAAGCTCATACTGTTGCTATAAATAGTGGTTCTGCATCTTTCAACCAAAGTAATCTTGTATTAGATGCTTCTAAATTTATAAATGTTCCTTCAAGTAATTCTTTTAATGTAGGACAAGAAGCATCATTTACTTTTGATACTATTATAACTCCTGATTCAGGTGCTAGTATGAGTGCTAATCAGACTCTATTAGCCCGTTTCCAAGATCAAGCTAACTATTATTATTTAAGAACTGTAGGATCAAATGCTAATGTAGGATTTGTAATAAAGGACGCAAATTCTCTAACTGAGATTTATGGTGGTAATTGTAATGGTGGAACTACATATAATGTAGCTGTATCTTATGATAAAACTACTGCTAATTTACGACTCTATGTAGCTGATGAACTAGTTAAACATGTAAACTATAATCCTAGTGTACCTAGGTTTATAGCACCGTTAATTATTGGAGCAAATTCTAATGTAGCTAGTGGCTCTGCTGCTAGTCAAGAACGATATAAAGGTAAGATTGAGTATATACGCATGGCAGAGGGTGCCAGATATAGAACAACTACTATAAATGCATTAACTACTACTGCCACTGTAATAGGTGGAGCACCTTTAGGTTCTTTAGATATACAGGACTCTTTATCTGTTAGAGTATTTGACTCTAGTGTTACTGTAGGTGATAGATTTAATTCTATGGCAGATAGAAAACCTGATTCAGGATTTGGAACTAGTAAGAAATTTGCAGTAAATACCTTTACATCGCAAGCAGGGTACGAAAAAAGAAGATTAAAATCTAGAAGAGGTCTTAGAGCTTATGATTTAACATATACTAATATATCGGGAGTAGAAAGAACTGCAATTGAAAATTTTTATAATGCTAGAAGTGGAGAATTCGAATCTTTTAGTTTTGACTTGTCACATCTAAATGAAGCTGGTACAATTAGTACAAGATTTGATGGAGATTTACAAATAAGTCAAGTTTTATCGGCAGGTACTAGTTTAACAGAAAACTTTTACACTGTTAGTTTTAAATTGCAAGAGACATATGATTAATGACTGCTAGAAATTATGACGTAATACTTACTGTAAATGATGCTACGGGATTTGTCCCTGGTAACTCTGTTTTAGGTGCTACAAGCGCTACAGTAGCATTAATTGCTAATGTTAATCAAACAACTAATGAGTTAAAAGTTAAATTAAATAACGTGTTACAAGAGTTTCATACTAGTGAGACAGTAACCTCAAGTGCTTCTGTTGTAGGAGGTGCTAGATTTAATACCACAGTATTTACTCCTATATTGACAATTACTAGCATAAGTGCTGCAGATAGTGATCGCACAGCAGCAACTTACGCTATTACTGATGAGGATTATACAAAAACAGGTGTAGGTACTGGTGCAACTTTTAGTGTAGTAGTAAATGATTCCGGTGCAGCAGCAGTAACAGTTACAGCAGGTGGAGATAGATTTGTTGTAGGCGATGTTATTACTATTGCTGATGCTAAGTTAGGCGGTGGTGGAGCTGCCGCATTAACTTTTAATGTAGCAACTACTGGTGGATTTAGCGGTACACAATTTCCTACAGCAATTACAGGCATAACAAGAGCTAATCCTGGCGTTGTAACAATTATAGAACATGGATTTACTACCGGAGATAGATATTATTTTACTAATGTAGAAGGTATGACAGAAGTTAATGGAAATATCTATACAATTACAGTAATTGATGAAGATACTTTTAGTATTGTTAATACTACTGGATTTACAGCATATTCAGGAACTACAGGTTTTGTTACTTTTATCACTACTTTAACAGTTGCTGATACTTCAGGAATAAATGCAGGATATGTAGTCAACTCCCCAAACAGCAATGGATATACTAGCTCACAAACTGTTACTGCTGTACCCAGTTCCACTACATTAACTATATCTGCTCCTCCAAATACTATACCTAATGGGCCAATATTATTTGTTGATGAAGGCAGTACTCTAACAAGTGTTCCTTTTGTTTCTAATATATTTATTTCATCTCAGCAAACTGCTTCAGCTACTATAGCTTCGCAAGCTCCTAGCCCTTTTATAGCAGAAAAAAATGCTTTTACACAAAATCCTATAGTGCGAATGTATGAAATATATTATCCTGGTGAGTGGTTTCCCGCAACTCCTGAAGGTCTTCCTACAGAAAATGGTGAAGGAAGATCTTGGCCTACTAATTTTCCTTTAAAATTTGCAGATATAGCAGGTGATTTGATTTCTGATCTAAATTATAATGTAACTTATGATGGAGAGTCATATATACCATTTCCTGTAGATGTATCAAGTATTAGTCAAGGTACTGATGGAAAGATTAATGAACTTACTTTAACAATATTTAATGTTGATAATATTATATCAGCATTGGTCGAAGATCCTTTTATTGTGGGTAATAATACCTCTAATTCATGTGTTGCTAATGTTAACGGTATACCTTGTCATGGTATTGACCCTAGAACTATTAACTTTACTCCTGCACAAGTAGGCAATGCAGGAGAAATTGCTTTTGACACTTTAACTATTGCAAGATCAAAAGGTTTAAACTACAGCTCTGATATAGAAGGATACTATGGACAAGCTAATGCTTCTTTTACAAAATTTCAAACAGATGCAGTTGCAGGAACTTGGCAAGAACTTAAAAATGACTCTAGAGATTTACAAGGTGCTGTAGTTAATATTAAAACTACCTTTGCTAATTTTTTAGATGTATGGCCTGAGCATAGTTCTCTTAAGTATGTCTCAGGAAACGTACTTGAAGTATATAATAGTATGCCTTATAGAGTAGGAGATAAAGTTCGCTCATCAAGTGGTCCAACCTCTGCTACTATACAAACTATAGAAGAAAATAGATTTTTATTTTTATCTAATGATTTAGAAGCTAATACTTCTATAGGGGATTCTGTTTTTATTATAAATGATGATGTAGATACTGAATCATACATTGAAGATAGATTTAAAATAGATCAATTAGAGTCTTTAAGTGATACTACTGCAGCCTTTGGTCTGGTAACTTGGCTTCAGTATTTTAAACAAGTAACTCCTAGACGTAAATATTATAAAAATACTTGTCAATGGCAGTATAAAGGAGAAGAGTGTCAGTATCCTGGACCTGCAGGTGGTACAATACCTGGTACTGAACTTAGTGCTAATACAAATCCTATTGGTGTAGATAATCAAACTGCTTCAGGACCTGAAGGAGATATATGTGGTAAAAATATTCTAGCTTGTACTATAAGAAATAATTCTATACACTTTGGAGGTTTCCCTGCAACAGGACGAACAATACCCAAACAATGATGTAAAAGGTTGTATACTTCCTTGGATGCATATTTTTGGAGGATTAAATGGTAATTATCATTTATGTTGTCATGCACAGTTTCAAGCAGGTAGTACTATAGTAGGAACTTATGATCAATCATTAAGTGATATATGGAATAGTGATCATTACAAAGACACACGTTTAAATTTTTTAAAAAATAAAATACCCATAGAATGTATAAAAGCTTGTTATGAAAAAGAAAAACAAGGTAGTGATAGTAATAGGCTACAAGTAAATAGACGATTTGCTAAAGATACATATTTACAGGAACAGACTAATATAGATGGTAGTATAGATACAGATCCAACTTATTTAGATATTAGATTTGGTAATTTATGTAATTTTAAATGCAGAATGTGTGGTCCTGATGCCTCTACTAGTTGGTATACTGATACTTTACATTCAGGATGGTCTAAAACTATGGATCATTATACTGATAATGAAAATTTTTGGCAAGACGTACCTAAATTTATTCCTAATTTAGAAGAAATATACTTTGCAGGAGGTGAGCCTTTTATACAAGAGGGCCATTATAAAATGCTTAATTTACTTATAGAGTCTGGTTACGCTAAAAATATACATGTTAGTTATAATACTAATTTAAGTTATCATAAATTTAAAAAATATAATCTTCCTGATCTATGGACTAATTTTAAAAAAGTGTCTTTATGGCCTAGTGTAGACGGATACGGAAGTCGCGTAGAGTACACTAGAAAAGGATTATCCTGGCCTAAATTTGAAAAACATGCTATTATGTTTAAAGACCATATACAAACAATAAGTTGTGTTATAAATATCTATAGTATAACTTCTATGCCTGATTTGATACTATGGTGTAAACGTAATGGTTTTGATTTCTATGGATCTACACAAACTGACCCTTCTTATCAAAAAGTTACTTGTTTACCTAAAGAATCTAAAAAACAAGTGTTAGCTATATATAAAAAATTTATTAAAGAGTATAGAACAATATTAACAGTATATGATTTAGAACAAATAAAAAATTGGTTAAGTTATATGACTAGTGCAGATGAGAGTAATCAACTATTAGCTTTTAAACAAGAAACTGAAAGAGTAGATAAACTACGTAATGAATCTTTTATTAAAACCTTTCCGGAGTTTGCTTCATGGTACACAACTATATAAGCCTACCACATTCATACGATAGTGTAAATTGTATAACACTAGTTAAAAGTTTTTATCACAACGAATTAAATTTACAATTTTCTTTGCCAGATTATCCGCTATCTAAGCACTGGATTAAAGAATTTACTACAACTAGTATAGATAATTGGGCAGCTCAATGTGCTAAAAAAGTAAGTTTGACAAACGCTAAAGATTATGATGTAATAGCATTTAAGTCAGAAAAAACAAATTTAGTAATACATTTTGGAATGTACTTAATGCCATCTAAAATGTTACACATCGAAGAAGGGGGAATTTCGTGTGTAGAAACTTTATCAGATTATTGGGTAGAGAGTATACATTCGATTTATAGACATGACAGCTTGGTATAATAAATACAAAGATTTTCCATACTTACATTTAGGTAATAATGCTGAGACAGGGATTGATTGTTTTAATCTCTGTAAATTAGTGTATTTAAATGAATTAGGTATAGATATTCCTTACACTAGCGATCACTTTTGTAAGATAGTAGATGAAGATTGGTATAGTAAGACTCAAGAACGTTATTTTGAAGTAGGAGGTGCTGATACCGATACTTATGGTTGGAGAAAAGTTAAAGAACCTAAGCTTTATGACATTATAACTATGAGTTTAGGTGCTACAAATGTAACTAATCATTGTGCTTTATATGTTGATAGAAATAAAATGCTACAAACTATGATAAACCATAAAAGTTGGATTGCTCCTTATGGAAATTACTATAAACAATATACTACGGGGATATATAGATGGAAAGATTTGTAAAACTAGTTGAGGATATGAATGCACACGCTATGCAAGATTATCCTAGAGAATGTGTAGGAATAGTAACTAATGATTTTAATTACATACGTTGTACTAATACATCTCCTTACCCTAAAACAACTTTTATATTAGATCCTGCAGATTTAGTTAGAAACGATGGTAATATATGGGGTATTTTTCACTCCCATCCTGGAGAAGACAACCCTATACCAAGTAGGGAGGATAAAGTAAGTGCAGCTTTTCAAGAATATAAATTTTTAGTAGGTTTTAATAATAAATTTTTTATATACTGGCTAGATCATAACGTAGACGCACTCATATTTGATGAGTTTAAGGAAGAACATCTTGTTAATTAATATTAAAATACATTCAGCATATAATAAATTCTTTGAAGAAAAAGAATATACTTTTGATGCGTATATTGCTGCAGATATTATGCATTATCTTAAAGCTATGCATCCTAAATTTTCTAAGTATATGACACAAATTGGTTCTGGAGATTCAGATGAATCTTTTTCTCTACTTGATAGTAATCTAAAAGAGATTACTGAAGAAATGCTAGAACTTAAACATTTTAAAGATGGGGACACTATACATTTAGTTCCTAATATATGCGGTGGTGGTGGTAAATCAGGTAGAAAAATGTTTATGATTGCTGCTATTTTAATGTTAGCTATAACCCCTGGAGGTCAAGCACTAGCAATTAAAATGGGTACTGCTATGAAAGGTGCTCTTGCTGCAGGTAAAGGTATGAGTATGTTAGGTAGCATGGCTTTAAATATAGGTATGTCTATTATAGGAAGAATGTTTACTAAGTCTCCTGCGGCTAGACAAGCACAAAAAACTACAGAATCTACTACTAGAGATAATGGAATGTTTGGTAGTCTAACTAACAGTTCTGAGAGTGGTACTCCTATTGCTTTAATATATGGCCAACATAGAGTAGCTGGTCAATTTTTAAGTGGATATATAAGTTCTATTCCTCATGGTAGTGGAGACCAAATTAGTGTAGGAGCGCAGTTCGATGGCGATTAGAAATTTTGTTAATCATTCAAATACTCTTGTTCCCCAAATACAAGGTGCTAAAGGCGGCAAAGGTGGGTCACAACAAGAACCACATACTCCAGTAGAACACCCTCAAAGTTTATTTTCTACTGATATTCTTTTTATCGTAGTAGGACTTGGAGAAGGACCACTATACAGAATTAATCCTAATGGTCCTCAAGATATAGAACTTGGAGATAGCTCTATTGATGATTTAGTCAATTTAGATGGTGATGGACTAGAACAAACTAAAAAATTTAAAACATTATCTGCTATGGGTACACCAGTACAAAGTAGATTAGATGTATTTGGCGAAACTACTACCACTCCGCAAAACTTTGCATCTCCTGTTTCGTTAAAAAGTGGTAGTAGCGGCATACCTGCTTCTGGAGTTACCTTACAAGAGACTTCGGCTAAAGACTGGGATGCTTTAGAATTTCAATTTAATGTTGGATCTCTACAAAGAATTACAGATAAAGGCGATGTACTAAATCACAGCTTAAGTGTAGCTATTACAGTTTTTAATAGTACTGGATCAACTGAAATTGCTTCTGCTAGTAAAACTGTTAGTGGTAAAACAACTGTTAGTTTTAAATTTAACGTAAAGATTCAAATACCTGAAGAAAGTAAAAGTACTAATGGTTATAAATTTTCAGTTAGAAAGTCGTCTAGTGATTCTTCTAGTTCTGGTACTACTGATGATGTGAGACTACTTGGTTGGAATGAAATAGAAAATTCTCCACAAGCATACCCTAGAACTGCTCATATAGGCTTTGCGTTAAAAGCTACTGATGAACATAGTGGTATTCCTACTTTTACTAGTTTAGTAAAAGGTTTATTACACAAAGTTCCTACTAACTATAATCAACCTACCTTAGTTAATGGAGAAATTGATTGGAGACATATAGAAGTCCCTGCTACAGGTGCTGATAGTCCAGCAACAGCTGGTTACTATATGCAACAATCAGGAACAACAATTCAAACTAGTTCTACTATTAATATATATAATGGTACTTGGGATGGTACTTTTGTTTATTCGTGGTCACAAAATCCTGTATGGATTATATACGATATACTAACAAATAAAACATATGGATTAAATGTGCCAGAAAGCAATATTGATAAATATAGATTTTATCAAATAGCTCAATATTGCGATGCTTGCGACTATACTACTGGTAATTTTGTAGGAGTAGATGGTATTGCTGATGGTACTTTTAGAAGTAAACCTAGAAATACTTTTACAACCACACGAGAGAATCAACTAGGTATAGCTCAAGGTACTAAGATAAGAGAAAGAAGATTTACCTTAAACTGTATTATTGCAGATCAAAAACAATCATTTGACACCCTTAATGCGTTAGCTGCTAGCTTTAGAGGAGCTATAATATATGCACATGGTAAAATAACTATGGCATGTGATTTACCTGATGAAACTCCTGTTATGGTATTTAATGAGACTAATATAAAAGAAGATACTTTTGTAATAGCAGGTAATAAAGAAAGTGATGTATTAACAGGGGCAGATGTTAGTTATGTAGACCCCGGTAATCATTATAAAAGAGAAACAATACGTATAGATCAATTAGGAAGTAATGATGGTATTAGAAAAACTGAGATAGAAAATTTAGCGTCATTAGACGTACCCGGTGTTACTCGAAGAGGGCAAGCTCTTAGATATGCTCAATATCAGATTGCTTCTTCTAGATACTTAAGAAGAACTTGTAATTTTACCACTAGTACAGACGCATTACAACTAGTGCCTGGAGACGTAATTGCAGTATCACAACAGGCTAATGGTGTGGCATATGGTTATGGCGGTAAGATAAGAGCAGACTCTGCTGTTAAGGCAGGCAATACTAATGTATTTCTAGAACACTATACTGTTCCTTCTTTATCTTCTACAAATTTCACTGCTAATAGTGGTCCTTTAGTTCTTAGAGTTATAAAAATGAATAGTGATAAGATTGATGTGTATATGCTTTCTGATGGAACAACTGGAACAGGAGGTACATCACCTGGTAATGGCTTTGAACTGACTAAGACTGATGCTGTTAATTCTGGTATAGATCATGCTATTGTAAATCCTATTAAAAGATATAATCCTATAACTAAAGTATGGGATAACTATTCTGCTTTTACTGCTAATACAGCTCCTACTAAGGGAGATTTATGGACTTTTGGAGAGATAGAATCTGAAGGAGATATATACAGAGCTAAAAGTGATAAACTATTTAAAGTAACGCAAATAGAAAGAGAAATGGATGATGAAGAGGTTAAATTACAAGCTGTTGAGTATATATCTAATGTATATGTAGATTCTGATACTTTTATTGACTATAAACCTACTGCATACACAGACATGCAATCTGCATTATCAGTACCTCCTGTCCCTAAATTTGATTTTGTTACTAGTGCTAGAAGAAAATTAGATGGATCAGTAATTATTGACGGTTTAATAAAAACAGCAACAGAAAAAGATGGTTTTGGTGTTACTTATGTTACAGAATATGAGTTATCTAGACCATTAGGAGCTACCTTAGTAGCAAATGCAAATTTATCTGGTATTAGTAGTCAAACTATTCATGTAGAACACTCAAATGTATTAATAGGCGATGTAAATCCTATAACTTTATCTGGTAAAAATGGATTTAGTAGTACGGTGGGTGAAGTTAAATTATTATGTACTGCTATTAATGTTGTAGATACTGTTGGCGGTACTCAGGACGGTAACATAGAATTAACTTTAGAGGGTTTTGGTCAAATATTTGATGAAAATTTTCAAACTGATTTATTAGGTGCTAATGATTCAGATATTTTTGGAGCTTTAAAAGGTACAGATCATGTTACTATCCCTATTAAAGAAAAAGATCAACAACAAGGTTTGTTAAATTTTGTAGGCTATGCAGGTATTATAACTGATTTAAGCCAACCTATTACTGGTTACACTCTTGCTACAGATAAATTAAAAATACAAAATAAAAGAACTAGTGATGTAACATTAGTTAATAAACTACCGGAAGCCCCTTTTTATGTTACACTAAATCAACTTTTAGATTCAAGACATTATTCAAATAATAGTTTTTATGTATCTGGATATGAAGATACTTATGTAAAAAGTGGCGAAATAAATGGTGCTACCACTACTACTATTGACTTACCTCTACAACCTAGAGATAAAGCTTTTATTAGATTATTTGTAGATGGAGTTCAAAAAAGTTCTGGTCAGTTTGTATTTAATAAAAATGATACAGTTCCTTTAAATAATGCAAATATACTATATACAAGTACTGCTTCTGAATCAGCCTTTAGAGCAGAAGTAGACTATTACACTGTGCCTATATTTGAGATAGGAGATAATGTACAATCCTCTCATGCTAATGTATTTAGTGTGGCTACTACTAGTTATGATCCAACTTCTCCTAAATATAATGTTGAACTAACTGCTAATTCAATATTTAGAATACACACAGGTTCTAAACCTAATTCTAATTTAGCAGGATTTACTTTTACAAATATAACGCCTGACCCTATAGGTTCTTTAGGTAATGTTGTAGAAGGTTCTGGCACTTTTGACTATGATACTGCAGCTTTTCCAGGTAGATTTGTTTTAGCCAATAATAGAGTATATAAACTAGAGGTTGGATCTGATTTTGAATCTATATTTCTAACTAAAGATATGATAGTACCTGATTTAAATGTAGGAACTACTTCTGTAAGAGCTAGGAATAAAACTAGAGGCGGTAGGACTAGTGCTTTTAATAGTAAATCCTTAAACATTGACCCTATTCCTATACAAAAAGTAGAAAATATTAGTATTATAGAATCTTTATACCGTGAACAAACTGGTGGAGTAGCTGTACGTGTTACTATACAATTTGACCATATTCTACAACAAAATGTTACAGATTATGAAATATCATATAAATTAGATTCTGTAGATAACGTAGGTAAAGATGATGGCGGTACTGATTTAACTTCTTTCAATACTGTGAAAGTTCCTGCTACGGGTGTAGACTCTGATGGTAAGCTTAGATTTACCGTTAATGGAGTAAATAGAGGACCAAATAGTGACAGTAGAAATATTGTATTTAGAGTTGTACCTTTAAATAAAGAAATAAGAGGTATAACTGCAACTACAAGTAAGTCTATTATTGGTAAAACTGATACACCTGCTAATATATTTAATTTTACGGGAGGACAACAAACTGATCAAATTACTCTGTTATGGTCTTATCCACGTACACCTGATGGAGAACTAACAGATATTGATCTAAAAGAAGTCGTAATAAAAAGATTATCAGGTATACAAGCAGCTACCGTAGAAAACTTTGTTGTAGCTGATAATTTAGTTACAGTTTCTGCGGGTACTGCTCGCAAATCAATTCCTATTGATACTTTTGGAGAATTTACATACTTAGCTAGAACTAGAGATACTAGCGGTAACTTTAGTAATGACGTGGTTGTTATAACTTTAACTACTTCACGCCCTAATAGAAGTACCATAATAAAAGCCTATAATGAGGATGATCCAACTACTACTTTTGCAGGTAGGACTAATGATAACAGTGAAGAAACTGCTTATCCTTCTTTTGCTTCTTCTAATACTGGAGGATTAGCTTTTGCAGTACCTCCTAACCCAACACCACCTGGTGAATCTAATGTAGTTGACAATGCTAATGGTACTGCTAGTGGATTCTCTGCTGCAAGTATTTCTAGTGACTTACTTGCTACTGAATCAGCAGAATATATAACTTCAATTAGAGATGCAGGAAGCACTGTAACAGGTGCTATATTTGTAGAGATTGCTGGTACACAAGCTGTAGAAACTAGGTATAATGACTCTAAAGAAACATATTTGTCAGGAGTTACGGAAGTATCTTCAACAGCTGGTGTACTAAAAGAAACTGCTTTTGGAGGAATTGGTCATGTATTAGGGGTTAGTAATACTGCTGTAGTAAATCCTAGATTTGATGCGCCAAATCAAACTTTTATGACAGGCGGTGCTGACGGTAATGTGTTTGCTATCTGGAATGACGGACAGTATACTGGTAATGCTACAGGTATTTCTGATATTACTAAAGCTAGTCCTGCAGTGATAACAACATCCACAAATCATAATATACTACCCCCTGCTTCTATTAGTGCAATAACACAAGCAGCTACAGCTGAAGTAACAACAGCAGCTAATCATGGATTTGAAAATGGTGATATAGTTAAGTTTGCAAGTATCGTTGGAATGACAGAATTAAATGGGACTACTAAAACAGTTGCAAATAAAACTGATACTAAATTTGAATTATCTGGTACAGACAGTAGAGGTTTTACAGCATATGGTTCGGGGGGTACAGCTACTACAGCAACTCGAGTAATTATACATGGTGTAAAAGGTATGACAGAGATAAATGATAGAGAGGTATTTGCAAAATATTCATCAGATACTAAGGTAGAAATATTTACTAACGCTACTCAAAGTACAGCACTCAATTCTAGTGGTTTTGCTACATATACTGCTTCTACCGGTACGCTAGATGAAGGTGACTATGCAAATTCAAACTCATATGCTCTAATAGCTGGCACGATAGATGCAGATGAAATTAGACTAGGAGCTTCTTATTTTGCTAATGGTGACGCCACCGGTGGAAATGCTTTAGCTAATATCACATCTGTTGCAGCCAATTATAAGTTAGTTAACTTTAAACAATATATTGATACAGGTACTGGTGATACTTTTGCAGGATCGCTAGGCGCAGTTACTGCTCAAACTCTAATTAGAACTACTACTGCTGCAAATGCTGATTTATATTATGCTAATGGTAATGTAAATATAAATGAGTTTATTGGTTCTGCTGTTAATGATGGTTTTCAAACATATCAAGCGGGTAGTAGAACCTTTAGACAGTTTCAATTAAAATTTATTGTACAAAATAATCAACCCGATGAATTTGACTTTACAATTGATAAGTTTAGGTATACTATAGAAAAAGATACAGTTACTTTTACGGATACTGTTCTATATGATGCTACTACTAAAACTGTTGATATTACTAGTGCGGCTTTTTTATCTAGACCTGTTATAAGTTATTCAATGGTAAACGAAGACGCAAATAAACCACATATAGTAGTAACAACTGCTGCGTCAAATGAGGCAGTTAGTTTCCAAGTATTTAAAAGTGATGATAGTGGTGCAGCATCCACATCTTCAGGAATGTCCGTAATGATAACAGCAACAGGAGTATAAATGGCTTTAGTAGATTCAAATACCTATACAGAACCAACCGCTGGTACGTCACTAAATGGTGCACGTACTCAGTTTAATAATTCTATGAGGTCACTTTTAACTAACTTTAGGAGTTCTAGTCCTCCCGCTACTGTAAATATTACCGCATCTGGAGATGGTATTGCTGTACCTGACGGTACTATAATGCACTTTGCTAATGCAAATGTTAATGCACTGTTTATTTCGGATTCTACTACTAAGAAAAGTTCTCATATTGGTGGTAACTTTACTAGAGTAGGTATAGGTCATAGAATAGAAAATGGTATTGTACCTTTAATGTCTAATATTAGTCATTATGATATAGGTGAGCTAATAGTTACTGTTTCTGAAAACGGCACACTAGCTTCTAACTCTAGAGTCTATCTAAAAACTAGTAATGCTTCTGCCGATGCTGCTATTTTGGACATAGGTAAACCTCCACCTCTATCAGTAGTAAGTAGTATGATAGCAGTTGCAGGTGTTAACTCTGATAGAGTTAATCTAACATCCGGAGGAGTAGCTACTGCTAATCTTAAAGTAACCTCGGCTACTTCAACTGGCGGTCTTGATTGGTATCCAGAAGCCAAAGGTGTAGGACATGCAGCTCTTAGAATTTCTAGTGTGGGTGCTACTAAAAATGCTGCTATACAATTTGGGTTTGGTAGTTCTAGTTCTAATGTATCGTTAGCATATCAGCCATTACTAAGTGCCACTTTAAATGGTTTATCAATTGTACAACAAGATGGTAAGTATTCTGCTATTAATGCAGGGGTTGTATTACAATCTCCCATTTCAGGGGGAGGTGCACAACCTGTTCCTTTAGTACCTGTAGGTACTATTGTAGCTTTTGGTCATGGATCTTCGCCTGATGGCTACACTAGATGTGCAGGACAAAGCTTAGTCCGCGCTACATATCCTGCACTATTTGCCGTAATAGGTACTGCATTTGGAGCAGGAGACGATGCAGGTAATACTTTTGCTGCTCCTGATCTTAGCGATAAAGTAATAATAGGACAAGGCGATACTAATAGTACTATAGGTAATGGTGCTGGTGATTTTGCATCAGGAGGTACCCTTACTACTGCTTCAGGATCTGCTGCTATATCTACTTCAACAGGTTCTGCATCTACTGGTGTAAAAGATGCTGGTGGTATAACTGTTTTAACAGCCGTCAGTGCAGGTGGTCATACTCATACAGCAGTGGTTCCACATGCTGTTGTGCGTTATATAATAAAAACATAGAGGAATAAACATGGAATATATGAAATTTCACATAGATGAGATGGATCAAGAGTTTGTATTTTTTGAATATAGACTTATAGAAGAAGACACAAAAACACCGTTAATATCTAGAGCTTTTCCTTTTTCTAAAATTATAGAAAGAGAACCAAAAATACAGGAGTTAGTTGCTGGACCTATTATTGGTATATACTACGAACAAAGAGGTAGTAACCTTGTAAGTGAGAGACAATGGCTTGATAGAATTGAGCCTTTAGAGCCTGAATTAATTGACTGGATTATAACATTAACAAAAAAAGTATGTATTCAAGAGGTATATGACGAACTACTAAAACCTCCTACAATTGATGAGCAGGTTGAGGATTTTATAAAAGAATTTTTTGAAGAAGGGGACTCAGAGCCTTTAGAGCAAAAAGATTTCTTAGCTGAATTTTTTGAAGAGTTAGAACCTTCAGAGGAAAATGACTCTTTAGTTACTTCTTTGCAGGAAGATCATACTTCTCTAGATATACTAAATAAAAGAATAGAAGATAGATTTAATAATACTTCATTAGAAACAGTAGACTTTTTAGCTGAGTTTTTTGAACAATTAGACGAAGATGAAGTATAATATTTAAGGAGCTAACATGGCGCTTACGCGTGTAACATCAACAGTTTTAGAAGCAAATGCAGTTTCTGCAGAAAAAATGGCTAATGGAACAATAGTAACAAGACTTTATGGTATAGAATCAATTGAAGCTAAGCACTTTGCTGATAGTGCTAATTCTTTTAGTCTTACTACTAATATAAATTTATTGACTGCTAATTTAAATCAAACTTCTGCTAATATAGCAGCAGCAGCACTAAATGTTACCTTAGTTACTGGCAATACTGTTAGCTTACTAGCAAATGTAAATTTAAATGCAGCTAATACTATACAGTTGCTTGCTAATGTAAATCAAACCACTGCTAATGTTACTGCTGTAGAAGCTAGAAGAGTAGCTAATATAGCAGGTGCTGTATCTACTATTGTTACTGCAGACCTTACAGCTTCACGTTTACTTGTATCTAGTGGTGCAGGTAAAGTAGCTGTTTCAAGTGTTACAGCTACAAATTTAGGTTTTTTAGATGCTACTAGTTCTATACAAACTCAGCTTAATGCAGGTGTTGCAAAGATAAATCAAACTACCGATAATGTAAATCAAACTTCAGCTAACGTAGCTGCTATAATTGCGGGTACTAGAGGCTTTACTGGACAAGTTACTATGGCAGATGACTTAGTAATTCAAGGTAATTTAGTTGTAAACGGTGATACTACTACCTCTAATACTATTAATGCCGTTATACAAGATAGATTCCTTATGCTTGCTAACTCTGTTACAGGTACACCTAGTGGTGATATCGGTATCTTTATGAATAGAGGTGATCAGGGTAATGCAGCTATTTATTATGATGAGTCAGCTAGATCATTTACCTTATCAGAAACTAGAGATCCTGATAGTAATGTTGTTATTAGTCCTACAGGGGCAGCTAATCTTATAGCAGGTCAGTTAACTGCATCTTCTGTAAAATATAATGGCGCAGATTTAAATACTGCTATTACGGATAACCGTTCTGGTGCTATATCTACTGTATACAAAGATAATTTAACAGCATCAAAAGCTGTTGTATCAGATGGATCTGGTAAACTTGCTATCTCTGCTACTACAGCAACTGAAGTTGGTTATTTAGGTGGAGTATCGTCTGCTATCCAAACACAACTTACAGCAGGAGTAACAGAGTCTACTGCTATTGAAGCTAGAAGAGTAGCTAATATAGCAGGTGCTGTATCTACTATTACTACTGGTAATTTAACAGCTTCTAGGGCACTTGTATCGGATGGTAGCGGTAAAGTAGCTGCATTAGCATCTGTTACCTCTACAGAATTAGCATTTTTAGATGCTACTAGTTCTATACAAACACAGTTAGATTCTAAAGGAAGTGCTGCAGGATTTCAAGCTAATGATTTTATAACATTTCAAAGATTAAATGCTAATATTAATGTAGTATCTTCTAATATTGCTGTAGGCTTAGCAAGAAAAATAAATGTAATATCAAGTGCAGATGGAGAAGGTTCAGGTAATAATAACTTTTTTATAGCTACGCCTGCAGGAGGTAATCCCACTGCTATTGATAATATTTCTGTAAGTATAAATGGCATAATGCAAGCTAAAACAACAGATTTTTTATATGCTGCTGGTTCGGGTAAAGTTACTTTTAAAGATGGCGCAATTCCTGACGGATTGACTATACAAATTACTTCTTTTAATCCTCCAACCTAATGAAAAAATATAGACAACTCACAACTGAGCTAACTTTTAGATGTAATGCTAAGTGTCCTGCTTGTCATAGAGTTAAGCCTCTTCGTATTAATTTAAATGATAAAAGATATACTATATCATTAGATAAATTTAAAGAACTATTTTATCCTGAGTTACTTAAAAATCTAGAGTGGTTAGTTATTAATGGTAATTTTGGTGACTCTGTTATGAATAAACAGTTTCGTGAAATTATAACATATGTTAAAGAACATGACACTCGTATATTAATTCATACTAATGGAGGTATTCACGGACATGACTATTGGACAGATGTAGGCAATATACTAACAAAACGTGATATTATTAATTTTGATATGGATGGTC
>Ga0209634_1001470_pt1 | contig 17113 bp, 16 predicted proteins | sample LinPmetageLP40_FD_184043 | JGI IMG/M metagenome (GOLD analysis project Ga0209634, IMG submission 184043) | Marine viral communities from the Pacific Ocean - LP-40 (SPAdes) (version 2) | ecosystem: Environmental > Aquatic > Marine > Oceanic | place: Pacific Ocean | collected 2010-08-26
AATGAAGTTCCAATTCCAGTTTTTCCGTCACCTTTTACTGTTAGATAAGTGGCAGAATTATCAAATTTACGAACACTTAAAGATTCATCTGAACTATTTGAGCCACCTTGTATATGCACCCCATAATTTCTTCCTGCTGTAGCTTCACTATTAACAAACTTAGCAATATTTTTTTCATCAGCAACACCGTCAGAAGCACTAACATTTAAAACAGCTACATCATCTGTAGTGTTTCCGATGGATACGAAACCACTGTCGTGTATGCGAAGTCTTTCACTGCCATTAGTAGATAAACGCATATCACCATTAGAAGCATTAGACTCTATAGATGCTTTTATACCTGTTTCATATTTAAAATTAAGAATACCTGTACCAGAACCACCAGCTTGTATATTAATCGTGCCACTATTAGTGCCTGAATTTCCAGAACCACCTACTGTAAGTGTTCTAGCATCACCAGAAGCAGAACTAGACAAACTAAGGGCTGAACCTGTTAGCACCATTTTATCACTACCACCAACTTTGAAATCTATTTGATCGTCTGTAGATGCGTGAATAGAAGTATCTGCATCGCTATCCAATATCAATTCGTTGCCGTTAATATCTATAGTGCTTGATGTTGAAATAGTAGTAAAAGCACCTGTAGAAGCTGAATTTGCACCAATTGGCGTGCCGTCAATAGCACCACCGTTTATATCTACGGTGTTATTAGCTTGCGTTGAAAGGGGTAAGGTAATCCAGGCGTTGTTTGCTGCGTTTCGCAGTTTTAATATATTGTTGCTGGTGTCCATCCAAAGTTGGAAAGCATAAGTCGTAGAGGGAGAGGAAGATCCGCTATTAGTTGAACTAATAGCCAATGCCATATTGTTAATGTCTGCTCGGACCGTAGCTCCAGAAGCATTAGAAATTACATAATCATGTTGAGGCATTTAAGACCACCTTTATAGTTACTAAAAATAAGTTAAGTTGCATTTTTATCTTGTCAATATCCACGAGCTAAATAGTAGGCAGTTCTGGATATGCCAGTGCCGCTTGCGTTATAAAAACGTAATGTGAAACCAGTAGCTGATGAGTTGGTTATTGCATAATAATCACCAGTGGCCATGTCGTTAGCAGTTATGGCCAAAGTAGGCGTTGCTAAGAATGAGTTGTCGTAAGTAAAAGATGTGCCACTGGCATTGGTTGTGGATGTTTCTGATTCAATTCTAAAATAAACTTCGGCTTTAGCTTGTAACTGCGAAACATAAATCTGATGGGTTGGATCTTCTGTCGTGCATTGCACCTTAAATTTGAAACCTCTCGCATAATAATTTGCAATTGTAAATTCTTGATAATCACTCCAGGTTGCAGATCCGCTTGCTGGATCATCATTGGTAGTAGCAATAAAGAAAGTAGCATTAATATCATCAAAAGAATTGCTATCTATAGCATCCCAAATATCTATATTTCCGGTTCGGTTATCCCAAATGTTTGTGGTTGAATCTGTAGTAAAAGTTATGCTGCTCGACAAACCTACGTTATAAACTTTACCCATGTCAATTTTGTTATTGAGTTCGTATGTGCCTAACGAATCTAAACCACCAATGCCGTCAATCAAACCCCAAGTATCGACATAATTAGCAACTGAATCCCATAAAGTATCTGCTTCTAATTTCAATTTTCCAGCATCAACAATCATGTTTGATTTGGTGCCAGCAAAAGTTGTATCGGTGACTGTAGTTTGCGTGCGTTTATCAAATAAATTAGGCGAAACAGTGTTGACGATAGATTTGGCAGTAACAGATTTGTTACCAGTTGAATCAACTGCTTTGATTAAATAAGTACCAGTTAATAAAGGCATAGAAGCGGCATTAGCAGATCCTGGTATATCGGATCCTATTTTGATTGCCGTACCCCAAGCAGCATTGCTAGTCGCTACAGAATGTCTAATTTCAAAAGTTCCCCCAACTTTGACATCAAGATCGCTAGTTGGTGTCCATGACAAATTAGCTTGCGTGCTTTCAGCTCTTAAATAAAAATTAGTTACATTGGCAGGAGCTGCACTCAAGGCAGTTATATCGGCAGTCGTGTTAGCGTAACCAGATTTAACGCCAGCAGTGTTGACAGCTCTAACTCTAAAATCGTACCTTCCTGGTGTAATGTCATTAAAATCAAAAAACGTAGCACTAGCAGATCCAACTCTTTCGTAATTGGCAGCAGTGCTTGTTAATTTATATTCAACCTCGTAAGCATCAATGCTGACTCCTAACGCTTCCCATTCTATATTGCTAGCTGCTGTCCAAGTCAATCTGGCTTTGGCTTTGACTCCAGATCCTAGAGTCGTTGTTACTAAGCTCTCGGTAACGCCTGTTATTGCTGGATCATTCAAAGCAGGTAAAAGAGAAGTGTTTTTAATTTCAAACACTCTGTTGCTCATCATTGAATGACTTCCTAATCTGTTTTTGCTTCTAATACTAATTAAATATTGTCCAGCCTCTAACGAATCAATAGTAAATATTTCTGAATTAGTTTTGTATTCAATAGGATAGGGATTATTTATTAAAGTAAATTCAGTTGATGCAAAAGCATTGTTTACTTTAACGACAGATATTTCATAAGATTGTATATAGATATCATTAGGTTGGTCCCAAGTAATAGTCAGCCTGTTGAAAAGATTAGGTTCAGCAAAAATCAATTCTTCAGTTGGCTCGTTAATAACTGGGTTGGCTACTATTGAAAGATTTGGCAGGTTGGTGTTCGGTGCAGTATCTTCTTTGACTATTGCTCCAAAGTTATAAACATCATCATCATATTCTCTTGCCACGACTTTGACTTCGTCATTGTTTTGCAGTTCTAATCGTGTGATTCTAAATTTCTTGCCACTGTTAGAATTCAAAGTATTCCAACCAAAGGTCTTTAAAGATATAAAACAAACATCGCCAACTTCGGCACGTAAGCCAACAATTGTCGTAGTAAATTGAAAAACTAGGCTTTGCCTGGATTGTTTCATATTCATGGTTGCAATCATTGCAGCACGCTCATATTGATCTGTATAAGGCAGCTCTATTGATTTTTTTAAAACCAAATCATTGTCTTGCTCTTTAAATGTTGTACTTTTAACGATGGCAAAATCACCTTGTGAGTTTTTTTCTGGATTTATAAACGAAGCCTGCATTTCATTGGTTTTATAATCTTTACCACCCATGGCTAAATCGTGACTGCCAACAATATTGCTTTCGTCAAAAGTCTGCACTGCTGTAGCTGCTGCATCGATTATTAATTTATATTTACCGCCAGAAAAAATTAAACTGCCACGGCAAGCTGTGAGTAATTGTTCAATGGCTTTTAAAGGCGTTTGATTGGTTGCTAAAATACCATTGCAAGTGTATTTTTTTTGAGTTTTATCACCGACTGTAACTTCTTGATTGCACTCATTGGCTGCTGCTATGAAAGACGTACTATCAATATCAGCAATAGCAATAGATCTGCCATAAATATTATTAGTTAAATAATCATAAATGCATAAAGCTGGGTTATCTGAATACAAAGGATTGGCATTATTAGTGTTTGGATGACTTAATTTTTTACCTTTAATGTCAAAGTTAATTTGCGGAATCCCAGTTGAGCCAAAAAGGTCGTTATCAAATGTTAATTTCAAATAAACATACGCAACACCTTGTAGTCGATCAGTAGATTGCCAAGATGTTTCATTTTGTAAAAAATAATCTGCTTCTTGATCTGATTTACCTAAATGTTTGCTGATAATTACATTGTTTCTGTATTTATTTTTTAATCCAAAAGCTGGAAAAAGTTGATAAAGGCCATAAACATTCCAAACATCACCATAGATTTTTTCTTCGTTGAAATAAATATTTTCGATGCTTTCAATCTCGCCCTCGCAAATAGCGATGACCATGTGCAAATGTTGATTAGCATCGCCTGTAACTTCGTAAAATATAGGAGTGCCACCAACTCTACGTTTGCCGTAAATTACTGGCAATGTATTAGTATTTCCTTGTGCGTTTGATAAGGCTTTCGCACCTTGACTGGCTAATGAATCTTCAAAGACTGGGACATCCATACCTAAAATCTTCACAGTAGCATCTATGGTTCCAATAATGACTACAGCTCCAATAATTGCTGCTGTCGTGCCAGTAGCAAGACCAAAAGTAATCATAGTTCCCGTGGAGGTTGCAAAGGCTACAACAGTGGCGATAGCTTGCGGTGAAGCAAGTGCCGAGCTAGTAAAAAATAACCCAATAAAGGCTATAAATAATTTTTTTAACATATTCATATTGGCAACCTGTAGGCTTTGTCAAAAAAATTAAAATCTAAAATGCTCGTTGCGTTAATGCCAATTGTTTCATCAATAGAAATAAATTTAGTACCGATACACAAATGGCACATATCCCATTTTTGATCGTGTTTAATTAATATGTCACCATGCTGAGCTTGCACTGGGTTTATAACTAGCAAGCCTAATTCTTCGCATTTATCCGATACTTTTTGAAAATAATTTTTTTGAAATGTAATTGCACCTGCTTTGGTGTTGTATTTTTTATATGCAATCTTTAAAGTTTCAGTACCCAACATAAAATCTAAATATTCTAAAATTAAGGTATTGCAATCGTTCACACCCCAAGCAAATTTTTTACACATTTTGGGTTCGATAAATTGATTCAATTTAACAATATTCATTAGCGTATATTTCCTGGCATATTAATAGTTGAATTTGGACTGCCAAATTTTGCATTTCCTGTCGCTTTAATTGGTAGCTCATAAACACCAACACCACCGCCAAAAGCAGAACTGGTTGCTGTGTCTGATACCGTGATCGTAAAATAATCAGTGCTGGTTGTAGCATCGACGACGGTGTGTGTTGCGTTTAATGTAGTTGCTAAAACACCGCCAACATCAGTTAAATCTTCTAAAGTTATGACATCGTTATTACTTAAACCGTGTGCTTTTTTATGTACTTTGAGGGTCGTTGAACCAGACGTTGTTTCAATTGGATTGGTTAAAACTAACACACCGTCTATGGTTGTAGCCAAACCGCCACCACGTACCGAAGAAGTTGCATTAGAACTAACGGTAACTGTAAATTGATTGTCGCTAGTTTGAGCGACGACAGTATGCGTTGCGTTCAATTCGCTGACTGGAATACCGCCAACCGTAACAGCATTAGCCATAACAAACGTATCTCCAATCACTAAGCCGTGATTATATTTATCAATGATTAAAGTGTTACTGCCTGAGGTAGTAATAATAGCTTCGCCAATTATGACAGTTGAAGTAGTAACAGCAACGGTGATTGTGTCGCTAGTTACCGCCGTCACTTTTTGATCTTGAGTTAATAAAACACTATCTATCCCACCAACTGAAGTTGTATCTAAATTCAAAGATAAAAAATCACCGACATTTAAAGAATTATCAGCATTGACAGTAATTAAATTGCTGCCTGATGTTGTCTCTACTAAAACTGGCATAATTAAATTGTCGTCAATAGTGATTTCAGATCCACCAAACTTACCGCTTTTAACTGAAGTCAAAGAATCTGGAGCATTAATATCAAAACCATATCCGTCTGAATCTATACCAATTATGGTTTGTTCTTCAGCTCCTTCATTAAAATTTAAGGCTGAAGATAAAACGGTTTCTCCGTCTGCGAAAGTTGTAGAAACAAAGCCATTAATTTTGACTTTATCACCAACGCTATAAGAGCTAGTTGAATGATTGGCGTAGCTGACGTTGATTAATATAGATCCAGATTTTAGGCTAAACGCCGGATTAGTTGGCCTAAGTTCTGTAAATATAGATTTTTCGCCAGGTGCTAAATTATTACTAATAGATGTTATTTCACCGCCAGATGCAGCAGATCCGCTTCCCATTGCTGTGGCACCAGCAGTTTGACCCCAGTTCAACTCTTTAACAGAAGCCGAGGCAAAACGGAATCCAGTATCGCCTGGAAAGAAACTTTGCTGTGATTCATTGTTAGTAAAGCGACCAGTTTTTTTATTAAAATCAATAAAATGGGATGATGCTGAGACTATTAAAGAAGATTTACCGGAGTCTGGATCTTCTTGCACAATTGGATTATTTATTCTGCCACTAAAAATCAATATTGGATCATTGATTAGTTGCTCTGAGCTATTTAAAAAACCTTTGTAAATTTCAATTTTGCGATCAATGTAATTTTGATTTAATAATAAATTGGTATAGGTTTGGTCAACCCCACTTAGTGAAATAGATAAACTCTCAACGACAACATCGTTGGTTTCGGTAATATTTGTAAAACTTAGTAAGCTGCCAACTGGCGAATATGTGTTGCTATTATATGTGACTGAAATATAACAATCTGATAAATAATAAGATCCTGAATCTAAATGTAAATTAAGAAGATGAAAAGGGCGATTGGCACTTTTTACTATTTCTTGTTGAAATGCTGTTGAAGATCCTCTGTCCATTTAAAATATTTCAACTAATTCAAAACTCAAACTAAAAGTCGCTGACGTATTAGTGCTAAAAGTTGTTATATCACTCACAAAACTACATACAAACGGTACCGATGCAAAAGTTATAGTTTCATTGTCTGCAACTGCGTTTAAAAGATTTGGAGCAAAGGCCAAGGTTGCTGTGCTGTTGCTTGCTGAGTTCATGTCTGCCGTTGCCATGTAAACTTTGTTGTGACCAGAAAACTTGAAGAAATCGCCAGCTTTTATAATGCCGTTAGTAGATGCCGATAAACCGTCAATACTAGCGGAACTAACCCCTAGTGCTAACGCTCCATTGACTACTGGATTTTGTGAGGTGATACCTTGTGAAACCGATATAACCGGTGGCGTAAAAGTAAAGGTTTCAAACTGTCCACGTTGTGCCATTGCAAAAGCGTAAATCGGTGCAAACTCGGCTCTGGTCAATGGGGCATAGCTAACTTTTAAAACCCATCTTTGACCACCCCTAGTTCTTACTTGCCGTTGTAAATTTTGAGCTACAGAAACTAAATTTGGCTCTATCGATTGAATTTCAACTGAAGATGGGGCTGGACTGGTTGGAAAAGTGCCACTCATTATGCAAAACCTCTACGCCCGTGCTTGCTAAATTCATTTTGTATTATTGCTGAAATAGTTGGAGCGTTTTCAGTAATTGCTTGCAACGTATCTTTAGAATCAAAACTCTGGATGTTGTAAGTTATGTTGACGTTAGGTGTTTCGCCGCCAGTACCAATCTTATCGTTCGGCGTTACCATACCAGTTCTGCCTGGCGTAAATAATTCAGGTCCTTCCTCACCTACAAGAAAAGTTTTTCCTGCTCCAATCGTGCCGCCTTTAGCTGCTGTACCGTCTACGCCACCAAAACCAAAAGCAGTTTTAACTACTCCAACGGCTCTTTGCACTATAAATACTCTAATTAATTCAGCTAAAATCTGTTTTAAAATACCGTCCATCATGTCTTTCAGACCTTCGGCACCTTTGCCAATATTCATAAAAGCATCCGTCAAGCCGCCTTCTAAAGTATTACCAACTTTGACACCTAAAGCCTCCATATCAGCAAATTTATTTGCACCATCGTTAAAAACTTGATTAAACCCCTCGCCAAACTTATTTAAAGATTTTGTCGTTGTACCAAAACCAGCACCACCTTTGTTTAGTTCATCTAATTTAAGTTTGGCATTTATAGAATCCATACCTACTTCTCTGATTTTTTCTGCAAATAAGCTGGCTTGCATTCCCGCTTCTCCTGTAGCTTCGCTATACAGAGCGGTCAAAGCGTTTATTTTTGACATCTCTACTTCCATAAGGGGTAGAGAATTTAAGGCATTTAATATTGCGAGTGCAAAATCTAAAATTGTGTTTTTTGCGTTTACAAACCCTATTTCGAATATGTCTAAAAGCCTTCCAGCAGCAATTACAGAATCAGCTATTGAATTTACTAAAGTTATGCCAATTGTTTTACCTAATTCATCAAAGGTTCCATCTAAACCACGTCCTGTTGCTAAAAGGTTTGTAAACTTACTTGATATTTGTTCTAAAGCAGGTAAAAACGCACCCAAAATTGAGGCAACAATAGAGGTAATCTGTTTTTTAATAATGTTAAAGGCATCTGCAAATTTTTCTGCTTTTTTTATGGTTTGCCGACTAATAATTAAACCAAGATTCTCTGCTTCTTGATAAAACTCTTTTAGGCCAGCAGATCCATTTTTTAAAGTTGCAACCAAAGCTACACCTTCAGAATCAAAAAATTTAAAAGCCAATCTAACTTGTTCGCCGGCATCTGTAGTATTAGCTATTGCATCTGCTACATCAAAAAAGACATCTTCAATGTTTCTTAAATTATTATTATTATCAAATAATTGTATGCCTAAAGATTCTAATGCTTGTTTTGCTTCTCCTGTGCCTTTTGCTGCTTCTGCGGTTCTACGGATAAATCTTTGTAAACCCATGTCTAAGGCTTCTACTTTCACACCTGTTTGCTCGGCTGCAAATCTTAATTTCTGTAAAAACTCTGGATCTATACCTAATTTTTGTGACGTTTTGCCAATTTTATCTAGCATTGAGACATATTTAGAAACTACAAAACCTACAGCAGCTACAGCAGCAGCAATCCCAGCAGCAACTTTTGCCAAGCCTTTGCCTACTCCTAATGCAGAACTAGCTAAGCTCTTTATCATTTTTGTAGCTTTTTTAAATGGACTAGAAAATTTGTCCACTGCTTGAATCATTATTTTAAACTTTTCCATTATTTTTGTTTTCTAATATTTTTAAATAAGCTATCCATCCTACAAACTCGTCAACTGTCATCACGCCTATTTCATCTAAAGTTTTGTGCAAACGATCTGCTAATGCGTATTGCGTGAATAGATCCACATTAGCTGCTATTTTTTTTCTGCCGTCTCCACATCCTCAGTTCCCATAATCCAACTGCCGATTTTAGTTAGCACACCAACATCAACGTTGTTCATAAGTTTCTGTTTATCTTCCATAGTAAATAATTTATTACCATCGCTATCTAAAGCCTTGTGTATTAGTGCATAAGCAAGCAAAGCTAGATCATCATTTTTTGAAAGACGATATAGCTTGCTTGATTCCTGTAAAGTCAGGGGTTTTGCATAGATAACAAAAGGGTCACTCTCGTCACTCCATTCTTCAACCGTCATAGATCTAACATCCATGCTGTTGAAATGGGTAACTGCTTTGTCTATAGCACTCATTTGCTACACCGTTGCTGTACTTACAGCACCTGTATAGGTAGCCGATATTGATGCTTCAACCATGCCATCAAATGTTCCTGTAATGGATTTTGATGTAACGATTGCAGAACCACTGTAATAAGTGTCGCCTGATGCTGCTCCTTCTGGATATAAAACCAAAGTTACGGTTGCACCTGGTGCTAATGCAGTTTGTCCTGCTGAATCTGTTTCATCCCAAAATACATCAATAGAAGCATCTGCACTGGTTAACCCAGCGACGTAAGTTCGTGCTGTTGTACCCATTTTTGATGTTTCAATTGTGTCTGCATTGGTATTCAGACTCCATGTTCTAACTTCTGCTACTACAGCCGTGCCTATTTTTACTAGACCTTCTGATCCTGTATGTGTTGCCATTGTTATTCCTCATTTTTTGTTTGTTTTTTACTTACGGATTTGGAAGTTTTACCTTCTTTTGTCCAACCTTTTTCTAATAAATACTCCACCTGGCTAATATGAGCTTCTATGCTGCTAGTGCCATCTGGAGAATATAATTTTTCTGTCATAATTTATTCCTAAACGTGTGTTTGCGGTGCGTTTTCAATCGTCATATATTGAATACGATAATTCATCGATATAACCGCTACTGGCTGATCGCCTTCACCGTCAAAGTTAATTTCTGTGCTTTCCAAATACAGATCCTTTGCTTTGCCGCTTAAAGTTAAGTTGTTTGCTAAAACTGTTTCTACTTCTTGTGCAATGTTGTCCACAACATCGTCAAAATTAGAGGTCGCTTTGACATAACCTTCAACCACCAATGATAAATTTCTTAACATTGTTCGAGTGCCAGATCCAATAGTTACCGGCTCGCTTTCTTCGGACTTAGTAAAGATCAAAAGACCAGGCAAGTTTGCCGATCCTAATGGGTAAACTCGGCTCTCATAAACACGCGATGCAGTCGTGTTTAAACCTGTTAAAAGGGTTTTCACGTTCTCTCGTATGTTTTGCCGTGTATGTGCCATTATTGAGTTTCTAAGACCAATTGAGTTACGCCAGTGCCATCGGGTTGAACACTGATAATGTTATAAGTAACGCTCTGTATTTGAATCGTATCGCCAATCTCAACGCTAGGCATATCTGCTGTTCGTCCAGTTGTAACTGGTTGAAAAGACTCTATTTCCATGCCGGTGCCAGGATCTATTGCAAAATATTCTTTGTTAAGTATTACCTTAATAACTGAAGCAGATCCATTAATCGTAATCGTTGCCGATACGCCATGAGATTCTGTTTCAAAATATCCAGCTAGATCTGCGGACGATTCCAATACCATTACTTAGCCTTTTTTTTAGCAGGTGCCTTTTTAACAGCTCTATCTGCTTTTGCTTTGGGCTTATCTGTGACATCGCTGGCCGTTCCGTTTGATACGTACTGCCTTGCTTCGCTTGTAGACACTTCCACAATTGAATTTTTTTTACGCATAATGCCGCTAATATAAGCATCCATTTCCATTTTAATCTGTGCCATTTTTTACTCCTTGAGAGAAGGGGAGCAAACTCCCCCTCAATCAAAATTAATTAGACTGTTATGTCTTTAATTACTGCAAACGCATTTGGTATTCTTACCGCAACATCAACATCTTGGAAAAACGCTATACGAGTTCCACCAGAAGTAGATAAAGTTGAAGAATCGACAACTACATCAACACCGGACCAGAAACCAAGCATTACTTGTGAAAAATCACCAAGCAATAAAGCGTGACATGATCCAGAAGTATTACCTTTGGTTAATGTGCTAGGTACGTTAGTAGAGGCCGTGACTGCGTGTCCTAAAACATTGTTGCTGTCATTGAGAATGAAGTTACCTTCAACACCACTTGTTTGTCTTGGTATTTGTCTCATTGCACCAACTACGCCTGGGGTAGTAAGGAAGTTCAAAGTTCCTGTTAGAGCATTATCAGCAGCGATTGCAGCTTCCATGTCTACTACTTTAGGATAAGTTAAAGCACCACCGTTGGTACCAATAGCAACTACGTTAGCATCAGACTCAGTTAAGATTCCTGATGGCTCATTAGTAGCACCACCAGCAATTGCAACTTGGTCAATTTTTGCTGCCATAGTTTGGACTACATCATTTCTTAAAATAGCTTCAATAGACGGATCTGATTGAAGTGCTAATTTTCTTGTGTAGTCAACGTAAGTGGCAAGCGTTTTTGGAGCCATAGTTACTTGAGCAAAAGTGGCAGCACCTTCAGTTGGTGCAGCACCTTCAGCAACAAACGCTGTGTTAGTTACAGAAGCACTTAACTTAGGAATTGCAATATCGCCTTGTAAGCCAGTCATAATTCGCCCACCTAGTCTTGTAACCTGTGCAGCAGCGTATAATTCGCCGATGAACTCGTTAGCTAAGTGTTCAGTTCCTTTTAAGAAACCACCTTGTGAATTAGTACCAACCGTTTGATCCCTTTGTCCCCAGCCAATGTCCATTGGTAGGTAGAATCCTCTGGCTTCTTTGCCAGAACGACTTGCAATCTCTTGTGAGATTTCTCTTTCTAAACCTGCGTTAGACCAGTCATTCGTTGATGCTGCTCTTATTGCATTTAGCATAGAGTACTTGCCTCTTTCTTGTTTATTCATTCCGACTTGTGCGTTAGGTGTTTCTAACACTGCATCATCTGAAATGTTGTCAAGTAATATACCTCTAAACTGTTCGACGGTATGTCCTTGACCAATTGATTCATCAGCTAACTTTCTTTTATTGTGTTTAGTTGCCAATGCCATAATTTCTTTTGCTTCTTTAGCCATTTCAGATCTAACAGTTATAGCTGCTTCGTTTCTTACTTCGTCTAAATTAACTTCCGATTTTACTTCTTCTGTCATAATTTTTTCCTTTGAAAAATTGTTATTAATAGCAGGGGTATTAACCTCTGCACCTTGTGATCTAGCTACGCCGACCATTGGATTAGTATCTGCTGGCAAAGCCACCAAACTAGCTTCCATCGGTGTCCAGGTAGCTCTATACGTTGCATCTTCGGCAGAATCGTCTCTAACCATAGAGTTGATTCGATATCCGACTGATACTGATTTTCGGATGCCATCCAAGACATCTCGCCAAGCTGATTCCGCTAAGTCACTTCTCCCGAAGCGAATTTGTGCCAATGTCCTATTGGTTGTTGTATCAAGCTCAAATGATTCTACGATGCCAACTAGAGACTCAGTGTTGTGGTCGAGTAAAACCGGCATGTTGCCGCTTCTTGCCCATTCCATGTCTACTGACTCTCGGTTGTGATCTAAAATCTCATAACCAAAGCTACGCTCGACTGGTTCTTCACTCGATAAAGCAATACGGACGGTTCTTTTTTCTTCGTCTATATACTCAGCTCTTGCAAGATCAATTGATCGATAGCTTGTTTCAGAACTTACAGCTCTGTTTGTATCCTCTGTTTCAGTTGCTTCTGCTTCTACTTTTTCTACAAAGTCGGCTTTGGCTTCTTCTATTTCTGGATTTTCTATTACTTCATCCATTTCCTTTATCTCCTCGGATATGTGTTGTAATTGCGAATCGTTAGATTCACTTCTCAAATCTAAATTTTTATTAGATCTAAAAACTGTTGTATTTTTTTTCTTCATAATTTACCTCTAAGCAGAACAGCAAAACCCGTAAACCATTGCGATAACAAAACAAAGAGAGTGCCACCTTGTTTTGCTTTTTGCTCGACACAAAATAAATTGTGTTCCCACCTCAACTGCTTATTCATTGTCGCCGCCTTGTATTTCTGGCTCTACGGATGTTGTCGCTGCTCCAAATGGTTGGAACGCCGTACTTACGCCGTATTGTTCTGCTAGCCTTGTTTCACGGTCGTGCTGTTCAAATAATTCTTCAACATCACGACCATAAGTAGATTGGATATCTGCCATCGTGACTTGGCCTGATTTCAGACCCAATATATTTGCCTGGATCTCTTTTTGTGGGTCTACATAACTCCAGGATCTAGGAATAAAAGTTGCTGAATCGGCAAACTTATCAAACCTGGTCATAGGTAATGGGATTTGGTTGGTAGTCATTGCCATCTCTAACCACTCTCTAAAGACTGGTTCTATAAAATGAGCAACGACAAATTCTTGGATAACAGCAAATTGCGATCTATCTTCTAAAGATCCAGCTCTAATTGAACTGTAGTTAACCGAACTTAGATCGTTTGCTAATGAGTGATAACTGATATTAAGACCACTAGCGATACCTCTAAGGATAGCTTTTTCAAAATCATCAAATGCCGAAGTAGGGTGGTTGGGTTCAAACGATTTAAAATCCATGCCACTTGGTAATTGTTCAAAACTACCTGGCGTTGCTTCCATGATTGGTGTGTATGTATCTTCAAAATCTTCACCAAGATAACCGTCACCGCCTGGACTCGTATAGAAACCCATCTTGCAAGCTGCTAAACGACTTGCTGTTAATTCAGCTTGGCGATAACCATTTAAAGTGTGTATCTTATCCATGGCCGTTGATGTCCATGGCACGCCTCTAGTCATTTCTGGTCGTTCTTGGATGTAGGCATGGATCATTTCCTCTGCCGGCACTCTGATATATTCTTTAGTGCTTGCAGTGTATAAATAGGAATCATCGTAGGGATGGTTTTTAAATAAATGATAAGCAAGCGGTTTACCAACTGTGTTGCACTCAACGCCCATTCTGATTTTAGAATCGTTGCTATACGGTTCGTTTAATTCTTCATCTAAGTGGTCTGCTTCGATAAATTGTAGTGAATAACCGAAACGATTTTCTTTGGTCTTGACGTGTTTGACTAAACACTCGCCATCCCTTGCTAATGTTTCAATGAATAGTTTTTGTGCATCTATAAAACTTAGTTTGCCGGTTACAGTGCAGCTTTCTTTTTTGCACCACTTAGCAAATTCTCTTTCAATTATTTGGTTGCCAACTATATCAAGCTGGCCATTTTCGTCTCTAGCTTTGCATGATAATCTAATGCCTTTTTGACCGACTACATTAGATCCTAATAAAGCCAAATACCTTCGCACATACGAATCGTTGCGAGATAATTCTCTGGATCTATCACGCAAGGTTCTTAAAACTGTACTTAGTTCTGCATCAGCAGACTTTGAATTGGCAAAAAAATCAGCAAAAAGACGACCTTTATTGGCTCCAGCGTAAGATCTAAAGTTGATTTGCTTTGGTTTTTTTCTTCTTCTAAATATTCTTTGATACCAAGGCATAACTAAAATCTCGCTTTAATAATTGATGAAGTGGCTTTGCCTTTTTTAATTCTTTCCTTTTTAATTTCTTGGTTAACTTTGAAGCGATAATATTCATACCAATCTCTAATTTCTTCAGGTGTCATACGGCTTAATGATCTGCCGGCAATGCTCATGCTGGATTGGTCAATGCTTGCTCTGTTTTCTAGCATTGCTTCTAGGGCATCAACTACAATGCGAGCGTGAGATCTAGGGTCTGTTGAGTCGGCATCCAAGTTGGGTTTAACATTTACATAGCCAGTGTTTAAAACCAAACGTTGCGAAGATCCATTAGTTATATATTCCTGGTATTCGTAATCGCCTTTGGCATAGCTGGCAGTCGTATTAGATGGAACTTGAATCAAATAAGAGGTTGCTGTTTCAGTAACAATTGAATTGTTATTGTCTAGCCTTATTTCTGTTGCTGCTGATGCAAGCAATCTTAGGCTGTAACTTAATGCATAACTGCCAGTAGGATAATCGGAGACGATATCTTCTCTTTTCCAAAGCCAATTATCTCCAACCACCAGGCTATCTGGTACATCTGTCGGAAAATTATCTGTATCAAATAAATTAGACAACCGTTGCCCTCATACAATTGCTTATTAAAGCTAAGTTGCATTTTTAGGTTGTCAACAGTTACCAATCGCTAATAAAAGATTTTTTTCTAGGTGGGCGGCGGCGTTCTTTTATTAAATCTCTAGGTTGTTCTTTTTTTGTTGGCACTTCGGGTGTGTCGGTAGTATCTGTTTTTGTAGCAATTCGTTCTAAATCTGGTTGCAGTATATGCAATGCTGCTAATGCGTAATTGTAACAATCAAGAGCTTCGTTTCTTTCACGCTTTGGCACCCAAACAACTTGTTTGCGACCTCGTACATATTTGATAGCTCTCTTTTCCGATGTTAATTGTTTAAAATATTCTTCATCGGCTTGGTTTGAAAAATGAATATAGCCTGGTCCAACTTCATCAACTTGCAACCAAGAAAACAATGTCTCTTTGCAGGTATCGGTACCGACTGGGAAAAGCGATATTCTTTGTCTACCGGATTGAGTAGGGCGACCACAAATAGGTTTGCCAGCTTGGCTTTGACCTTTGATAGCAAATATTCTTCTGCCTTGACGTACTTTGGCGAAATCATAAACCGATTGAGTTTGATAACCAGAATCTATTGCCACGCAAGCAATTGACAGATCCGACAAAGATTGTCGTTGATACTTTCTTTTTAAATACTCATCGAGTTCATGCCAAACGTCATATTGCGAAGTCTCTCCCCAAAACTGTACGTGTTCAATGACAAACGATTGCGAATCCAAACCCCAACCAATGACCGACAATTCTAATCGGTCGCCTTGCACATCGACACCACCCGTAACAACTAAAACCTCATCTGGTATAAGCTCGGCGTTCCAATTCTCACGCCTTGCCATTAACCCTTCGGCTTCTATTTCTTCACCTTGATCTCGCCACACTTCACCTAATGAAGTATTAATCCAAGTCTTTAGCATTTCTGGATGCTTTCTGGCTTCATTAAAACCTATTGCCATTGCTGCCCAGGTAGACCAAGGCGAATATAACTCTGATATATGAAAACCTGCTACGGTAGTTGTTTCGTTTTCTGCTCGCCATTCGCCGTTTCTAATGAGCTGTACTTTGTGTTTTTCTTCCATAATTGCCCCACATTCTTGGCATACATAATGTGCAGTCTCAGGCTCTTTTTCTTCCCAATGAACATTGGCCCATTCCAGTGTAATAAACTCTTTACAGTGTACGCATGGCACCCAGTACTTGCGTTTGTCGCTACTTTCAAACGCCGTTTGTATGCGTGATAAACCATCAATAGTTGGTGTCGATGCCATAATGATTTTACGATTGGCAAAAGTAGTTGTACGTTTAGTTGCTAATGAAATTGGATCTCCTTCAGTTCCAGCAGAAGCCGGAAACCGATCACACTCATCGATCAATAAAATTCGGATTGGTCGACTTGCTAAACTGGCTGCGGAGTTAGCACCCGTAATAGTTAAGTTACCGCCTGGGAACTTCTTATGCAAAACCGTATTCTCTGAGTCTCTGGATCTAGGTTCTTTGACTGCATCTTTTAAAGCTGGAGAGGCCGATAACATAGGTGCCAATCTATCTTTGCTAAAAGCTCTGCCCATTTCAATTGTCGGTTGCAGACACATTATTGGGCATGGGTCCTGGTTGATATGATAACCAAGCACGTTTAAAAGTAATTCGGTGGCTCCAACTTGGCTCGACTTCATAAATACAACGGTTTCAATCTTGCGATTAGCTACGGCATCCATTATTTCTTTTAGATAAGGGGTGCGACTGGTTCGCCATAAGCCTGGTTCGGCAGACGACGTTGAAGTTAAATATCTATTCTTATCTGACCATTCGCTAACCAGAAGCCGTTTTGGTGGTTGGAACGCTTTCGCTGCTTCCGTCCATACCCATTTCAATGGATCCTGGGAGTTCTGACTTGGCAAGTTCTTCAAGTGCTTCATGTACTTCCTTAGTTAATAATTCTTCGGTGTCTGCGTAGTCGTCTAGGCCAACTACTTGATGAGCTAGCTTTGATGGCAGATTCATTAGTTTGCTTTTGACGTTAGAGACAAACTCAATCCAAGCGTTTTTTATATCTTCGGCTCTAATAAGTTCATTGCTTAATATTTCAACTTCCATTTCGGCTTTGGTAGCTTG
>Ga0209634_1001472_pt1 | contig 17089 bp, 13 predicted proteins | sample LinPmetageLP40_FD_184043 | JGI IMG/M metagenome (GOLD analysis project Ga0209634, IMG submission 184043) | Marine viral communities from the Pacific Ocean - LP-40 (SPAdes) (version 2) | ecosystem: Environmental > Aquatic > Marine > Oceanic | place: Pacific Ocean | collected 2010-08-26
CGCATTGTTCAATGGTTGATTGCTGTCTTTTTATTCTTACTTGGTCTTGTTGTAGTGTATTATTCACTGAACAGGAAACAAGAAGCAACAACTAAAAATCATACGCAACAAACAGAGATAAATGTAAACACAATTACCTAAACACCCTGATCAGGTTTTTTTTAACACTTAAACCAAAAAAAATATGGAAACTAAAAAAACAAAGAAAGCAGACCTTTCCTACAAGAAGGGGATGTACTTCAATATTGGGTTAGTACTGGCGATGGCTTTTATTATCAGTGCTTTTGAGTGGAAAAGTTATGGGGAAGTAGTCGTAGACAGACTACCCGATGTGGCGGATATTTTCGATCCGATTATCAATGTACCTGTGACAACACATGATATTCCGAAAGTACCCAAGCCAAAGCCTGTAAAAGAACAGCACATCATCATTGTAGTTGACCCTACTCCCGAGTTAACTAAATACCAGGATAAGGTTAAGTTAGAAATTGAGCCTCAAATTGAATATTTCACAGAAGTAGATGTTCCTGTTGAGAAGGTGGAAGATGTGCCCTTCACTATAGTCGAAAAAATGCCTGAGCCAAAAGGAGGGGAAATGGCATTTATGAAGTACCTCGCGAAAAAGATCAAGTATCCCCGTCAAGCACGAACAATGGGAATTGAAGGAAAGGTGTTTGTGGAATTCGTAATAGATGAAACAGGAAAAATAGTAGGTGTACGTACTATCAAGGGAATAGGAGCGGGATGTGATGAGGAAGCAGAAAGAGTATTAAGAAATGCGCCAGCTTGGACACCTGGAAAGCAGCGTGGTGTACCTGTAAAGGTCAAAAAGATTTTGCCTATCAATTTTCAGATTGGGAGATATTAAAATACTGTCGTCCGAGTAAATTTTAAAAGGAGCAAAAATGTTTGATTATACTCAAATTTCAAGCTTTTTACTTCACAATGAAAAACACCCCTCTGTGTCTCCCCTCAAGGGGAGAATCGCAACTATCCCCTTGAGGGGATTATAGGGGTGTTCTTCTCACAGAAGTAAATACAGCATGTTTTTTACTCGGACGACAGTAATATTAAAACTACAATCAGGACTCAGTTAATTGTGGATGTGACATAATGCTCTTCACTTATTGTCTAGGGCAAGATCCTTGAATGACTTAAGGATGAAAATGGCGCCTGGAGGGCAAAAACAATGTTTACTCAAATGGTTTCTATGAAAAGTCATTCCGTAACGTAGTGGAGGAATCTTTGCCTCGATAATCGGTACTATGCTCATCTGGTTTGTATTTGTGAAGGTTAGTACTAGATGGGGCAATGAAAATTGAGCATAAAAAAGGGAGTGCATTGCACTCCCTTTTGATTCTTATTTTGATAAAGCCTAGTGCTTCACATCATGCTCATTATCACTGACCATTTTATTTGGAAATACAAATGGTGATACAATCGCTAAGATGAACAAAAAGGCTACTACGAATATTGATTCCATGGTCGTTTGTTTTACTTGATTAGGTAAATATAGATAGTTCTTCGATTTATTAAAAAGTTCTGATCAATAAAGCATCAAATCTTTACGGTCTTCCAGTTTCCTTTACGGAAAATGATAATACTTACCACCGCCCAAAGTGACGAGGCAATGGCTATGGCAGCAAATATTCCTTTTGGCCCAAAGTCCAAAGTCACGGCAAGCACATAGGCCAATGGCACTTCAAATAGCCAGAAGCAAAAGAAATTCATCACCGTTGGGGTTTTGGTATCACCAGCACCATTGAAAGACTGCCCGATCACCATGCCGTAGGCAAAGAAGACATATCCAAAACTTATGTATTTAAGTGCTATCGCGCCTACTTCTATCACGCCAGGTTCTGGTGTGAAAAGCCCTACAAAATACTCCGCAAAAGTGAAGAATACCATCGCCACAATGCCCAAAAATATGACATTGAAGAAAGCACTTTGCCAAACCGACTTCTCTGCCCGCTCTGGCTGCCCAGCACCTAAGTTTTGCCCTACAAGCGTAGCAGCTGCATTAGCCAGTCCCCATGAAGGTAAAATGGTAAACATAATGATGCGAAATGCAATCGCATATCCTGCCAACACATCTGAGCCGAATTCCGCACTAATCCTCACCAAGAATAACCAACTCAATGTCCCAATCATCATCTGGCCTATGCCACCTAATGATAGTTTTATCAAACTGATGATGATTTCAAGCTGAACTTTGAAATTCTTCCACGCCACCTTGATCACAGAGCTGCCTCTGAACAGCACGTATAGTTGAAATAAGACACCTATTCCTCTACCTGTGGTTGTTGCGATGGCCGCTCCCTCCAAGCCAAAACCATCCCATTGACCTAGTCCAAATATGAATAATGGATCTAACACTATGTTGATAGAGTTGGCGAGTATCAATGAACGCATGGAGATAGAGGCATCGCCCGCTCCTCGAAAGATCGCATTGATCACAAATAGCAGCATCACGGACAAATTGCCCCCAATCATGATCATGGTGTAGCGATATCCCTCCTCTACCAAATCAGGTTTCCCTCCCATAAGAGAAAGTATTTCCTTTGAGAAAAAGACACCGACAAGCGCAAAGATAACTGCGATACCTCCTGCTAATATTATGGCTTGCACAGCAGCAGTTGAGGCTTGCTCTGGTTTTTGCTCACCTACCCTTCGTGCCACCATCGCTGTAGCAGCCATGCTCAGTCCCATGGCTATGGCATAGATGATCATGATGACCGATTCGGTGAGTGCAACTGTGGCCACTGCATTGACACTTATTTTGCCAACAAAGTAAATGTCTACCACAGCAAAGATAGATTCCATGACCATTTCCAATATCATTGGAATGGATAACATGAAGATTGCCTTATTAATATTACCAGTTGTAAAGTTCTTTTCAGTCCCTTTGACTGCAGCAATAAAGTATTGAAAATATTTTTGTATCGATTTATACATTGTATAAGATTGAAATTTTGAAAATATACCTTGTCGCACTACTCGATGAGTGCGATCAAATTTGGGCAAAGACAAGAAACTACACTGTGCAGTTTACAAGTCGGTTTAGGCTATGGTATTAATCATATTCGTAAAATCAATCGATGCCAAGGTTGGCGTTAGAAGTCCAAAAGTGGTGATTTAATTTTGCAGATGCAAAAGAAAAAGAAAATTAAGGCAGTTCTTCAATGATGTTGGTTCCTGTTCCTTCTGACCAAACAAAGTGTTCAATAAGTTGGATTCTGGCATCAGGAAGTATTTCGATATCGCAGACAGAATGCCCTCCATCTTTTTCACCATCTTCATGCACTTGCGCATATTGGAAGGCTAGCTTTCCTTCGATGATTTTGCCTGTCAGATAACCTTGCCTGATCCTTCCGCCTGCATATTCTGCAGTGATTTTGTCATCAGATTCTTTAAAGTGAAAAATGGTTTCATGATTGACCACTCCATTCGATGCTGTTTTGACTGCATTCATTTTTTGGTTGTGAAATGATGGGATTTCGCTCATACAATTAATTGTTTAGTGGTACGCCATTCCAAATATCTAAATAGATCTTCCATTCAGCGCCAACCTTACGCCAGATGATTACATACTTGCCTTTCCATTTTGATTGTTTATCTCCTTTGCCGCTTTCGCCTTCATAGTATCCATAATCATAGGCATACTCACCAAGTACTTTGATTTCTTTTGGCATCACTTTATGGAGGTAATAGGTCTGGCCATTTCTGATTCCTCTGTTCCAATATTCCCTCAATGATTTTCCTTCCAAAATCAAACTTCCATTGGGTAATATTTTCCCGTCAGAAGTGTAGGAGTCGTTGACCGAAAGAGTATCTCCAGCCATCAAAGCTTCTGAAAATGCAGCAATGTTGGATTTTATTATAGTTAGGTCATCCTGGCTTTGAGCAGTGAGCCCAAAAAATAATATGAAAATTATCGTAAACGTACGTTTCATGGCTTATTCAAATTGTGTTAATATTTCCTCTATTTCTTTTGAGTCATCGAAGAAACTTAAAAGTTTCAGCATAACCTGATCAACTAAGGTGTCAGGACAGGATGCACCACTGGTTAAAACAATATTTATTGGCTCTTTGTGTTGAAGAAAATCGGGAGTCTTCTCCATTTGCTTTTTAGGATAGTTGAAATGCTCTATTTCGTCCTTGGACAAAATACAATCTTCGGAATTGACGAAGTATGTCGGAAACTTACGCTCACAAAGCTCCACAATATGGGAGGTATTTGAACTATTGTATCCACCAACAACTATCGCCAGATCTGCGCCTTGTTCTAGCAACTGATAAGTAGCCTCTTGATTGTCATTAGTAGCATAGCATAGTGTGTCACGCGTATCAGCAAAATGGTCTTTGTAATTCTGTTCGCCATACTTAGCGGTGATGGTACTTTTGATGTAATCCGCTATTTCTTGAGTTTCTGTGGCAAGCATTGTAGTTTGATTGACTACTCCTACTTTTTCTAGATCTTTGGCAATATCAAAGTTAGGCGAAAACCTACCTTCAAATTGTTGTTCAAATTCTTCCTGAGATTTTTCTTGACTAAGGTATTTCGACAGCTCTTTTGCTTCAGCAATATCTCTTAACATAATCGATGGGGCATTAGCCTCACTATGAGAAAAGGTGGCCCGAGTTTCTTCATGATTGTGCTTACCATGAATAATAATGGTGTGCCCCGACTGTCCTAGTTTTTCACTGCGGTTCCACACTTTCTCAACAAATGGGCAAGTCGTATTGTACTGCTGTACTTCTATTCCGATATCAGTCAATATTTGCTCGATGGCTATGGTCGTTCCGAATGCGGGAATGATTACAATATCTTCTTTGTTCAATGATTCCCAAGGAATAAACTGTGTGCCATCAGTATCCATGATAAACTTGATCCCTCTCTTGGTCAAGTCCTCATTGACTGCTTGATTGTGAATCATTTGACTCAATAGGTAAACATTTTTGTTTGGGTTTTCTTCTAATGCCCTGTAGCTAATTTCTATGGCATTTTCCACACCATAGCAAAATCCAAAGTGACGAGCTATAAAGAATTTTACTGGACCAAAATCTAGCTCAGTGGGAGAGAAGTCTTTCTTTCTAGGGTCGAGTATTTGTCGTGATGCCTTTACCTTTCCTGTAATGGATGATCGGTAGTATGCAGGGATATCAAATTTTTTGATGGCTTTGTGTTTTGGTATGCTGTAAAAATACTGAATTGTCTTATAACAATAGAATGGGAAGGATGGTTTAACCCGAAATATGCAATACGAAATCTATCTGCTCAGAGAACAACGCATTTAGCCGCAAAGAACACAATAGAATTGCAAAGTTCGCTCGGCTTTTTTTGCGACCTTTGCGTGAAGCGTAGCTTTAAATACGATCTAGCCAAAATTCGTGGTACAACCAAATTCCTTGTTTTAAATAACCAATTTCATTCTGTATCTTATCCCAAAATTTTTTAAGCACCTCAAAATCAGTATGGTTCGATATATAATTGTGAGCCTCTTGCTCATATCTCTTTCCACCATAAGCAGCGCGCAGCGGTACAACTTCAAAGTATACAATGTTCCTGACGGCTTGGTGCACTCCGTTGTCTCCTCGATCTGTGAAGATCAGAATGGATTCATTTGGTTCGGCACTTATGATGGTGGGATCAGTCGCTTTGATGGTGTGACTTTTCAGAATTTCACAAACAAAGACGGTCTTCCAAGCAATCGAGTCAAAACACTATTTAGTGATCACAATGGAATATTGTGGATAGGAACAGAAAATGATGGCATTGTCAAGTATGATGGAAGTAAATTTACCAAGTATGGCGTAGAAGAGGGGTTGCTTTCCAATTCCATAACCTCTATGATCAGTGATAATCAAAACAGGCTATTGATAGGAACCACAGAGGGTCTCAATATCATGGAAGATGACAGTCTTTACGTGTTTGAAAAAAATCAGCAGCTAACCAACAACTATGTGCTCTCCTTGATGAAAACCAACACCAATAGCATCTGGATAGGAACGCCCAGAGGGATCACCACATATACAGATGGGGTGATCGATTCTGTGACGGTAGAAGATGGCTTGGTTCATCGATACATAAAGTCAATGACGCAAGATAGTCGGGGTGACATATGGGTTGGAACGCCCAGAGGATTGGGTAAAATCTCCAATGGAACTCATAAACATTTCATTCAGGAAGGGGGGGCAGAAAATAATTATATAGAGGAAATAAGTGAAGATAAGATGGGACAAATATGGGTTGCCACACTAGGAGGCGGGGTTTTTGTTTATTATAATGAAGAGTTCAAACATATCACAGATAAAAATGGGCTCAACTCGAATGCCGTTCTAAGCATTACCAAAGGAAGTAATGGGGTATTGTGGCTCGGAACTGTTGGAGGTGGTGTCAACAAACACATTGGGGATACGTTTATTCACTTCGGTAAGTCAGAAGGGCTGTCACACGACATGGTGTTCCCCATGATGGAAGATCGCGATAAAAACATTTGGGTCGGAACATATGGCGGAGGAGTTAATAAATACAACGCTAAAGGAGGAGATATTCTTAGCTACAATAAAAATCATGGACTTTCTGGCGACAATGTTTTTGCCTTGTTAGAAACTAGACAAGGTGTCATCTGGCTAGGGACGATGAATGGTCTCAATAAATTTGATGGAAAACACTTTGTAAAGCATCCAAAATACGATGATATCGAAATATGGTCCCTCTTTGAAGATGATGATGGCAGCATTTGGGTAGGTACGAGCAATGGAGTTGTGAGGGAAAAAGACTTGAGCAATTCTATAAATAAATCCGTCAAGTATTGGAGTAATTCAACCACTGGTAACAATACACCCTTCGAAAATGGTGTCGGTAAAAACCGCACCTCATCCACACATTATTCAAAATCCAATGGTTTCTCAGACAGCCCAGTTCATACCATCACTAAGGATCAAAAGGGAAATATATGGATGGGAACAGGTAACGATGGAGTTTTTAAATTTGATGGAAAGCAATTCAAAAATTTTGATATCAATACCGGTTTAGGGTCAAATTATATCATGAACTCCAGAGTCGATGAATTTGGTGCCCTTTGGTTTGGGACGGACAATGGATTGGCGCTGATCATCAATGATGAGGTAAAGAATTTCACAGAAGAAGACGGACTATCTTCTAACACGGTAAATAGTGTTTTGATAGACGACCAAGGCAAAATATGGGTCGGTGGAACGAAAGGGGTAGATAAAATTCAATTCGACAAAAATTATGATATTGTAGATGTCATAAATTATGGCGAACAAGAGGGCTTTACGGGCATTGAGACTAATGAAGCTAGTGCTCTAAAAGACAGTGAAGGTAATTTATGGTTTGGCACCATCAATGGTGCCACCAAAGTGAATCCTGAAAGCACCATTGAATTGCCACACAGTACCAGGGTGCACATTTCAAAAGTAAAGCTCTTCTTTGATGAAGTCAATTGGGCAAACTTCAGTGACCAGACCACCCCTTGGTTCAATCTTCCAATAGATCTGACGTTAGAAAGTAATCAGAACCAGTTGACTTTCGACTTTGTGGGGATCAATATGAAAATTCCTGAAAAAATAAAATATCAATGGAAGCTTGAGGGCTTTGATAAAGACTGGTCACCAGTGACTACTAAAAGGGATGCCAACTACACCAACCTTCCTCCTGGAGATTACAATTTTGTAGTTCGAGCCACCAACGAAGCTGGGATATGGAGTCCGTTGCCAGCCAACTTATCTTTCAAAATAGCCTCTCCATTTTGGCAGCGATGGTGGTTTATAGCATTTGTAACCATCCTATTTGTGTTGATGATTTGGGGTTTTATTACTTACCGCTTGAGCAACATGAGACGGGTGGCTGTTGCACAAAGTGAGATGGTAAATATAGAAAGAAGGATGATCGAATCAGAAAGAAAGGCGCTCCGTGCTCAGATCAATCCACACTTCATTTTCAACGTACTCAATTCGATTCAGTTCTATATTCAAGACAATGAGCCATTGGTGGCTTCCAGACATCTGTCGAAATTTGCAAAACTTATGCGCATGATTCTCGAAAATTCGAAATCATCAGCAGTGCCTATCTCTGATGAACTAGAATCACTTGAACTCTACATGGATTTGGAAATATTGCGTACTGAATACAAGTTTGACTATAAAATCAATATTGATGAAGCCATCGATGTGTCTGACTGTATGATCCCTCCAATGCTGATTCAGCCATTTATAGAAAATGCCATTAGACATGGTATCATTCCGAGCCCCCATAGTGGGAGAATTACCTTAGACTTGAAGTTGGAAAATGACGTGATCACCTGTTCGATTGAGGACAATGGTGTGGGAATCAACACAGCCAAGAAAAATAAAGCGGCTAGTGATCATATTTCATCTGGTATGGAAATCACTGGTGACCGCTTGGAAATCCTCAACATGCAACGTAGCCACAAGATGAATATCAATATCGTAGATCTCGGGGAAGAAGGTCTGGGTAAAAATGGTACAAGGATTGAGATATTTATCCCACTAGAAAATTAATGCGTTAAAACTTCAAGCAAATCATTTTTCCTTCTTCTGGACACCTCCACAATGCTATCATCAGACATGACCACTTGTCCGCCATCACCTTTGATATATTTTTTAATGTGATTGATATTGATCAAGAAAGAATTGTGAACCCGCATAAAAGTCCCCTCATCTAATAGATTATTATATTCTTTAAGTGTCTTGGTAGAAACTATCTTCCTGCCATCCTTTAAATAGATCAGTGTATAGTTGCTGTCAGCCTGACATCTGACAATATCACCGATCTCAACAATTGCTACTCCTTCCTGATCAGGTATGGCGATTTTTTTCACCTGAGTAGAATTGGTCAAAGCAGACAAAAGAATGTCAATGTTTTGATGTTGACCTTTGGCTTCTTCCTTGGCCTTGTCCTTTACCTTGGCCACAGCCTCTTGCAGTTCATCTATATCTATCGGCTTCAGTAAATAATCTATGGCTGAGTACTTGATCGCTTTGATAGCATAATGATCATAAGCGGTGGTAAATACAATATTGAACCAAACCTCAGGAAACATTTTGAGCAAGTCAAAACCTGTACCATTGGGCATTTCTATATCCAAAAATACCAAATCAGGCTTTGTTGCACTTATAACCTCATATGCTTGGTTTGCTGTTTCAGCTTGTCCAACCACTTCGATTCCATTACAATAATTTTGGAGAACCTTGACCAGCAATTCTCTCCCTTTTTTCTCGTCATCTACTACGACCGTTTTTATCATGTGTTCTGATTGTTTGATCTCTGCTTCAAAAACAGGATAACAATTTAACTCCAAAAAACTTCAAAAATGAATTATCTAAAATTATTACATCTTTAACTTTCTGTGGTACTATTACTTGGTGAGTATTGAATGATCTTGGCTTATATCACAATGCTTCATTGATGATTTCATCTACAACTCTTGGGTCGAGCAAAGTAGAAGTATCTCCCAATTGATCAGTTTCACCATTTGCAATTTTTCGCAATAGTCTACGCATTATCTTACCTGATCGAGTTTTTGGAAGACCTACGACAAATTGAATTTTGTCTGGTTTGGCTATTGGGCCTATTATTTTATTGACCATGGAGATGATTTCCTTCCGCAATTGCCCTTCATTCTTTGGAGAATTGTAGCAGATGACATATGCATAAACTCCTTGCCCTTTGATATCGTGGGAATATCCAACAACAGCTGTTTCACATACTTCTTCATGCTCATCTATTGCGCTCTCGATTTCGGCCGTACCAAGATTGTGTCCAGAGACAATGATTACATCATCCACTCTGCCAGTAATTCGGTAATATCCATCTTTATCTCTTTTCGCTCCGTCTCCTGTAAAGTACTTATTTGGGAAAGCTGAGAAGTAGGTCTTTCTGAATCGGTCGTGATCGCCATAAATTGTTCTTGCTATTGATGGCCAAGGGAATTTAATTGTTAGACTACCTTCGGTATTATTGTCTTCGATTTCATTCCCTTCAGCATCCATAAGACATGGCTGAATTCCTGGAAAAGGTAAAGTGGCAAATGCAGGTTTTGTAGTAGTAACTCCAGCTATCGGAGTTATCACAAAGCCTCCTGTTTCTGTTTGCCAATAAGTGTCTACAATTGGGCAGATACCTTTCCCAATATTTTTATCATACCAATGCCAAGCTTCCTCATTGATAGGTTCACCCACTGTACCTAGTACTTTAAGAGAAGAAAGATCATGTTTTTCTACAAAACTCAAATCAGCTTTCTCTAGGGCTCGAATAGCAGTTGGAGCAGTATAAAAAATATTAATCTTGTGCTTAGCAACTACTTCCCAAAAGCGACCCATATCTGGATATGATGGTACACCTTCGAACATCACTGTCGTAGCACCTGCCGATAATGGGCCGTACACAATATATGAATGCCCTGTAATCCATCCGATATCGGCTGTACACCAATAAATATCTCGATCCTGATATTGAAACACGTTGCGAAAGGTATAATTGGTATAGACCATGTATCCGCCACAAGTATGAACCATCCCTTTAGGTTTACCTGTTGAGCCAGAGGTGTAAAGTATAAAAAGCATGTCCTCTGCATCCATTACCTCCGCGGAACAGTTGGCATCAGCTTGAGCGATCTCTTCATGCCACCAGAGGTCTCTATTGTTATCAAAGTTGATAGAAGACCCTGTTCGATTAAGCACTAGGACGTGCGCTATCGATTCGCAATTTTTGAGTGCGTCATCTACGATTCCTTTAAGATCAATGACTTTTGTTCCTCTAAAGCTTCCGTCTGATGTCAATATCATTTTGCAAGTCGCATCATTGATACGATCAGCCAATGCCTGAGCTGAGAATCCGGCAAATACTACCGAATGCACTGCACCGATTCTAGCACAGGCGAGTACCGCAAACGCCAATTCTGGCACCATCGGAAGATATATACATACGCGATCCCCTTTTTGTACACCGTTCTTTTTGAGCACATTGGCCAATCGGCAAACTTCATCATGAAGTTGTTGATAACTTATATGTTGAGATGGTTCATTGGGATCATTGGCCTCCCAAATAATGGCTGTTTGATTTGCTCTTTCTGGTAAATGTCTATCAATGCAGTTTTCAGTAATATTCAGTTGCCCTCCTTCAAACCAGCTGACTTCTGGTTTGGAAAAGTCCCAAGACAGCACATTGTCCCATGGTTTATGCCATTTAAACCCTTTGGCAATAGCTGCCCAAAAGTCTTCCGGGCTAGCTACACTTTTTTGATAGGTCTCTTGGTACTGTTCAAACGTCTTAATATCAATCATAGGAGTCGAAATTTGATGCTGAATATAGCAAATTGATCCAATATCAGGTATAAGCTTCTTTCAAAAATTGTTTGTAATCCAAAATAAAAAAAGTATGTTCAATACATGGTATCGAACTTCTTCATCACCAAAACTATTCGAGAGAAAATTAAGATTCTTTATGAAGAGGGTGTTTGCGTCACTTCTATTAGGTACTACAAACACAAAATCAATCTATTTTTGCTCAATGGGTACTATGTGGAAGTCTTCTACAACCATAAGCTAGACTACATTGATAAAATACAGCTGTTGGACTCCGATCATACAAGGATGAAATTCTACTGTGATCAGATCAAACTTCAAGCACTTATCTGAGTTAGGACTAAAACAATTTAAAGTTTTTGAGTTGTTCTAGAAAGATGAAAATCACTTCGGGATAAACGAGTATAGTAAATACTATCCCAAACAAGCTTCCCCATAAGTGCGCATCATGATTGATGTTATCACCCTGTCTTTTGCCCATATATACAGAATAAATAATATAAAGAACACCCCATAGAACACCTGGAAAACAAAGTAAGCCGTATAGACACAAGTCCTGAGCAGGATCGAAAAGGATATAGCTGAAAAGTATAGAGGCGGTTCCTCCAGATGCACCCAGCGCATTGTAATGTGGGTTGTGTTTATTCTTTAAAAATGTAGGAATATCAGATACGATGATTCCCAGAACAAACAACAATACATAAACAACCAATCCTATATCGCCATAGACATATGTAAACACGCGTTCTACTTGCTGTCCAAACATGTAGAGCACAAACATATTGAAAAGCAGGTGCGTCCAGTTAGCATGTATTAGTCCCGAAGTTATAAATCGGTGATATTCGTTATTGTGAAAAACAGTGTATGGGTTGAATATGAACTTGGCGAGCATGGATTGATTGTTCCACGCCATAATACTCACTCCTGAAGTGATTATGACCAATATGAGGGTTATTGACATTATTTATTTCTGTTAATTAAGTTCTCTGAAAATCTCTTAAGCACCGCTACTTTCGGTTTGGGAGCACTGATTTGCTGTAAGCTGGCAAATGCATTATTGAAGTGGTTGTTCATTTCTGCTTCGGCCAATTGCCGCACGCCAATTTCGTCATAGATAGATTTGACAACTTCTACCTTCTTCTTAGCATCGAATTTTTTCTTTGATAACCAGTCGTTCAACTCCTTCTTTTGTTTTTTGTTGGCTAGTTCAAGTGCCTTGATCAATAAGTAAGTCTTTTTATTGGAGATAATATCCCCTCCTACTTGTTTGCCCACTTGGTTTTGATCACCATAGACATCGAGTAGATCATCTTTCAATTGAAAACCGATTCCTATCCCTATTCCAAACTTCTTCAGTGCGACACAATCGGCTTTAGAGGCTTCTGCCAAATATGCCCCAAGATGCAGGCTAAAACCTAAAAGCACAGCCGTCTTCATTCTGATCATCTCGAGATACGCTGCTTCCGAAACTTCGTCTTGTGTCTCAAAATCCATGTCCATCTGCTGGCCTTCACACACCAGTCTTGCACATTCATTGAACAATGAGATAACTTCCTTAAACTGATTTTTCTTAAGTCCAAGTAGTAGATCATAGGTCTTGATCATCATGACATCTCCAGAGAGAATGGCCACATTCGTATTCCACTTTTCATGAACGGTAGCCTCACCTCTCCTCAGTGGAGCTTCGTCCATGATGTCATCATGCATCAGTGTAAAGTTGTGAAACACCTCTATTGCCAATGCCGGCTTAATAATCTTCTTAGGGTTTTCCTTGTAAAGTGAATGGCTCAGAAGGGTTAGCAATGGACGTATCCGCTTACCACCCAGAGACAAAATATAATACAAAGGATCATACAACTGCTTTGGCTCATCACCCAAGGAGAGTTTGTTTATTTCGTTCTCAATGAGTGTATTGAGCTTTTCGATGTTTATTGGCATGGGTTATAACTGGAAGGCGAAATTATGGTTCCTATTAGGTTTAAAATTAGCAATGTGTGTATGATCATCAAATAAAGGTGTCATTAAAATTGCATTTTTAAGTGTGAAGGGGTGTTTTTTAGAGAAAAATCAAATACCCATCAAATAAGATCATGCCCAAAAAGGGATGTACTTTTTGTGTTTTTTAGAATTGCTTGTTGGATCATCTTCTTTTATAAGTTTTCCTCCAAAGTATCTCGAATAATTCTAGAAGCCTTTTATTCCCCAGGTTCAAAAGCCAAATCAATTGTTCTGCGATCAATGTCTGTGTGCTTGACCCGTACATGTACGATATCTCCCAAAGTGTACATCTTTTTGTTTCGCTTTCCGATCACACGATAATTGTCTTCATCGAATTCGTAGAAGTCATCTTTCAGGTCAACCATTCTCACCATTCCTTCACATTTAGTTTCTGTGATCTCGATAAAAATTCCCCACTCGGTAACTCCTGAAATCACTCCTTCATAGACCTTGTCATCTGCCAAAGACATGAATTCCACCTGCTTGTACTTGATAGATGCTCGTTCTGCTCCAGCAGCTCTTTTCTCTCTTTCTGAAGAGTGCATACACTTTTCCTCGTAGTCATCCTTGTCCGCTGACTTTCCTCCATCGAGATAATGTTGCAACAAGCGATGAACCATCATGTCAGGATATCTTCTAATAGGTGACGTGAAGTGTGAGTAATGCTCAAATGCCAAGCCAAAGTGACCATTGGCCTCAGTAGTATATCGCGCCTTCGCCATAGCTCTAATTGCTAGGGATTGGATGACATTCTGTTCTGGTTTGCCTTCGATCTCCTCTATGAGGTGATTGATTGATTTGGACACATTCTCTTCATTGGGATTGAGCGGGTGACCAAACTTACTTGCAAATTGAGACAGGGCGCTAATTTTTTCAGGGTCTGGATTGTCGTGTGTCCTGTACACGAATGTGTTTTTCTCTTTGCCAGATTTCATCTTGAAAATAAAGGTAGCTACTTGCCTATTTGCCAAGAGCATAAATTCCTCCACAAGTTTGTGAGCATCTTTTCTCTCTTTTGGAACGACTTCTAGAGGTCTCCCATTTTCATCAAGCCTAAACCTAACTTCGGTAGTCTCAAAATTAATTGCTCCTTTGGTGAATCGTTTATCTTTCAACTTGTAGGCAATCCCATTAAGAAGATTTATTTCATCTGAAAAATCACCTTCTTTAGAATCAATACGTTCTTGTGCTTCTTCATAGGTAAATCGCCTGTCGGAGTGTATCAATGTTCTCCCAAACCATTCCTTATATACTTTGCCAGCTTCATCTATTTCAAATACTGCCGAAAATGTACACTTGTCCTCATTGGGTCTTAAAGAACATACGCCATTTGATAACCTTTCTGGCAACATAGGAATCGTCCGGTCTACTAGATATACAGATGTTGCTCTGTGATAAGCTTCTTTTTCTAAATGCGTTTTAGCCTCCACATAGTGAGTCACATCCGCAATGTGAACACCAATCTCATAATGTCCGTTGTCCATTTTCTGAACTGAGATGGCATCATCAAAATCTTTGGCATCCAGTGGATCAATCGTAAAGGTTGTGATTTCTCTAAAATCTCTTCGCTTTTTGACTTCTTCCCTAGTAATGTGATCGTCTATGCGATTAGCTTCTTTTTCGACTGCCTCAGGAAACTCAAATGGCAATCCGAACTCTGCCATAATCGAATGTATCTCAGCATCATTCTCTCCAGCCTTTCCTAGGACACGGACTACTTTTCCTTCTGGTTTTTTTCCTTCAGCAGGCCACTGAGTGATCTCTACGATCACTTTATCATTGTGTTTTGCCTCTTGTGTTTTGCTCAAATTGACAAAAATGTCAGAATGAACTTTTCGATTGTCGGGAATCACAAAGGCAAAACGTGGGGAGAATTCAATTCTTCCTACAAATTGATTATTTGATCGTTCTATAACTTCAAGAATCTTCCCTTCTGATTTTTTCCCGTGTCTTTGTTGACTATGAACAGCCACTGTCACAGTGTCTCCATCCATAGCATAGTTGAGATCGTCTGATTTCACATAGATGTCGTCTTCTCCCTCGCCAGTGATCACATAGGCAAAACGGGAGTTGACATGGTCGACTATTCCAGTAATTCCTACAGGGACTCTGTTACTTTTGTAAGATCCATTTTTTAATAGGTCTATCTTACCTTCTTTCAGTAAGCTAGCCAGTATCATCGGAATTTGTTTGTTTATTGATTTCTGCTTGAATCCAAGCTTTTTTATGACATGACTTGATCTGTAAGTCTTAGAGATGTTGCTATTAAGTAGCTGTAATATTTTATCTTGAAGTTGATTGTAATTTACTTGTGATCCACCCTTCTTCCTGTCTTGTTTTTTCTTTTTACTCATATTGCAAAGTTGCCATTATTTTAAGGCAATCTATTAATTGTATTCTGTTATTAAATTGTTTTGAATTGGTTAAAAAATCATGAAGTTTCTAGTACTTCTATCTCAACCCTTACGTTTTGATGCGCTTTGTCATCGTGTTTGTCATGAAGCATTTTTTTGCCGCCCCAGCCTATAATTTCCATTCTACTCTCAGGAATACCTTGATCCATCAACCAGTGTTGGATAGTATACGCTCTGTATTCGGACAACTTCTTAGCACTAGCGTTATCTTCATTGTGAGATCCATTAAGGGAGAAAAACTGCTTATCGTCTAAGTCTAGATGAAGCACTTTTCCATGTGAATTGCCATTGGTGTGACCATGAATTCTGATTCTCATTTTATCATCTTCCTTCATCATTTGCAGCAGTTGACTGAGTTCGTAAACGGACTCCTCTCTCATAATTGCAGCATCTCTATAGAAGAATACCTGCCATAAAACAGCGAACTCTCCCTTACTATATTTTGCTAACTCAAAATCTATTAGGATGGTATCACCTTTGACTTCTACTCTTGAGTTTGACTCAAGTAGTGGCTCATCTAAATCAATTGTGTGTTCATTGAGTTTATATCCGATTGTATTGGACACAAGCTTTATACGGTTAGATCCATTATTAGGTTTTATTCGAAGCAATTCATGTGCCTTGACTGGAGGAAGCTCCTTATTTCTCTCCATATCGATCACTTTAAAATCTGCCTGTACTTCACGCTGAGTGCTGGCATTAGTAGTATTGATATACACTTTAAAGATTCCTGGTTCTTCGACCACAGGTGGTTCTGGATCTTTTTTCTCAGGAGATTTTTCAACCTTGGCTTTAGCTACTTCTTCTACTACCTTTTCAGTTGCTTCATTATTAACTACAGGCTCATCATTTACAGCCAACATCGCTGCCCATTCTTCTGAAGTAATATGTGGTCCTTTAAAATTGCCAGCATACAACCAGGAATCGGTCATCTCAGGATGTTTTTCTCTTAGAGAAAATAACTTGTTTTTTGCGGAATCTCTATCCTTAGAATTGAATGTGTATACATAGTATAATCTTCGATTACTATTGTATTTGTATTGTGCATCATATCCTAACGACACCATCGAATGCGAAAAAGCAGCGGCATTTTTTCCCAAGTTAAATGCCCCAACGACTACATAACACTCATTGTCTTTCAGTGCTGAAAAATCTTGCGATGTAGCATTTATTCCTATGGAAAATAATATTGTGAATAAGCTGTACTTATAAATGTCTGCTGCTGTCATACCGTTGATTTAAGTCAAAAAAATGGGAAATCGTGGACTGTTATGTCGTTCAATATACTAATTTTTAATAATGTTCTTAAATCAGACTCTGAATCG
>Ga0209634_1001474_pt1 | contig 17083 bp, 12 predicted proteins | sample LinPmetageLP40_FD_184043 | JGI IMG/M metagenome (GOLD analysis project Ga0209634, IMG submission 184043) | Marine viral communities from the Pacific Ocean - LP-40 (SPAdes) (version 2) | ecosystem: Environmental > Aquatic > Marine > Oceanic | place: Pacific Ocean | collected 2010-08-26
TGCAAGTGAGGATTGAGAGAAGTGTGTGTAGCAAAACAAGTGAACGGCAGGTGGTGAGCACCTACTGGAGCACAAACCACCTGGTAAGTGAACGGTATATGCAAGGGCGACCATAGGGAGTACATTTTACCCTTGCAGATATGCTTTTGCGGAACAAAACGGAACGATTGACGAACACCGCTTTACCTGCGTTGGGGGGTGCGTTGGGAAAAGCAAGTGTGTGACTGAATGGATTGGAGTGCAGCGGAAAGGAATGAAGGAATGCTCTTGCTGTGTGGTGCAGGAAGTGGTTGAATGAAAAGAGTGAGGAACGAACGAATGCAATGAACCTACTGGAAGCACATGGGTGTGGCAGAGATTTATGTTATCACTACTAAATTTTCGATATTTGTTATAAACTCGGAAATCGTTAGAATGCTTACAAATATTGAGATTGAAATAACCCCTGTAGAGGAATTAATTGATGCATTAAAAGAAAAAATAGGGGAGTATTTTCTTCAAGATGCTACTGATGATTTTATTTCACCCTATATAGAAACTGACCTTGCAAATTTGGTTGATGAATTAAGGGATGATTTATACTGCCTGATAGAGTACCCATATGTAGATAAAGTATATCGAGATAGTTATTACAATTACTACTCATCCAAACACTTTGCTTACAAAAGGGACTGTATCAGAGTCTCTCTATTTAGTGGTGAAATTTCTCATTTGGAATTTTTTGACTTGCAAAAGCATTCGGAACTGGATGCCAAGTTTTTGGGATATTTTGTAATTCGCCCAACGATTAATGCTCTTTTTGGAAGATCAATTATCAGCCCAAAAGCATTCGAGACTAATCATTTTCAAATCTGTTCATGTAAAACAGATTGTCTGATATATGGTGTCAAATTAGGAGTAGAAGGCTTCCCTCATAGTTCACAGGATGGTGAAACAATCAAGTGTGCCGAAACAACTATATGGGCATTAATGGAGTATTTCGGCAATAAATATGCGGAGTACAAACCTGCCTTACCGGCTAAAATTCATGCGGCCTTAGAACGTTTTTCATATCAAAGACAGCTACCGTCAAACGGATTGACAATGGATCAAATCTCTTTTGCTTTAAAGGAATTTGGATTTGGGACAAGTATTTATTCAAAAGGTGCTTATGGAAATGAACTTTATAATATTATTGATTCTTATGTAGAGTCTGGCATTCCGGTAATTGTTGGCCTACAAAGTGCAGACATAGGGCACGTGATTATTGCGGTTGGAAAGAAGTTTGACCCAAAGGTGGATTGGAGTCAGGTCGATCAATCAAAGATTGAGATTGATGGTAAAGAGATTGATTACTACGAGACTACCAATATTCCTGCTAAGTATATAGTTCAGGATGATAATCATGCTCCTTACAGAGAGATTGAGCTGACTAATCCAGGAGAACATTATGATGATCCTGATTGTCAAGGGTATGAAATTGATTCAATCGTTGTTCCTCTCTATCCCAAAATTTACCTTGAGTCATTTGTGGCCAAACAACTTGTTTTGAATGTCATTCAAGATAGTAATGTTGGCTATAAATTTCAGGACGGATTTGTATTTAGGTTTTTCCTTACTTCGAGTAGGTCCTTCAAAGCGCATATTACAAAGCAGTCGGAAATGGAGCCTGCTTTAAAAAACAGCATACTTCTGAGTAAGATGCCAAAGTTTATCTGGGTCGGAGAGTTTTACGTTAAGGGAAGTTTTGCGACTGAAAACATGATAGCCGAAAGTATTGTTATACTTGACGCAACAGAAGCAAATCAGGAAAGCATTGATGCGCTTATATTTGCTGGATACCCTGATAGGTGTATTAGCATGAATGACAATAATTTCGTTACTTTGCATCAAGTTTTCCAAAATTATCGTTATTATAGTAATCTAAAATAGATCGCATTGTCAAGCAAAAGAGTTAAAATATCGTTCGGAACTGTTAATGAAGGCAAAATCACTGTCATCAGTAAGAGTTCTATTGCTGAAACCAACAATCGAGTAAAAGCGGCTATGAAGGACGTTGTGAGAACTTACGAAAAGAAAGAAAGTAGATCACAACAAGAAGCAGCTTTATTGGTGTTGAATGCTTAGTCAGCATTGTTTTTAAGAGATTCAGGTCACTCAAAGGGTGACCTTTTTTGTTTGATCTTTGCTTAACAAGATCGCCTGAAAAGCTTCTCTAAAACTACAAAAACCAAAGGTTGTCTTTTCCAAATTCAGGTATTTCATTGCCATCAAAATGAGGGAGCATTTCTGCGACCATTTCAGGGTATTTGATGGTCACAGGTAAATTCTGTTGTCTTACTGATTTCCAGTACATACGGCTGAACTGATATACCTGGTCAATCAATTCCTTTACCGTTTTGTATTCTTCTACCAGCTCTTTTTCTGTACAAAAGATTTTCAGCTTTATCGGGAACGGAAAGCCGTCATGGAAGCTGTAGAATTTTGGGCTGTATCTTGTGTTGTTAAATAGCAGGAACTTGTTGTATCCAACCTTTATGAAAGTACCACTCATTGGCATAAGGTCTTTCCAACCGTTATCAAATGCAACAATGTCTGAGGACTCTGTTTTGTTAATGGAAACTATAAATACAGGAATGTCTAATCCAAGGTCTTTGAGGCCGTCTTCTATCGGTTGTAGTTCATCTTGCCTCATACTCTTGTAGAAGTGTATCACAAGTCGTTTGATGCCTGTATTTACGTTTGCATACTCTTTTACTGCTCTGATAATTGAACCTGCTAACTCCTTTGTTTGGTCTTTTTGGAAGCACTCAAAACGGTTGAATTTCCCATTATTAGCGAAGCTAAAAGCACTGCCAATATATTGTATATCTACCTCTGAGTTTCTGAATGCTCCAATCCCTACAATCAATTCGTTCTTGAGCTTGGTATCCAGTTTCCACGGAATGCCGTTCAATTTGGCTAAAATGGCAATTGCAATATTTGGTAAGCTGTAATAGTACTTTTCATTAGTCATTACCTTTTCTCCATCAATTACCTGTGAGGATACACCTTCCTTTAAAAGCAATTCTTTCAGCTTGTAGTATATCTTCCTTCTTGATTTATCTGGTGAGTTCTTGGAGAATGGACTGATATAAATGGCGATGTACTGAATATCTGATTCAAAATGTTTGTTGGTAACCGCTTCATAGATTTCTGGCCATGGATTGTCTCTGTCTTCAAATCGTATACTGAACCCTTTTTCAGTATGGTATGGCGTATGAATAAACTTGGTCAATCCTTTGAAGCCAAATTCTGATCCTTTGAAATAACCGTCTATCTTCTGGGCGATGTGTTGATCATCTTTATGGAAGATGAAAAAGAAGTGGATTTTAGAAGTAGAGCTGAAATCAAAGGGGCCATGCTCTTTCATTCCATCCATTGGCACAATACCAGACTTTTGTTCACCGAATAAAAGGCGGTTACTGGAATTATTGACTGATCCGATATTGATTTTATTAACTGGTATGAATCCATTTGAGGTTATTGGAATGATTGCTTTGAACTCCTCTGTATTCAGGTATTGATTGTAGAACTTGTCGATTCCCTCTCTAAACTTTTTGTACTTATTGGTTTTGTCCGGTGCTTCCGTTCCTTGCATTAATGCATCTCTGATTTCGAAATTCCATACTGGATACACCTTGTCATATTCTCTTTTGCCACTATCAGGTAACTCATCAAAACGGTACAGACCCTTTTCGTACACTACCCAATTAATATCTGTAGGTGAAACATCCTCTAATAGGGTGGAGACAGGAACTTTGAAGATTTTGGATTTACCTTCAAATGTTACCAACAATTCCAGACTGTCCGAAACGGTCTTAAACTGTACTTTGAGTGAGAAGCGGTCGAATATCTTGTACTGGCCAGTAGTGTCTTGTTTAGTACTTGGAAGCCAAACTTCTGTATCACTTATGAAATTGGGCTTCACTAAAAATCCTTTCACTTTGAAATGGCTATGAATGAGAGAATTGTAATATCGCTTTAATACTGAAGTGGAAAAGGTAGAATTACGGATGGTATATGAACGTTCTTCACCTAGCTCATTCGTTTTGTTTTCAAACTGTGGACTTGTTGGTTTTGATACTGCTAAGAAACCTTCCTGCTCATCTGTAAATGATGTGTAATAGTGGTCTTGCTCTCCATACTTTTCAATGACCTCATCTGGTACAAGCGATTTGTACATCCGTGTGAGGTTGGCTTGTTCCTGGTCAGTGAAGTAAAAGGTTTGCTCTTCCTGAGGGTGATTGAATGTGAGTATGTTGAAACAATGGTTAGGCATTATTTAGGTCTGTTTTGGGGAATAGTTTGCTGCTTCCAAATCTTATCAAATACAAAGTCTAAATACTGTCGTTTGAAGTCTGGATCGTCCGTGAATTTCTTGTACAAATCAGTGTATTGAAAAATTACATCCTGCATTAAGTCTTCCACCTTTTTATCAGAGGTTATTTTTGCATTTTGTTTGTCGCTGTTCTTTACGGCATTGACAGTAGCTTGATCACGGGCAAAATCTGCAGGCAACTGCTCAAACAGGAAATTCTTTACCTTATCATCATCAGTCCAGTTATCAATACCAAACTTTGTATTAAACTCTTTGAGGATGGCATCCAACTCATTAAAGCCGGGCTCACCTTTTGTTCCTTTCATTACTGGTGGTGTAGGGTCTAATTCTTCATTACCACTTAGTTTGATATTTTCCTGAGTTGTTCGGGTTAGTCTATAACTATCCAAGTCAATTGCTTCCAGAATGCCTTTGGCTAAATCCTCAATTTCATCTGGTTTGATTTTTGGAATCAGGAATTTTAGAAACCAATACAACCTTTCCCAATAGGAATTATTGAAGGAAAGCAGCTTAGAAAGGAAGGCATACATTCTGAAAAAGGATTTCGCCTTTACATAGAAGTCAATCTGGGCATCTTCATTCAATTCATTTTTATACTCTGCAACGCACTTATCAATGATTGGGTCTAATTCCTGTCTTTCCGCTTCTTTGAAATACAATTCGGTGAAGTTTACCACATCATCCTGTGAATAGACCTGAGCTTTGTCCAACGCATCCTGTAGGTCATTTAGTTTGTTTGCATCTGTTTCCTCACTAAGGATAGTGGTAGTATAGAATGGCTCAAATGCCTTTTTAATATCTTCTGTGGTATTAAAGAAATCCATTACAAATGTGTCTTCTTTGTAAGGTTTGTATGCTCTATTGAGTCTTGATAAGGTTTGTACAGCCTGAACATCCGCTAATTTTTTATCTACATACATGGTATGCAAGAGCGGTTGGTCGAATCCTGTTTGAAACTTATTGGCTACTATCAGAAAGCGGTATTCTTTTTTCTTAAACTCGGTTGGAATGTCATTGCTCGGGAAACCGTTTAATCTGGCCTCATCCCAATCTTCTCCGTCTATTTCTTTTGTGCCTGAAAAAGCAACAATGGCTTTGTAAGGTGAGTTTATTTCTTTCATGTATTCTTTGAAAGCCTGATAGTAAAGAATGGCGTTTTTAATGCTTTTGCAAACAACCATCGCTTTTGCCTGACCATTGATGAGCTTTCTAATATCCGCATGGAAATGGTCTAACATGATTTTAGATTTTTCCATGATGGAGAAAGGATGGCTTTCTACATAAGCACGTAGTTTCTTGTTGGCTTGGCGAGTTTCAAACTCGGGGTTATCTTCAACCGCTTTATCTAATTTGTAATAGGATTGATAAGTGGTGTAATTCTTCAGTACATCAAGAATAAATTCTTCCTCGATGGCTTGCTTCATGGTATAATTATCAAAAGCAATGAATTTACCTTCGACTGTCTTTTCACCGAAGGTTTCTAGGGTCTTGTTTTTCGGGGTGGCCGTAAATGCAAAGTAGCTACCGTTTTTAAGCATTTTACGGTTCTCAATCAATTCATTGATAATATCTTCAGATGTAGGGGGCTCTTTTTCTTCACCGTAGGCCACTTCTTTATCGGAAAGCACCCAATTCATTTTGCTGGCCGTTTCACCACTTTGGCTACTGTGGGCTTCATCAATGATGATTGCAAACTTCTTTGCCTGTAATGTTCCAATTTCATCTATTATGAATGGGAATTTTTGAACTGTGGTTACAATAATTTTCTTTCCATCTTCAAGGGCTTGCTTTAATTGACTGCTACCTTTATCTATGGCTTCAACCACGCTGCTGACCTGAGCAAATTGTTTGATATTATCTCTAATCTGCTTATCTAAAACACGCCTGTCTGTCACCACAATAACACTATCAAAAACGGTCTCAGTATTTTCGCTATCATGTAAACTCACCAACTGGTGTGCTAACCAGGTAATTGAATTTGATTTGCCTGAACCAGCTGAATGCTGAATAAGGTATTTTTGGCCAACACCGTTTTCTTTGGAATGAAGCAGTAGCTTTTTTACTGCTCTGAGTTGGTGGTATCTGGGAAAAATGAGTTTGCGTTTGATTTTCCCTGTGTCTTCATCCTTTTCTTCAACAATTTGAGCAAAGTTCTCTACTATGTTGCTCAGGCTGTCCTTGGTTAAAATATCCTTCCATAGGTAATCAGTTTTTAAACCTTCGGGGTTTACAGGATTGCCAGCACCATCATTGTTGCCTTTGTTAAAGGGTAGGAAAAAGGTCTTTGTACTATTGAGATGTGTGGTCATGTAAACCAAATCTGTATCTACGGCAAAGTGAACCATACATCTGCCAAAGGCAAACAAGGGTTCTTTCGGATCTCGGTCTGTTTGGTATTGGCGAATGGCGTGTTTTACATTCTGACCCGTCCATTGGTTCTTTAATTCAAAAGTGCTCAACGGCAAGCCATTTACAAATAACACCATGTCTAAAGAGTTACTATTCTCCAAACTGTAGTACAATTGTCGGGTAACAGAAAAAATATTGCTGCTGTATTGCTTTTGGGCTTTATCGTTAAGGAGAGAGGTTGGCTTTTTAAAGTAGAGCTGTACCCTTAAATCCAAATCCTTGACTCCATTTCGGAGTATTTCAATTATACCTTTCTGGCGAATTTGGTCGGAAAGTCGTTTTAGGAATTTGTCTTTGCCTCTTTTGATAATGGTATCGTGGGCATTGGGTTGAGTTGCTGCCAAAAAATCAAACAACAGCTTTTCATTGATGCATAGGTCACGATCATAGTCGGCACTGTAGCTTGCTATGAAGCCATTCTGATTAATTAAATGCTTTTCTATTATCGTTTCTAAACCCTTTTCTGATGTATCTGTTGCATGCATATCTCTATACTAAAACTTGCTTGATTGTTGTAAATATTTGCTTACATACATCATTAGCTAAAATCTTTTCCTGATTTAAGTAGTCAGTTTGGGCAATACAAACTGTATTGGTCATTCCCGATTTTTGTAACTGTCCTACAGTTCCGACTAATGATTTTTTATGACTGTATTTGACTTTGTTTACTTTAAGCAATACAGTGCCACTTTCATCATAACTTAGCTTCTCTTTGAATAGATTGCAGGATGTATGAATGCTTAGGAATTTTTCAGCTTCACCGAAAATGTCATCATTATCTTGGCGCATTAATGGAATGATAACATCTTCTAAATTCCCACTGCCTGTTTCACTTTCTTTAAAAACATACAAGCCTATCTTAATGTCTTCTAATATTGGGAATTGACTAAAGTCTGGTACCGGGTCGAAAGAAGCTTTTTTGAAAACTTCTTGACATTCTTCAAGAACTTCTTTTGCCCTTTGTTCATATCCCTTATCATCTGCATCCAAGCAATAAAGTACTGAAATGGTAGTGTCAGGTAATGCCTGAATTTGATCCTGATCAGGCTCATTCAGGTCATTCAATCGCTGAAGCAATTCCTTTCTTTTTAGTGATGTATCTCCACCAACTGTATAGATTATGACATAGTTGGAATCCTTAACCATTACATATTGTGGCATAAAACGAGAACGAGCCTCTTGTATGTTAATTGAATCAACATCACTTAGGCTTAAATCTTTTAGAAAAAAATTAGCCATGTAATTCGGATACTCATTAATTTTCTTTTCTTCCCTTTTGAGACCGTTCGCTTTTAATATGCGGTACAAAAATGCTGCATCATGAGAGCCTTCTGTTAGTATGTACAATAAATTCTGAGTCATTATCTTATATCAAAATTTATTGAATCAATTAATCTTTCTAAACGGCCTCCTTCAATATACTTGCAAGCTATTTCGCCATCTACTTCCGACAGGGCGTAGGCTCTTATAAAATCATTGTGGTAATCATTCTTGACAAATGCATCAATACACTCTTTGCTATGGGTGGAAAGGAATACCTGGACATTGAATTGCTCTGCTGTCTGTTGGATGAACTTGGTAAATTCTATCAATAAGGACTTGTGTATAGCACTATCGATCTCATCAATACATATCACACCATCTTTGCTGTAAACCATTAATAAAGCTATCTCGAACACCCTTTGTAAGCCTTCACCATATTTGGTAATATCTACCACCTCATTTATTCGAGAAGAAGAAACCATAAATCTGCTTTCACCTTCATCACTAATCATCTCAATCTTTTCAATACTTGGGTCCAAATGAACTTGTATGAACTCTATTACTCTATCAAAGTATTTCTCCTTTACTGCATTTGCGTGTGCTTTTTTAAGCAACTCAGTGTTGTATCTGAATGGACTGGTAAAAGTGGCTGGACATAAAACCTGAGACTTTGAGAAACGAAGCTCCGGGGCTTTGGTGGTGTAAAGATGAATGGAACTCTCTAACGTGATGTCATTTACTTTAGCTTCTGATTCTATGGTAGAGAGGTAGCCTGACTTTTCTATATCGTCATCAGTTTCTGTCTTTGTAAGAAACAAGCTACTCTCAGCTCCATTGAATGAGCCCTCTAACTCAATGTCTGATATGAAGTTTTTGTGAATCCATTTTGAATGAAAATCTGAGTAGAATTTCCCTCTGTATTTTTCTAAGTCCAGAAACGCATTTATATCATTCAATTGGCTTAATAGGTAAAAGCATTCTAGTATGGAAGTCTTACCCAAATTATTGCCTCCTACAAAGATGTTGACCTTAGATAGGTTCTTAACTTTGATTTTGTGCAGCTTTCTGTAGCTATGGACAAATATCTCATTGAAGTGATTTTCAACCGTGGTAAAATAGCTTGTTAGTCGTTTGTCATTAATGGCAACTACCGCTTTACTGGTTGGAATTAATCGGTCTAATTTGTCTTTTAGACGCTGAATTTCTCCATAATCTGGTTCTGTTAAGTGCTCACTAAAATTGAATGCGATTTGTACCTCTTTGCGAAGCGTATCTAATGCATTCTTTAACCTGTTTTCACCAATTACATCACTATAAGAGTAAGCCTCTGCAATGCTGCGGCTTTCTTCCATGCGTTCTATCGCAATTGGATCGTTTAGGAACTTGGCAATCTCTTTGATTTGCCTGTATTGACTAATAATAGGTTCTTTGGTTGAGACACGCTCATTGCCATCTTCGTCAATTTCAGTCTCTTCGGTTTGAGATACCCAACTAAACAGTCTTTCTAAGTTTACTGCATTATGGGCTGTCATATCTTCGTTGCTCCACTCAATCCAGTTACGCATTTCCGGGCTTGAAATAACGGTTTCAAAAATGGTGTACATTGGCGATTCAAATTGGTCGCCATAGTCGCTCTGCTTGAATTGTTGGATAAGATTTAGCGTCCTTAAACCTCTTCTTAGTTTTACTGTAGATATACCAAGAGCATCACAAACCTCTTGTTCTGTCTTGCCAAATTGGGAGATTAAGTCATTTATTAATTGTGATTCATTTACTGCTGGCCATCTTTTCTTTCCATTGATGTGATGTAAACCCATAGCTACTAAATGCTGCATGGGGTCTTCATCTTCTATTAATACCAAATTGACACTTTTAAAGTCAGGTTCTGAAAGAAGACCTACATCATTGCCTTTTTTAAATTCATCAAACAGATACTTTAATGTGGCGACACGTCTATTTCCTTCGAGAACCAAGTAATTTTCACCTACTTCGGTAACCTGTATTTGGTCAATATCCAAAAAGCCATTGGTAGAAAAGCTACTAATGAGGTCTTTTACATTACCATTGTTTTTGCCAAGGATAAAGTTCAGCGTTCTCTGCTGAACACGGGTATCTGCAACATTGGCCTGTTCTACAGGCTTGTACTCTGGCCTGTCTTTGAACCTATAATTATTAGGATCAAGTATGAGACGATCTATATGTCTGGTTATCCTTTTACTTGGCATGTTCCATTTCTTTTATAGTGTGACCCTTTAAATTGAGTTTCCCCAACACTGCTTCAGCTATCATGGCTTCCCGATACTCTTTGATAAGCTCTATTTCCTTCTTTGCTTTTGAAATTGCTTGGTCAATTTTGGCGGTTTCGTTTTTGATGTAGTTATAAATAATTACTTGTTCTTCTTTTGGAGGCAAAACAATTGGTAAGCTTTTCAATAAATCTTGACTCATTGAAGCACGTGTTATGATGTTCATTTCTTTTACGAAATATTCTCGCAATAATTCATTTCTGAAGTAGTATGTACTAAAACCTTCAAAAAGAAGGTTTTCTGTAGGTCTGAAACGAATTAAAAACCCTGAAAAAGTCGCATTAGGAATTGTTTCGTGGCAAGTAGAAGCAATGGCAATTTCATCCACAATTTCTGATGTTCGTGTAAAAAAAATATCTCCTTTTTTAACCGAACAGTTCGTTTGGTCTTCTTTTGAAGATTCAACTAAACCCGATGGGATTTTTGGCAAAATCTCATTGTTATATATATCACCATATCCGAAGAAGGGAAAGCCTTTTCCAAAAAATTCCCCACCTTTATTTAGACCATTTTGACATTGCCCGCAGTACCTCAATTTTCTCAATTCCCAATGCTCTGGAATGTCTCCCAACCATTCAATACCGCTATCTTTTAAAGCGACATCTGGATTAATGCCTTTTGTAACAGTTTTGCTAATAGCTGCATGCCTTTGCTCTTTCAATAATTCAACAAAAGCTTGCTTTTTCTGGATGAAGTGATTTATTTTTTCTGATTGGGTATTTATGTAAGTTACAATTTGGTCTTGTTCTTCTTTTGGGGGAACGGAAATCCTAATACTGAAAAACTTATCCGAGTACAAGCGCAAGCGGCTATCAATGATGCCGAAGGATTTTTTTCTGAACTCAGCCTTCATGATAGCTGTAGAAAACAAATACCCGAAATAGTGCGGATTAATATCTCCCTTGATACGATACACACAATAGGCAGGGCTTGTAATGCCTTCAAATTTAGAAATGCCTAAACTACCATTCCAAGCCAACATGATATTGCTTACTAGATCATTTTCAGCTACTTTTTTATAGCCCACCAATGTTTTAGCATTGCTGATGAAATCATCCTCGTTTTCAAGGCTGTCTCTCTTTTTGGTTACTCCAGTATAATGAGAAACGGAAAGTAATTCTTCTTCGCCTGTTTCGCTTCTTTCATCTATCTCAGCAAAGAGATTTTTGATACGCAAAGTATTCCAATGCTGCGGAACAGCCGTTAACCATGTGGAAGTATTTGGTTCTTGTACCATCATTTACGCTTCTATAATTTCTTTTAGAAGATGCTCAGTCTCTTCCTCAATCTTGAAAATATCTGCAGATATTTCTTCCAAGCTTCTAGGTGCTTTGTGCTGGTAGAAGTATTTGGCAAAATTGATTTCATAACCAATTTTGGTTTCGTTCTTTTTGTACCAGGCATCCGGTACAAAAGGGGTCACTTCTTTGGCAAAAAAGGTATGAATGTCATCTTTTAAAGGGATATTTTCCTTGTCTTTAAGGGCATTGTTACTTTTTGGTTTGCCTTTGGAATCTTTTATGATATTGCCGTCTTCATCTCGTTGAGGACGATGGACGGTTATCTGGCTGTAGCCAAAGTCTTCATTGTTGAGGATAATGCTATTATTGTTATTCTCAAAGTTCAAAAACAGGTCTGTAATCGTACGGATATGGTCATTGCTAAACTCTACTCTCTTTTTACCTAATGGTTTACGCATTTTACTGTAGAACTGCTCAGAGGTAACATTGATGAGTTGTAGTTTTCCCTTTCGCTTTTCTTCCTTATTGTTGTTCAGTATGAAAATATACGTAGGTATGCCAGTGTTGTAAAACAAATCATTGGGAAGGGCAATTACCGCTTCCAATAAATCATTTTCAAAAAGGTACTTGCGTATTTCCGTTTCTCCTTGACCTGCATCACCAGTGAACAATGCGGAACCATTATGGATAGTGGCTGCTCTACTGCCCAATTCACTATTGATTTTCAGCTTAGAGACAATGTTCATTACAAACAGCAATTGCCCGTCATTTACTCGGGGAACACCTACTGTAAAGCGAGGATCTATGATGTCTTTTTTATCTAGTATGGCATCTGCATCTACTTTCCATGTTTTCCCATAAGGTGGGTTACTAATCATGAAATCAAATTGCAGGTTTGGAAAACCATCTTTGCTTAGTGTAGAGCCGAAAGCAATCTTCTCCGGGTCTTCATCTTTTATCAGCATGTCTGCTTTACAGATGGCGTAAGTTTCGGGGTTTACTTCCTGACCGTACAAGTGGAAAGTAGCTTTGGGGTTCAGTTTCTTGGCGAAGTGTTCCGCTTCGGTAAGCATGCCACCACTACCACAAGCAGGGTCGTAAATCAAATACGTACCGTCCTTAATTTTTCCTTTGAGCGGTTCAAAAATAAGGTGGGTCATTAAGCGAATGATTTCCCTTGGGGTAAAGTGTTCTCCGGCTTCTTCGTTATTCTCTTCGTTAAACTTGCGTATCAGTTCTTCAAACACATAGCCCATCCCTAAATTGGTCAAGCCTGCCATGACTACATTGCCGTCTTTATCTGTGACAGGCATTGGGCTTAGGTTAATTGTACTTGAGCAAAACTTTTCAATTAGTGGAAAGGTAATGTTGCCTTCTTCCAAGGTCTCCAACTGGTTTCTCAATTTGAACTTACTGATGATGTCTTGCACATTGCTGCTAAAGCCATCCAGATAAGTTTCTAAGTTTTGACGGATGTTACTCGGCTCATTTAATAATCGTTTGAATGTGTAGTTGGATGTGTTGTAAAACACATAACCGCTGGTTTTACGCAATTGAGCAGATTGGTTGTCAATCTTCATTTCGTTTAGTTTTTGGTGCATCTCCAAAACTTTGTCTTTGGTAGGCTCCAATATGGCATCTAACCTGCGAAGTACGGTAAAGGGTAAGATTATATCTCGGTATTTTCCACGTGTGTAAACATCACGTAAAACATCATCAGCAATACTCCAGATGAAATTAACAATAGCGTTATGTTGTACTTGATTCATTCTTATTTGGTGTTTGCTTGGTTTATATCATGTTGAGCAATTTTTAAGGCTTGCATTGCCTGTGCTTCATTTTCGACCAGTTGATAAACTTGCTCGGCTAACCAAATAGTTAAAAGTTCCTCTTCATCGGTGTTTAGTAATTGAGCCAATTTCAAAACCTGTTCACGTTTAGCACGTCTGTCGCCTCTCTCAATCTTGCTAAACATAGGAGTGTCAATTTCTAGACTTGCTGCTAACTGCCGTTGCAGAAGTCCCTGTCTTTCTCTTAGCTCTTTTATCCGTTCACCAAATTGCATGACCTGTTATTTTATGACTTGTCAATATTTGGCTAATATAAGAAAACAAAAGGTTAGAAAAAGAAAATAAACCCATTAAGTACGACTCAGGATTTTAAGGAAATGGAGGATACCAAGGATTAATTTTCCTTAGTATCCTTAACATCCTCATTTTCCTCAATCGATGTGTTTATGTAGTTGTCCTGTGACTCACGGTGAAGCAGACCTGATTTGCAGAAGTCAGTGATATAACCCTCTGCCGTTTTGTGAGGAATGCTCAAAGCTGCTGCCACTTCCAAGTACTTTTGTCGGTTGAAGTGCTTGGGCAGCTTATTCAAGAATTTCTCTTTTCTATTTAATCGAGTTGGTTTCTGAACGTCCTCTGGGAGTTCTGCAAATACTTTACTCGAATGCTTTACCAACACTTTGACCATAGCAAGCGAAGCTTGAAAGTCTCTTTCTTCACAAACCATCTTTGATGATGTTTCACCTGTTTCCATGATCCGCAAAGCGGAGAATATCATACAGAAACGATAGGCAATCAAACCTAATCTTCGGATGGTTGCCATGTAGTCAATTCCCTGAATGCTCATGTACTTTTCTTGTATCTGACCAAAGAATTGATTGAATTGGTCTTGCTGGTCAGCGGTGAGAAAGAATTGAACATCCTGTCCAGCTTTCAACGAACTGTAAAGGTTAAAAAACTCATTTCCTAACGCATCAAAGTAGTCATCTAATCCATTGGTAGTTTGCGAAGCAAATACATTCTTCCACACTGGCCGAACATTCATGTAATAGAATATGAAACGGCTGAATAAGCCGTTTTCTGCATTCGGGATTAGTGATGCTACTTGCTTGGGCGTACCTGAAAGGACAGTAGAAAGGCAAGGGCTTTCTATGTCCACATATTCACGGTCTGTCCTGCGATAGTAGGAAATGGTTTCATGGTGAAAGGCTTTCCTAAAGCCGTCACTATAATTTCCGTAATCGCTTTTAAAGGCATGTGCAAGTGTGTCACCCTCAGTTTCAAATATCAGTCCTTTACCATCACTATCACCCAATAATTGATAAGCTCCTGTGGAGCTGTTATTGGCAGGTATAAAGAGCATCTTTTCGGGTGGCTTCTCGGGTTTCTCAATCCCTTCAACTTTTCCTTTGTTGGTGTTGTATTCAGCCAATTCCAGTTCATAATGTTGCTTGTGGAGTTTGGCTTGCTCCCGAAACTCTTTGTGTACTGGGTTCACTAATTGGCGACAATGCACCAAACGACCTTTACCTGCGGATGCTTGGGCGGTAATGAATAGAAACAGATTGGAGTAGACACGCTTGCCATCATAGATACCTGACACTTTGGGTAAACAGGCACTAATAGCGACTAAGGAGCCAAGGAGTAGAATATCCCTTTCCTCATTGGAAGTGGCTATCTGTATTACCTTTTGCAAAAACTCAGGAAGTTCAGGAAACAAGGAATCTGGGAATGTTGGCATTAAATCCGGTTCTTTCTTGTTTTCTGCCTGAGTGTTGAGATTGTTGCTTTGGTATTCAGACTTGCTTGCAGGGCTGTAGTTCTGTCGTTCCTGCTTTGGTGTAGCCAAAGGAATGCCTGCTTGTTTGGCATGAAAAAAGAAGGTTTTCAGGGAAACTCCCTGACCTCTTGCCTTCATGCAATTATCAAACTGCTTGTCACACTCTTGTGTTGAATAATCAGGATGGAATTGACTGACTCGGTGGAACAGGTTTCTACCTGTCTCACCAAACTCGTCTGCAAAGGCAAAGCCGATATTTACCCAATCGCTGTAAGCGGAGGTAACATCTATACGGTTGGCCTCAATTCCTTGTATGATTCGTTCAGCTTCTTCGAGTTGTATGTTTGTATTGTAATCGCTTTGCTCTGTAACTTTTACTTGTTGGTTTGGCTTATCAAGCCATTCCAGCGGATTGAATGTTTTTCGCTCCATAACCTATATGTATTTAGGGTTGATGAATATGTCTGTATCATGCGGAAGAAAACATGCTCTTGAAATGTCCTTTCCTGATTGGTCTACTTCTAATTGATAGGTATGGGAAACGTAGTTTGCCACTGCCTTGAAATAGTCCTGGTGTTTTGCCTGTGTCAAGTCAATCGGTATTACCCATTTCAATCCATCACCTGAAGGAGATACAAACAGTAGCTCCGTTTCAAAATAATGGTCATTGAGTAATGATTGCTTGAGTGAAGGGATGTCCTCAATGTGGTCAAAATCGATTGTGAGCAAACCTGAATGTCTTTGGAGGTTTGCATCATTCCGTTTAGAGAATGAGCCTGAGAAGGTCACATAATCAAAATTTTGAGCCTTGTACTTTCGGGCATCCTTTGGCTCGGAGATATTGCGTAGTGTACTTGTACACGAAGCAAAATCATTGCCTTTGATGAGGTGGTACACCTCAATTAACGAGACTTGGCGACTTGGCTTCACATTAGATACAGGCTTTTTGAAATAGCTGAATACTGGTGGTGTAGGTTTCTGTATTTCGGGAATAGCAACCACAGGTTGCGTTTCCTCTTGGTGATAAAACCCTCTTTCCTTGCCAATTCTCAGATATAGTTCCTCATTGATCTTATCGAGAAGGGCTTGCCCTTCGAGGCTGAAATGCAATGAAGCAAAATCAAAGACATTGCCCTGTGCAATGGCTTCTTCTGTATCTGTGTGTGTAGCAATGCCGTCAACTACTTTAACCATCAATGTGGGCTTGTCCGCATTGAAAGGATTCTTAGCAGGTTTACAGTCCCTTCCCGAAAGGGATAGGACTGTTTCACCCTGATAGTATTGGCGTAACACATGGGCATAGATATTCAAGCCGTAATGTGTCTTGCTCAAAATGGCTTCTCTACTGATCTCCATAATACTTTGATTTTGAAGGTGAGTAGTTGGATTCCAGTAAAGCTTCCATATCAGAAACTTTGTAATAGAACTTGCCATTGATTCGGCTGTAGGGAAGAACCCCACTATCCCGAAGGGATTGAAGGGTTCTTTTGCTAATGTGCAACGTTTGCATCACTACCTGTCCGTCAATCCATTCATCACTGAATTGCTCCAATCGTGACTTATGGAAATTGAGGAGGTATGCTTTGATTGTTTTGATGTCCTGTGCAAGTGTCAGGAGCATATCGAATACCTCTGTCATAGCTTTACCCTCCCTTTTTTGATTAGGTAATCAGCAGCTCTGCGGTCTATTTCTTCCTGAGTAGAATTGCGGTTGCGTAGCAACCAGCTTTCTAACTCCGTTCTCTTGAAATAGAGCTTCTTTCCGTTTGGCTTGTAGTGTGGAATATTACCTCCACTTGTCAACTTGTACAAGTGTGACTGTGAAAGCTCCAAGTACTGGCAAGCCTCATTGAAGTTTAAAACTTCTTTCGTGTAAATCCCCTGGCTCTCAATTAGGCGTTGGAGATTTTCAAGACGTTCAATTATTTCGTCCA
>Ga0209634_1001475_pt1 | contig 17081 bp, 18 predicted proteins | sample LinPmetageLP40_FD_184043 | JGI IMG/M metagenome (GOLD analysis project Ga0209634, IMG submission 184043) | Marine viral communities from the Pacific Ocean - LP-40 (SPAdes) (version 2) | ecosystem: Environmental > Aquatic > Marine > Oceanic | place: Pacific Ocean | collected 2010-08-26
TACATTGTCCAATTAGAGGGGTCTTCCCCACAATAAAATCCTTGCGCTAGTGCACAATCTAAACAATTGTTTGATAAATTATTTTGAGCATTGAGTCCTAGACTCATGATCGCAAATAAAAATGTAAGTAATTTCTTCATAATATAAAATTTTTTAGGTTAGTACTCTTATAATATATTTAAAATATATTCGGATATACATATAGAAACAAGGATAAAAAAGCGCTAAAAATAGCGCTTCTTTTTTATTTAAAAATTAATTTATAATTTTAGTAATTTAAGATAGCATAATCCATTACTATAGTTATATTAATATTAGCTGGTGTATCTGATGTCCAATCCATATCTCCAAAATTAGCTGTTTGACAATATGCTCCCTTTAATATCCATTCTTCAACTACATCACCTACAGGGCCTAATGAGTTAATTCTAATATCTTTTTTATAGAAATCAGAATAACCATCTCTTCCTGTAACTGATTCATGCGATAAACGAACCCATTCCATTACTGCTTGTGCACCTGATGGTGTTACGGGATCATATAGGTCACATGTTATATTATTCCATGTTGCTTTTCCTTTAAGTTTTCTTTTCACATTAATATGATCAAGAGTTACTTCGCCAAAAGAAATATTTGGTCTTTGTATTTTTTTAATCAAATATGCTGGGATTCCATCAATGTACATTATAAACCTATTTTGTAATTTAGGTTCAAATGCTGTAAACATCATTTCATTTGTATTTAATATCGCCATCTTTTATTTTTGTTTTTTGTTTTATTATAAATATAATATTTTCTAGTTTTTAGTAACTTCCTCCACCAGTTCCACCAGCATTATCAAATGTAGCTCCTGTTGGTAATACGTTAAAATCTAAGACTATAAATTCAGCCGTTTTTGTTGGTTGTAAATAAATAGCACCTACTAACTGATTTCTATCAATTACATCTGGAGTATTATTTGCTTCATCCATTTGTACTCTAAAAGCGTATAGTCCTTGTCTTTGTTGTACTGATTCTAAATATGGATTAACAATATTTAAGAATCTATTTCTCGTTGATTGTGTGTTTTGTTCAAATACTAAGTATTTAGAAGAACTAGCTATAAATTTCTTAAGTGCAATTAATAATCTTCGTACATTAATTCGATCTAATGCTGTTGATCTTTCTTGTAATGTTTTCTGACCCCAAATACAAACTCCTGTTTGTGGGAATGTTGCAATTGGGTTAATTTTAGAATCATATAATATATCTCTTTCAGCTTGATTTAATCTTATTTTAGCTTCTAATACATTTCCTAATACACCCCTATTTAAACCTGCTGGTGCAAACCACTCAGCTGCAATTCTATCTGAAGCTGCTATGGCTCCTGGGACAATTACTGATGGTGGTACTAATACTGGTTTATTTTTAGCACTATCTAATACTTTAACCCATGGGTAATAAACTGCAGCGTAATTTGAATCTAATCCACTTACATCACTTACTGCTTGGTTTACAGATGCATCTACAGAATTTAAATCCATTACAAAAAATGCATCTCCTCTTTCTTCACACATATCAATACCCAAATTTGTAACTAATGGATGTATTGAATGAATAACACCTGGCATAGCTAACATATTAATATCATATTCATCTTGATTTGAAATAATATCAATTGCTTTTTTATATCCTGTGTAACCTGTTGCTGTGTTTGTACTTAAATCAAACCCATATAAATTGGCAGCAGTAATATTAGTTCCTATTTGTTTAACTGTCCATGGTGCTAAGCCATCATCACCTCCTTGGAAAGGTACTGTAAATTTTAATTGGTTAGCTGTGGGTCCATTAACTCCTGTTGAATCTATTGAAGCACTTAATGAACCAGATCCTCCTGTTGAAAAGTGTAAACTTGAACTTGGATGACCAAAGAAATTATCAACACTAAATGCACCTGCTACGTTTGAAGGGGCACTATTTGGTAAAGGTTGTAAGAAGTTTTCATTATCACTTTCTTTATCCATAAACATAAATCCTAAATATCCTTTAGCATTGTAGGTATCATCTGTTCCTAATTGTTGTGTACTTTCATAAGATGCTGAAGGGAAAACTGCGGTTTCAGCACCAGCTCCTGCTACAAAACTGAATGCTGCTGCTGCAAATGGATTTTGTACAGCTGCGAATCCTTTTGGTGATAATTTAGGAGAAGTTGCTCTTTCATCTACTGCTTGAGATGTTTCTACTCTAATATAATTTGAAATATTTGGATAATTTCCAAGTAATTCTACTTTAGCTAAAGTATCATTATATTGTGGGTATCTATCTCCAATTACTCTTGAAACATATCGTGGAGAATCTGGATCTAGAGTACAATTATTAAATTGTTCAAGGATGATTGGATTTTTATCTGTGTCATTTGTTCTTCTTAAGATAACTGAAAACTGTGAATACTGTTCAACACCATCTATGTCTCCGGGTTCTTTTAAATTTGCAATTGAAATTTTATATTCATGACATAAATGCTTTCCATGATCTATGGTATGAAACTTAAATAAATCTTTTTGTCCTAATTGAACTTGTGATTGGATAAAAGGTGTTGATGAATAACCATATCCTTCTGTCTGACCAATTCCATCAAATACTTGATCAGTTGAGCTCATTTTAGAAAATATTAATGCAGATCCTGATCCAAGTCCATATCCCTCTACACTACCTGAAGCTGCTAATTTTGATTGTATGTTTTTAAAATTTAAATAAGTGTAACCAGGAGTACCTGCGTATGCATTAGCTCCTGTTTTACTATTATCTGGGCTGTATCCTATATATTTAAATAAATAATTTGAATTAGAAGGATTTATTGAGGCATTAAATGAGGTTGAGGTAACATTTGTCCCATTAAGTAATGATGTAAAACTTCCACTTACATTACCTTGTTCTGTATGTCCCGTTGAGGAAGCTGTAGATAAATTTAATGAGGGGGTACTTGCCGCTTTAGAAGGGTAAATTATTCCTACTATTAATGGTTGTCCTAAATCATCAGGATCATCACTATCACTAGATCCTGATATAACTACAGCTATAGGTTCAGTATTTCCAGTAGAGAAAGTATATCCACCCCCTGCTAGTACCCTACACACTGTAACTGATCCTGCATTTCTTAAATATTCTCTAACTGTTTGTGGAACATATGTTTCTGAACTTAAGGGTCCAAAACGTCTTTCATATTCTTCAAAACTTCTTACTACTGTTGGTACGAATGCTGGTCCTTTTACTGTTGGGCCAATTATTGCTGCTCCTATTGCGCCTACTCCTTGTGGTAGAAATGATAGGTCATTTTCTCTTGTAAATACACCTGGTGAGATAATTTGTTCTGCCATCTTTTTTATATGTTTTTTATTTTAATTCTTTGAATGGTTTTATTCCTATATAAATATAAGAAAAAGATATAAACCCAACCAAAATAATTGATTAAAACTAAATTTAATCAGTAATAAATATGGTAGAAGTTTATAAGAATTATTCTATTGATGTAAAAGTTCCTGTTTCTATATCAAGAGTTCCTTTTCCATATTTTTCTGTGAGGGAAGTTGCTAAGTTAGATTCTTCTTTTTCTATAGATATTAAATGATTTTTTAAGTTTTTTTCTTGTTCTTCTATTTTAGCTTTACTTAAATATAATTGCCCAAAACTAATTGTTAGTTTATTCATATGAGATTGAAGGGATTTTATTTTATCCAATTCTTCTGTTGTGAATTTTTGAGTTTTTGGTGCAGTATTAGGAGTGGTTGTTTTGTTTTGTAGTGCCATAACTTTTATTAATGTTTATTATTTCCTATATACATATATGCAAATTAGAAAGACCCACCATTTATTATCCCTATTATTTCTCCACTTGCACTTATATTACCTGATGCTGTTATATTCCCATTAAATATTCTAGCGAAATTATTTGATGATCCATATTGATCTTGTACTAATAGATTCTTTGTTTCAAGATTTCCTCCAAAAAACTTTCCATTTAAACCTTCTACAGTACCACTTGCACTGATATCACCACTTATTTCAACTCTACCAAATGAACCCGTTGAAATTAATGAACCACTAAATATATTATTTCCACCCGGATTAAATTCCCAGGGATTATTTTCTGCATCATCTGATATTATTGCAGTACCACTTGAACCTGATTTTTGAACTCTAAGTCCATATCCTGTAACAGTATTTGTTCCAATGGAGACTCCATAATTAGCAGTACCAATTAAAAACTTATGTCCTTGTGCTGAGGATATTTGAAATGTACTTCCATCTCTTTTTATAGATGCATTTGAATCAAAAAAATGTAATTCTGTTCCACTCCCTAATGTAAACCTATTATTACTATCAGCATGACCGTGACCAGTAACTAATCCTATTACATTAAGATTAACCTCACTGTTAACACCATTAATAAATAACTTATTAGCGGCATCTACTTGACCAAACGAACCCGTTGAAGTTATTGAACCACTTATATCAGCTGATGTTGTTATATTTCCTGTAAACACATGAGTATCATCTACACTATTCCCAAAAACAGTTGAGCCACTTTCATGAAGTATAGAAGAACTTACAAATTCTGTGTGGAATTCTCGTGCTGTTAATGTTCCCCCTACTAATAAATCTGTTGAAGCTGTTAGTGCTCCTTGTATACGTACTGTGCCCCCCATGTCTAGTGTACTTTGAGGATCATTAGTTCCTATTCCTATATTACCTGAACTAGAAAAATATAATAAAGATCCTCCTGAACCTGATATAAAGGTACTTGTTTTATCATTAGGATCTGTTTTTATAATTAAAGAAGATGAATTTGGGTAGAGATTTCCTGGATAAAATGATTGATTTGATTGACCTGATCCAGACTGAACTATACTAAAAGTAAAAACAGGATCTGCTCCACCTATTTTAAAGGAACTACCTATTTCCATACCTCCTAATTGAGCTGCTGTTCCTGCAAAATCAGGTTCAGCTATAGAACCACTTTTTAAACTATGAATTAAAAATCTACCTTCGGATCCATCAGCTGATGATGAATTTCTAAGTTTAAGAGTAGTACCTATTGCCATACTTCCAATAGATCCTGTTAGGTTGGCTATTCCACTACCATCATCTACTAAACTAGCACTGAATACAGTACCAAAGCCTCCTACCTTTTTTATCGATTTTACTGTTTTTGCAGCTATAATAAAAGAATCGTCATTATTAAGTATGGGAATACTAACTATATGGTCTCTTGTATAATTAGAAGATGTGTATGAAATATTATTTTTATCAAATATTGTTTCTTCAGTAGATAATATACTACCAGTAAAATCTGCTGTAAATGAAGAAGATACATATGTTAAAACTAATCTTATGGGTTTAATTACATTACTTCCACTTGATACTGTAATAATTCCATAAGCATTAGGATTAACAGGACTTGTTAATCTATTATTTACATTAGCAGAACAAGTTACAGCTATAATACTAGGAACAGAAGCAGATATAGCCGTAGTGTGGTTTAATAAAGAACCAGAACTAATTAATGATATACTCGCAGAATTACCTGTTCGTATTATTTGTATTTTATCTTCTGTTTGTCCGTAATCTGGCATGTTAAATTAATTATTATCCATTATAGTAAGTATCATCTTCATAAGGATTATCAAAATCATTACCTAATAATTGTTTTGCTATAAGATCTCCATTTACTACTGTTATTTTAAAATATCTTGAATTACCGCCTGTATTTGTACCTCTTACTATTAATCCATTAGATTCACCATCTGCAGGCATTACATATCTACCATAAATTAAATCTCTTTCTGCGTCTACATTACCCCCTCCATTAAAACCATCTCCAGCTGTATTTGATTGGGCTCTAACATCTCCACCAACTCTAACAACTGCTTCCGATGTTCGTATACTTAAATTAGCTGAATCTAAAAAGTCACCATCATTTTCACCATTATTAAAATTATCTGTAAATAAAGTAAAATTTTCACCTGAATTAGAAGATATAGCTGCTGTATCTCCATTACCTACTACTAAAATTCTTTTATTAAATGCAAATTTACCTTTATTGGTATCAAATAAACAAGAGTATGGGTTTTGTGGACCTATTCGACATATACCATGAGCTGTGGTTATTTGAAATAGTTCTGCTGTTGTTGAATTGTTAAAAAATAAACCATCACTAACCCCTATTGTTACTTGATCATTTTCAGGAGTTGGATTAGTATTATCACTTAATGTTATAGGTTCTAAATCTGCTATGGTAGTTTCACTAATAATTCCTAATTCAACAAGATCTATTCCTGTGGATAATGATGTTGCTAAAGGTGTTAAAAAAGTAGAAACAACCTCATGTAAACCCTGTTGTGATTTATAAAATAATCTGCCTGATTCATTGTTAATAACAATTTCATTTTTTGAAAATTCTGTTGGTTTTGGATTTCTTGATTTTATTTTTACACTTTTCATAATTTAATTAATTTTAATTAATCCATCAGTTAGTTTAATAAGTCCTGATGTCAATTTGATAGGGTAGACTACTGCTTCCCAAGACACTTTTAAAAAGATAAATGTGAATATTAAGGTTGCTTGGTTCACGTCTACAGGATTGTCTAATCTCAATAAAAAGTTTCCAGAGTCAAAATCTGATTGTGTCCATGTTTTACCCCATAGAGTTGTACTACCTCCTACAAGTCCTAACTCTGGTGCACTAGTTTGGACATTGTTTATTCCTAATGTTATTGTGTCAGATACCGCCGATGTTCCATTATGAAACATTTCAAAATCAACTGATGAATTTGCTCCAGTAGTATTACCATGGTCTTCAATATTTACTTCTACACCTAATATAGTAGCATCAGTAGGTATTGAATCTTGGCCTGTCATATTTGATAATACCATTGTTGCAAATGATGGAGTTTTTCCTAAATCTACAATAGCAGTATTTGTATTATCTATAATAGCATTGCCACCATTAAATCCTCCTGATACTGTTCCAAATGTTAAAGTATTTGTTGGCATATTATGCTGATTTTATTGTTTTAGTTCCATTTTTTTCAGCTAAAACGTATAGCTGGCCTGATGATAAACCTGTAGCACTTGTGGGTAAATTACTTACACTAACTGCTGATATTGATTTAACTGCTGAACCCGTTGCTTCATTAGTAACATATCTTCTTAATTCATCAATTTCATCTTGCATTAAATCCAACTGATATAATATAGATTTATTAATACCATATATAGCACTGTCATTTAAATGTTCTGCATTTGTAAATGATGCTGACATTTCTGTCTGTTTTGCATTACTGATATAAAATTTACTATTAGTGTCTGTTTTTTCTACGATTCTTTCTTGTTTTTTATTTGCTAATGCCATAATTTATATTTTTTAAGAAGATGTGTCTAATTCTACTACAACTGTACCTACTATTTGGTTATTATCTGTTCCTGTTTGTTGTACGCTAAATGCCATTAAATCTCCATTTGAAAATGATGATGAAAAATCAAAATTATAAGTTTCGGAAGCATCACATCCTGCAATTGTTACTTGTTCAACTATGTCAGCAGATTCGGATACAATAAAATCACTACCTTTTCGTACTCGTACTGTTGTATCTCCTGGGTTATTACCTGCTGTTAACCATCCTATTGATATTCTTTTTATTTTTCCATCATATGGGGGGATATATTTATTGTAATACTGAGGGGTTGTTACAGCAAGAAATGCATGGACACCAACATATAATTCAGAACCATGATTAGCTACAAGATTATATGCAAATGGTAATGTAGTTATTGCATTAGTGTTTACTTCAAATGAACCTGTTGTTGATAGTATTTGATTACTTGCAGATACAAATCCATCTACTTCTAATCCAGTTGATGCTCCAATACCAGTTAATACATCAAACGAGCCTGAAACCCCACTAACAGTTCCTGTTGAACCTGTTGCTGTTAAATTGAGACTTGTTATTGCTCCACTTGCACTTATATTACCTGATGATGTTAAGTTTCCTGTTAAGGTTGTTGATGTATACGTCCCTGCTGAATTAATAATTAATCGACTATCAGAATTTCTTACTGTAGCAACACCATTTAAATACATTATATGTTGGTCATCAAATACTGAAGCACCACCAATACTTAATGCACTGCCATGAAGTCGTCCACTTGCACTTATATTACCTGAGGCTGTTATATGTCCTCCTGATACATTTATTCCTGTATCTGGAAATGTTAGGTCATCGTTAGCATAAGTTATTCTGTTACCTGCAACTTGTAATGAACTATCTGCTAGGAAATTTGTTCCATATACTATTCCACTTGCACTTATGTTACCTGAGGCTGTTACGCTACCATAAAAGATTATTGGTTGAGGTGAATTACTCCTATTAATTTGCACACCACCGGAAAAATCAGCTTCTTCATTAATTCCTAATATAGTACCTCCATCCTCTAGTACTTCTTTATTTCTAAGAAAAAGTTTATTACCCGCATATACATTACCACTTGCACTTATGTTACCTGAGGCTGTTATTTCTGTGGTTGTAATAGTTCCTGTTGTTGTAATATTACCTTCTGAACCTGTAACTACTAAGTTGAGACCTGTTATGGTATTAGAGGATGATATATTACCTGTTATGTTTGTTTGTTTTGATAATGTTATTTTTTGGTTAACATCATCTACTTGTAGAAATGTTGAGTTAACAGCTTCATCGGGATCTCCTATACTAACAACATGATCAGCTGTTAATTTTATAGTAGCTTCTCCGTTACTATATGATAGTGGTCCAACCTGAATAAGCTCAAGAGATCCATCTGAGTTACCATGTACTTTATTTGTGTATACTATTCCACTTGAACTTATATCACCTGAGGCTGTTACATTAGCATCTAATTTTATGGTTGTTCCATTTATTCGAGTGAAATTAGCATCAGATCCTACTTCTAGTTGACCTGAATTATGATCTAATGCTTCTATTCCATCTATAAGTAATTTACTTGCACTAATATGCCCACTTGCACTTACGTTACCTGAGGCTGTTATATTTCCGTGTATTTCTGTTTGGCCTTCGCTTTTTAAAGTCATTAAAGCATCACCTCCTTGACTTTTAAATATTAAATCATCGCCAGCTACATTTAATTGTAATATTTGAGCTCCATCCGTTCCATCCATATCAAGACTTAATTGAGTTGTTGCTGAATCTTGAAACAAAATAGATCCGGCTGCAGAATCTAGTTTAATAGCTCCACCTGCGTCTAAAATTACATTAGCACTAGCTTCTAATTCAACAGAATCTCCAACTACTTTTGTTATGGGTGTACTGGCATTACCAAATGAAAAAAATGAACTAAGTCCAGCTGCAGTAGAATCTATAATTTGTGTGCCATTAAGAAAATAATCAGTACCATTTATTATTGATGCAAATAAATTACCACCTAAAGTTCTTCCAAAAGATCCAGTTCCCTCAGATGTTATATTTCCAGTGTTTAAGATATTTCCACTTGCACTTATGTCACTTGAGGCTGTCACTGGACCTAGTAATGAAATAGGTTTAGTTGGGTCATTACCTCTTCCTATGCTTATTGCTGTAATACCTGTAGCTTGAGCAAATCTTATTTCGGTTGGAGTTGCTGCGTTATTACTTACTACTTTTAAATCTCCAACCAAAAAGTCACTTCCATTGCCTCCATCTATCCCTATATTTCCACTTGCACTTATATCACCTGAGGCTGTTATATTAGTAAATGATTCTAATTTTTTAACAGTATTACCTGAACCAGAACCATAGTATAATAAACCATTATCTATATTGATGCCTATTTCCCCTTGTGTTAATGCACTAGGTACTGCTGATCCGGTTCCTGCTCTTAATTGTATTGTACTTGCCATAGTTTTTTTATTCTATTATAAATATTTAAAAAGTTCCCCCATTTATAATTCCATTTATAGATCCTGTTACATTTAAACTCCCTGTAAATAAATGTGTATCGTCTATAGAATCACCAAATATAGTGGACCCGCTTTGTTGTTGAAATACAACATTAGTTACCGATGAAGTTACGATATATTCTATGGCACTTAACGAACCAGAAATTATAACGTTGTTTCCATTAAAAGATATAGGTAATTGACTACCAGTACCATTGTATGTGTTAGTACCGTCTGTTTGGACTACTCTTTGATAAGTGTCTTGTACATTTTGTCCTGTTAAATTGGGTAGAGCCATTTATAACCATTTTTATTTCTTTTTTTCAAGAATTTTTATTACACCATTTATAATTTTATTTGTGTTTTTTACAGTGTTTTCTTTTAAATATGTTGCCACTATATTATTAAGTTTATTTCTTTTATATGAAATATTTTCAATATTAATATTTTCTTTTATAAGTAATTTAAATAAATTGACAATATGTTGTTGTTCTGAATTAGTAATATTATTTTCTTTAATTTTTGCTTCTATAATTGGTTTTTTAGTAGTTTGGGTTTTTATTTCAACTGTTACTTTTTTACTTGTTTCTACTTCAAAATTTGTTTCCCATGGGGTAAAAAAAGTATCTTCAGCTATAATCTCCAAACGTATATTTCCTGTTATGTCTTCATCTATTAATCCTTTTAATTTTTTAATAGGGATTTCACATTTACCTGAGTTAGAAATAGAACCGTTAAACATTAATGAATAATCAGAAGTTTCAACTACTAAACGTGCTTTTGATTTTTTTAAACTTGCACCTTGAAGTTTAATGTCACATTCAAAAAGTTCCGATTTATCGGTAAATAATTTATACATGTTTTCAGTTTATTATAAATATAAAATAATGATTAAAGCTTAATATTTTCAGTCATTATTTCTATGCCTGGTATTTTATTTATTGCTAATTTAATGTCACTAACTTTTATTTTATATTGTTTAATTTCTTTTTGTTTTTCTTCTGTGATAGTACTACCATGTACCTTTAGGATTAGTTTTATTAATCTTTTTTTATCAAAATCTACCCATTGGGAATAATCATCTCCTGCTGCTTTTATAGCTAATTGAACTTCATCCCAAGTATAAGTAGGATGATTAGGATTACTAGGGGCACTACTCCATTGAAAAAGAGTACTTACTCCTTGAAGTGAAGTTTGGTCCCATGTTAAAGTTGCGTTTATAGTTGCCATTTATTATCCTGCTGATAAACATATTACTTTAGTAGTTCCTGATCCCCCTAATTGTACTGCTGTTTGTGTAAACATTTCTCCAGCCGTTCCTGGGTCTGATGTTGGTAAATTTGCCATTTTAACTGTATCACCAACAACTGTAAGATCACCCGCTACTGCTGTATTTACATTAGATGCATTTCCTAAAATTATACTAAATCCTGTTCCATGACCATATGTGTTTTCTGAATTACTTCCATAAAGTATTGTAGATTGAGATAAATTTCCTACTTGTGTATCATTTATTGTTGGTAATCTTGCAATTAAAGTATCACTAGTTGTTGTTCCTGCAAACATACCTTTAAGACTACTTAAATCGTTAGATATAAGAATACTTCCCATTTTTATATCACTAGAAGCAGTCACACTAGTAACTTGTATACCATCACTTGCTTCTGATAGATTTAAGGTACTATCTATTAAATCAACGTAATTTTGTTGTGAAGGAATTTTACCTGTTTCAAAAAATCCTTTTAATGTTGTTCTGTTATTTTTTGCCATTATGTTATTGTATTATTTATACCTATTTGAGTATATCCTACTCCTGTTCCTAATTGTTTTATGTTTTGCTTTCCAGTTGATTCTCTTACTTGTTCTCTTGTTAAGGGAGCTCCTGAAGGTACTACTGATAATTCACTATTAAATATTACTGTTGATTTACTGTGGAATTTTTGTGGTTTTTTATTTAATTCTTTATTAATACTATCAGGTACTAAATATCCTTGGATATTTAAACTAAAATTAGTTTTAACAATTCTATTGTCTCCTTGAGAAATTTCCGTTGTGTTATTATAAGTATCAATTTTTGCATTAAACTGGAATCTTTCTTTATCACCCCAATATGAATCAGACGTATAATTAATCATTTCAACTAATTTATTCATCTGAGCTACATAATCACACCAAATAGTACAAGTATAATTTAATTTTACAAAATCAGGAATTACTATTGCATGGAATTCTTTTTGGGGCATTCTATTTTGGAGCACAGAAAAATTATCATATTGATTTTTTTTTGTATACTTTTCTTGAAAGGTATAATGTAACTGGGGATTATTACCATCTAATTTATTACCTAAATCTCTTCTTTTTTCAACACTGTCTCTTTTAAACATAATAAGAGGGACTTGTATTTTTCCTTCTTTATCTCTATAGAATCCATCTTTTTGGACAGATTTCCATCTTTCAGGTGAACCATATATTATGGGAACATTTGTTCTATTACCATTTATAATAACTGATGGTTTTATCACTTTATTGAAATAATACATTATAGCTTCATCGTGGTCTTGTAAACCAATTGAAACATCTTTTACTTTATCATCTTTTCTTGAAGTTATCCTACTTCTATTTATATTGGCTCTATTATCGGGGCTAGGAAATCCTTCTACGGGAAATCCTTCAGCAAATCCTGATTGAAGATTATCACGTAAACGATCGTATCCACTAGAAGGGATTGGTTTTCTTGGGTCTATTTGTTTTCTATCCGCCATACTATCCTAATAAATTTGCTGTTCCCCCATCTACTTTAGTAGTAGTTGGATATTTACCTTCTCTTAAAGGAATTAAATTTAATTTTTCTACTCTTGAAATGTGAGTATTAATCAATATGGAAAAACTATCTCCAAAATCTATAGTTTCTGTTGATATAGCATAATCTGGGTCTCTACCTAATATTAATTGGTTTTCAATTTTTGTATCAACTTCATAAAAATTATTTTTAAAAAGAATTAAATCACCTATTTCAGGTACTAAATTTATTTCTCTAAGTTCTTCTTTTAAGAATCTAAAATTAATTGCTTGGTTAATATCAGATCCAAAATCATCAGATGACCATGCTTGATCTTCTCTATTAACTAAACATGCTATTTTTAAGGGTTCAAAATAATTTTTACCAGGTGCTTCACCATAAACATTTATTTTTGTTTGTTCTAAAGCAAACTTATAGTAAGCAGTTTCAGTTTGAATAATGTCATTTATTAATTCTTTATTCAAATTATGAAATAGTGATATGTCTCTAGATCCTCCAAATAATGCCATTATATTCTTTTTATTGTTTCTGGTTTAAAAGTTACTGATTTTAGTCCTGATACTCTAAAATGTTTGTGATCAGGAGAAAGATCTGTGGTTGTCATATCTTTTTTTAGTTGTATTACATCTTTATTAGGATCTTCTCTAGTAACAAATTTAATTTTTATTTTGTAAGTTGATGAGTTTGGGTTTGTTTGTACATAATTCTCAGGAGTAATATTACTAACAATAGTTACTTTATGTAAACCTCTAATTTGATCTAAAATAGTAGATATATTTGTTTTTTTATCTGATACTATTACAGCTTCTACTTGGAAATTATTTAATATTTCTAATAATATTTTTTTTAATTTAATCATTATCCTATATAAATATGATAAGGAACTTTATAAAAAGTTTCTTGAGTTTGTTGTGCTTCTTGATTTTTTCTTTCAAGTTGTTTTAATCTAGTTGTTTCTTCTAATAATTTTTGAAGTTCTTCAATTAAAGCTGTTTTTTCATTACTTGCTTCAGTTAATAATCTACTATAATCTAAAGTTGTTGATTCTCCTGGGATAGGTAATGATTGATATTTACCTCTTACACCTCCCAACATTTCTTTAGATAAAGCTAAAGCATATCTTCTAATCCATTGTCTACCTGGTTGATTAATAAATTCATACGTAGGATTATTATAGGGTACATTTGATATATCCGATATGACTCCTTTTTCATCTTTAACAGGTGCATTTGCTGTATCTTTTAAAACAAATTCAAAATAGAGTGTGTAATCTCTTGTGGGTATGGGGAATAATTTTAAATATCTATTATCTTCTATATTAAAATGATATCCTGATTTTCTAATAGCATCATTTAATCCAATTGCCTGTAGTTTTTGAATATCAAAACTTAGAGGCATTAACATAAAATTTACACCTGGTGAAAAATTCCCAAATCCAAATGATTGCATTAATGATTGAATACCTGTACCTGTACCTGCATAGGGGTCAAAATATCTATTTATTGCTGCTGGTTGATAATGAAATATTTTTTTAATATAAACGGATGAGGATCCTGCTGTTGTTATAGCTTCAAGTGTAGACCCTGCATCTGTTAGTAAGTCATATTTTTGTTGACTTGTTTTTACATCTATAGATCCTGTTTGTAGTTGGTAATTTCCTCCTCCCCCATCTGTTTCACTTCCATATTGTTCTGATACATTAATAGTACCCCCCATATTAGGAGTAATTAATTTATTATTATAATTTGAACCTGTGGTGTTACCTTCAAAAGTTTGAAAGTTATTTATTATTTGAAAGTTATATAATTGTGCACCATACTCATTTATAGCCTCTTCAAAAGCTGTAAAAAAATTAGCTGCTTGTAATTCGATGTCTACTAAGGGATATCCCAATCTTTTAGCACACCAATCTGCTGTTGTTACACTATCTGCTTGGAAAGAAGAATCTGAATCATAAAATGAAAAAGGAGTTAAACTTGAATCAAATGATGATGAGCCGGGCCATATGGGTATTCTTGCCATTTTTAATTAAATTAGGTTATTCGTGTATAAATATGGAAGAACTACGAAAAATTAATGATACCCATTTAATAATTCTAATAAATCATCTATAGCTGCATGTCTGTGGCTGTCTGTTAATACAGTTTTATGAACGTATTTAGAATTTATTAGTTTAGCCATATCATGGTATGCTGAATAGTTTTTATCTTTTAAATCAATTTGGTATGAATCACCACAAAAAATCATTTTTGACTTTTTACCTAACCTACCAATAGCCATTGCTAATTGTGAACGAGTTAAATTTTGAAATTCATCAACTATTACAACAGAATTGTCAAAAGTTCTACCTCTAAAATGAGCTAATGAAACTAATTCAATTTGTTCTGATTTTTCCATACGTTCTAATACTTCTGGTTTATTGTAAATCTTACGCATATTTGAACGAATGGGTACGAGCCATGGTTCCATTTTTTCATGTTCTGACCCTGGTAAAAATCCATTATCTTCTGTGGATATTGTGGGTCTAGTGATAATGATACGGTTAAATTCTCTTTTGAAAAATTGATCTAAAGCTACTTGAACTGCTAATAGAGTTTTACCACTACCTGCTTTACCCACAATAAAATTAAATGGGTGTTTAAGTATTTCTGTTTTTGATTTTTTTTGTTCTGGTGATAGGGATAATGAGAATTTTACAGAACCTTTTGGTGGATTTTTTTCAATATTTTGTTTAGTCATATAATGTAACGTTTGATAATACATATAAAAAAAAGAGCCGCTATTGCGGCTCTCTTTAATATTTAAATTGAATAAAGTTTATTGTAAACCAAATTCCATTTCTTGCCATATAATAGTACCACCTACATCTGAAGCATGTCTGTGGAACCAGTATGGAGTTACTACTTCAGCATCATCAAAAGTAAATGCTACTGCACCTGTTGGAGCTGTATCATCTAATTCATATGTTACTACACCTGCTGCACTTACTAGAATTTTAAAAGTATGAGTTGCACCATCTGCCCAGTCACCTGAAGAAGGAGCTGTTAAATCTGTAGTTACAGTTGATGCACCATTAATAATAGTTGTAGTTTTGATATCACCTGAAACTACATGCATAGCTGCTAATTCATCTAATGCATCTGGATTAGCATTGTGTGCTTCAACTTTTGCAAATCCACATCTTATATCATCATATCCTGAAACATCAGCTATTGAAAATTTACATTTCATGTAAAATGCTGGAGATGTTCCTACTGTGAAATAATCTCTATTTAATCTACCTAAAGATACTACGGATCTACCTCTCATAGCCCAACCCTCATTATCTGCTTGGTCACCTGATATATCTAACCCTGCTGCATTTAATGCTGGTGCTAGAAGAGTTTGGTTATCTCCAATAGCATGTACTGTTAATGTATTACCACATCTGAATCCCCATTGGTTAATTTCACCAGCTACTCCAGAAAATATAGATCCATCTGATTGTGGGTCTAAACTTACTTGTGCTCCTAAATCTAATTTAGTTACATTGTCACTAGTTTGTAGTGTACCTTGTCCTGAAAAGGAGGGGTTTCCTGAAAATGAAACATTTCCTGCTATTGTATCACTATCTGATGATTTTAGACTTAGAAAACTATCTAAGACATTGTCAAAATTTCTGTTTGAGCCTTTTAACGTGGCTCTTGATTGTGCTCCCATTTTTATTAATTTTTTATGAGATTATAAGGATACAACTATAGTGGTCAATCTATAGAGGCCATTTTCCCCGTTTTTATATTATTAAAACAATATTGACCTAAATTGTTTATCGTGAATAAATATAAAAAAGAGCCGCTTACGCGGCTCTCCTTTAAAAAGATTTAATTAACTAACTATTACAGTTTGTTCAAATCAGCAATTAATACTTTACCATAGAAATCAGGTCGTACCATTTTCTTAGCATACCTAGTCATGATACCTTTTCTTGGTGTAAATGACACTGGGTCATACACTAGAGGAGTCATGATTAAAGGAATGTAAGGAGCAAATACTGCACCCGTTTCAAGGAATTGGCTACCTTTATAACCCATTAAAATAACGTTTTCAGTCATATATGGATTTTTATAAACAGTATATCTGTTATTAATAGCACCAATCTTTTGAACACCCATGTTGTATTTGTTTTGGTCTCCTGCAGAATCTGCAGCAAATCCAGGGATTGATTCTAAGACTGTTGATACTTTTGGAGAAATTACTAAGAAATTAGCACCACCACGTAATGTTTTCTGATGGATTAAGTTACTAACTTTTTGTAATTTAACACCTAAAGTTTGGAACCAAGACATTTTAGTGTAA
>Ga0209634_1001478_pt1 | contig 17046 bp, 14 predicted proteins | sample LinPmetageLP40_FD_184043 | JGI IMG/M metagenome (GOLD analysis project Ga0209634, IMG submission 184043) | Marine viral communities from the Pacific Ocean - LP-40 (SPAdes) (version 2) | ecosystem: Environmental > Aquatic > Marine > Oceanic | place: Pacific Ocean | collected 2010-08-26
ACTGCGTCGATGCTGCCGCTGACGGTGGCCCCGTCGTGACCATTGGCACCTTTTCATTCCTGGCCTTTATTGTCTTGCAGCGCTTGGGTGAACTCGTACTGGCCAAACGGAACACGGCGGCGTTGCTGGCCCGAGGCGCACACGAAGCCGGTGCCGGGCACTATCCGGTTATGGTCGCGCTCCACACCGCATGGGTGCTTGGGTTGGTGGCGTTCGGGTTTGGCGAACCCATCAATGCGATCTGGCTTGCGGTCTACGTTGTACTGCAATTCCTGCGCGTCTGGATATTGGCGACCCTCGGCCCGAGGTGGACAACACGGATCATTGTCATTGACGAACCGCTGGTCGCAAAAGGTCCGTTCCGGTTCTTGCCGCACCCCAATTACACACTTGTAGTATTCGAGATTTTCGTCGCGCCCATGGTATTGGGCTTGCTTTGGCTTGCCGTGCTGTTCAGTGTCTTGAATGCCCTGATGCTCTATCATCGCATCCGGGTCGAAGATCACGCCTTGCGGCGCAGCTAGCTCCTGCCCTATTTCGCAAAGCTCCGCTATCAGCGAGATTATGTCGTTTTCGTTCGTGCCGAAAAATTTTAATGAGGTACGACACCGACATGAAACCCTATATTCTCCACTACGCCCCGGATAATGCATCCGTTATCGTTCGCATGGCTCTTGATGCGATAGGGCAGCCGTTTGACGCCGTTTTGGTGGACCGGTCGCGTCACGCCCAAACGTCGCCGGAATATCTAAAGCTCAACCCACATGGCCTGATCCCCGTGCTGCAAGGCGCAGCGGGGGCGATGTTTGAAACGGGTGCCATTCTTTTGTGGCTGAACGATCGGCATGGCGGACTGGGCCCTTCGGTCACCGATCCGGCCCGCGCCGATTTTCTCAAGTGGCTGTTCTTTGTCTCGAACACCCTGCATCCGGCCTTGCGGATGTGCTTTTACCCCGAGAAATATACAGGGGATCAGGCGGCACACCAACTGGCGCTGTATCAATCCACGTCGAAAGCCATCCAGACCCACCTCGGGACGCTTGACCTGCGCGCGTCCCAGGGACCTTTGCCGTTGGCGCTTCAGCTTTATCTGGCAGCCCTGTTGCGGTGGTGCGCGCTGTATCCGATTGACCGCGATCGCAGTTGGTTTGCACTGGCGGACACCCCACATTTGCACGCCATGTGCCGTGCCGTCGAACAACTGCCCTGCACCGCCGCGGCGCAAGCCGCCGAAGGGCTTGGCCCGAACCCATTTACTGCGCCGGTTTACGCCGCGCCTGAAAAAGGTACCGCTACCTGATGTTCTTGTCCGTGTTCGATATGTTCAAAGTGGGGATCGGCCCATCGTCTTCTCATACCATGGGTCCGATGGTGGCCGCAGCGCGCTTTCTGGACCTCATGCGGGCCTCGCCTTTCAACTTTGCCGGACTGCGCGCATCGTTGCACGGCAGTCTGGCCTTTACCGGTGTGGGTCACGCCACTGACCGTGCCACGATACTGGGTCTTGCCGGGTTCACGCCCCATGATTACGACCACGAGAAGGCCGAGGCCGTGCTTGCCCAGATACACAGCACCGGGCAGATTGCCCTACCTGACCTCGGGACCCTGAAATTCGCGCCCAAGACCGACATGATCTTTGACTATGAAACCAAGCTGACCGGTCACGCAAACGGAATGATGCTGATGGCCACGGACGCCCAAGGCGATGTCACCTTGCGTGAAACCTATTACTCGATCGGCGGTGGTTTCGTGATGACCGAAGCTGAACTGGCCGCAGGCAAGGACACGGACGAAGGTGCGCCGATCCCCTTCCCGTTCAAATCGGCTGCCGAGATGCTTGAGATGGCAGACAGGTCGGGGAAAACCATTGCGCAGATGAAACGGGCAAACGAAGAAGCGCGCGGCGGTGCCGTCCACCTGCGCGACGGAACCAGGCGACTGTGGCAGGTGATGAACGATTGCATCAATCGGGGCCTTGAGACCGACGGGATCTTGCCCGGCGGCCTGAACGTCAAGCGCCGCGCCAAAGACATCCATGACGCGCTGTTGGCTGAACGGGGACAGAACCACCGCGCGCCCCACACAATCAACGACTGGATGAGCGTTTACGCCATGGCGGTGAACGAGGAAAACGCCGCAGGTGGTCAGGTGGTCACAGCGCCTACCAATGGAGCTGCAGGCGTGATGCCCGCAACCTTGCGGTACTATCTCGATCACGTTCCCGGCGCATCCCAAAGCCATATCGAAGACTTCCTGCTTACCGCCGCCGCCATCGGTGGGCTGGTGAAGTTCAATGCGTCGATATCGGGAGCCGAAGCCGGATGTCAGGCCGAAGTTGGCTCGGCTGCTGCGATGTCTGCGGCCGGGTTGTGTGCGGTGATGGGGGGCACGCCCGCGCAAATCGAAAACGCCGCCGAAATCGCGCTCGAACATCATCTGGGTATGACGTGTGATCCGGTGCGCGGCCTGGTGCAGGTACCCTGCATCGAACGCAACGGCCTTGGCGCGATCAAGGCGGTGTCCGCCGCATCGCTTGCCCTGCGCGGTGACGGCACGCATCTTGTGCCGCTGGATGCCTGTATCGAGACCATGCGCCAGACCGGTGCGGACATGTCTGAAAAATACAAGGAAACATCGCTTGGCGGCCTGGCTGTGAACGTCCCGAATTGCTGACCTGACGCTACGGAACGGCCCAAGGCAACGCTTGACCCCGCGGGGTAACTGCCACAATCTGACGTCTGTCAGGCAAATGGGCGGGAGCGGCACGATGGACTTACAGCAGGCAATGCAGGAACGGCGCAGCATCAGAGGTTTCAAGAAAGACCCGGTTTCGCGCGAACTTCTGGAAGAAGTGATTGCGCTTGCAAACCGCGCTCCGTCGTCGATGAACACGCAGCCCTGGCACTTGCACGTGCTGACCGGAGAGCCGCTGGAAAAAGTCCGCGAAGGCAATTCGACCCGCATGTTGCAAGGCATTCCCCCGGTGCGCGAGATCAGCGACCATGGGGCCTATGCCGGGGTGCACCGCGACCGGCAGGTCGGCATTGCCAAGCAACTATTCGCGGCCATGGGCATCGAACGAGATGACAAGGAGCGCCGGCAAGACTGGGTCATGCGCGGATTTCGCCAGTTCGACGCACCGGTTTCCATCGTGGTGTGCTTCGACAAGTCGCTCGATGATAACGGCACCATCGCGCATTTCGATCTGGGTGCGGTGACCTATGGCCTTGTGCTTGCGGCATGGAGCAAGGGTCTGGGGTCCGTCATCAATGGCCAAGGGATCATGCAGTCACCCGTCGTGCGCGAGCATGCACAGATCCCTGACGATCAGGTTATCATGACCTGTGTGGCACTCGGCTGGCCCGACGAAAGCTTTTCGGCCAATGAGGTGGTATCTACGCGTCGCCCGGTTGAGGAACTGGCCCGCTTCGTCGGCTTTGACGACTGAAGTCCGGGGGCGATCGCGACGCTACAGCACCTGATGAGCGACCATCCATCGACGCAAGCCTTCCACGTTTGGGGAAAGTCTGCACTTCAAAATCAGCCGTTGACGTTGGCCCGCACTTCGTAACCGCGCTCTTCGGGTTCATCGTCCACCAATTCCTGCGGGAACCCGTCGGCGAGGATCTTGAGGCCCGTGGCGTCTTCAAGCCTCTCGATGATCCGGTCGGACTGGGCCCGCATGCCATAGCGTTTCTGGCCATCCGCAATGATGTCGATGATCATGGGCGATATTTCGAGCGGGACCGAAAACTGATCGGCGAGCTTTTGAAACAACCCGATGTCCTTTTGCACCAGATCCATCGTGAAATTCACATCGCGCGCCCCCGATAGTATGAGCTGGCTTTCGGTTTCATGTACAAAGGACGTCCCCGAAGACATTGAAATCGCCTGAAACGTTGTTGCAAGATCGATATCGGCGGCTTTCATCACCGTCATCGCCTCGCAGACCGAAATCAGGTTCACCGTCGCCAGGTAATTCGTCATGACCTTCAGCACCGAAGCCGTTCCCAGATCGCCCGTATGCAGGATCCGACGGCCCATCACTGTCAACAACGGCAATATCCGTTCGAACGTGGGACGGTCACACCCGGCGAAAATACTGATGTTGCCGGTATCTGCACGGTGACACCCACCCGAAACCGGGCAATCGACCGCCGCACCGCCCGCGTCGATGACCGCGCGGCCCAGACGCGCGATTTCAGCGGCGTCGGTGGTCGACATCTCGAGCCAGATTTTGCCTGGTCCGACATGCGGCAGCATGTCCGCCATGACCGCTGCTGATGCGGCAGGGCTTGGCAGACACGTAATCACCACGTCGCACACTTGCATTAGGTCGGCGGGTGTCATGCCGTCCTTCGCCCCCTTGGCCACCTTGCCTGCAACCAACGCCGGGTCGAGGTCGTGCACATACAGGTCAACGCCGTTGCGCAGCAGGCTCCCGGACAATTTGCCGCCCACATTGCCCAGGCCGATAAATCCTACCTTCATGTCGTTCGCTTTCCATTGTTGTTTGGACCAGTGAACCTTGACACGCTGCAAGGTGCCCGCCTGTTTGCGACGGCGTACCTTCTGTCTGCGCACCGTCGGCCTGTCGGTGCGCGGGGGACGATGACGGTGCAATCACGCACAGATGGCGTTCGTCGTCCGCGTATTGCGGTGATACCGTGCGGTTCCTATCTTCGGGGCAAGCAATCAATGGAGAGCATACCATGTCGATCCGACCTACATTGGAAACCCGCGCCGCAAAGCAGACCCTGGAAGGCGCAGGTGTCAAGCTTTACCGCGCGTTCGGGTTTCAGGACCCATCAGAGCTTGACCCGTTTCTGCTGTTCGACGACTTTCGCAACGAGCGTCCGCAGGATTTCGAGAGGGGCTTTCCGTGGCACCCCCATCGCGGCATCGAAACAATCACCTATGTGCTGGAAGGAACAGTGGACCACGGGGATTCGCTGGGCAACGTCGGCACACTTGGCGCGGGCGACGTGCAGTGGATGACCGCAGGGTCAGGTATCTTGCATCAAGAGATGCCCCACGGAAACGCCAAAGGCCAGATGCACGGGTTCCAGCTTTGGGGTAACCTGCCCGCGTCACAGAAAATGACCGCGCCCCGGTACCAGGACGTGACGTCGAGGGATATCCCGGTGGTCACCGATGACGACGGTACCACCGTACGTGTGATCACCGGAGAATTCTGGGGAAAGAAAGGCCCGGTCGACGGCATAGCAGCCGATCCTCAATATCTTGATATCACTGTTCCGGCAGGCGTGCGCAAAACCTTCAGGATCGACACATATCGTCGGGCCTTCGCCTATGTGTTCCAAGGTGAGGCGGCGTTTGCTGATGCGTCGGCACCTTCAGGCGTGCTGCTGGAAAAGGAAATCGCCGGGGCCGAGGTAAATATCCGCGACTTGAGCGGGGATCGCACATTGATCCGCTTTGGTTCCGGTGACGAAGTAACCATGCAAGCCGGCCCCGAAGGTGTGCGGTTTTTGCTGATTTCCGGTGCGCCTATCGACGAACCCGTTGCATGGCACGGTCCGATCGTGATGAACACCCAAGCTGAGTTGCGCCAGGCAATGCAGGATCTGAACAACGGTACGTTCATCAAACCCGCCCACTAGGCCCGTTAAAGACTGGATTCCGGGGCGGGGGCCTGAGGCCCCTGCCCCTTATAGGACCGCTTTGCGTACCATGTCCCAATACTGCGCGATGACCTGGTCCAACGACAGCCGGCCACCACTGCGAAACCAGGTGTTCACCCCGGTTAACATCGCGATAACGGCCAGCGTCGCAATCTTGGTGTCGGCGATCACGAAGTCACCCGTGGCCGCGCCATGTTGCAGAATGGTCTCGAGGCGATCTTCATAACTGCGCCGCAACGTTTCAACGACATTGAAATTCTCGGCAGTCAGGTTCCGCAATTCCATATAGGATATGAATACTTCGTCAGGCCGATCTGCGTGAAACCGGATATGAAAATCGACGAAATCGCGCAGCCTGTCGAGCGGGCTCGTGGTGATGTCGTCGCGCTGCGCCTCGAGCAGTTCTTCCATGTGATCGTGGAGTAGATTGAACAACAGCGTTTGCTTGTCGGGCGTATAATTATAAAGCGCACCGGCCTGCACGCCGACTTCGGTTGCGATGGCGCGCATCGAAACAGCGGCGTATCCGTTTTGCGCAAACAGACGCAAGGCTGCATCGCGCACCTTGGGGCCAGTGATATCAGAATGAGAGCCGGTCGTACGTGCCATATCACGAGGTTAATTGAACACGTGTTCAAACGCAAACCCCGCTTGCGCCGCAAACGCGGCTGGTGCAAAAGTGATCCATGATCAGGCGCATTTCATTTTGCATAGTTGCATCGACGATTCTGCTGATGGCCGCGTGCACCCAGTTCCCTGCGCTGGATCGCCGGGCCACCCCCGAGTTACTGGCGGCAGATTACCCTAAGCTGGTACCGATCGATCCCTTGCTCGCGTCTGCGACTGCCGGACAGATTGACGCTGTCAAAACCGAAACGGCATTGACCGGTCGTGTCGCTGGTCTGCGAGCCCGCGCCACCAGGTTGCGCGGGTCCGTTCTGTCGCGCGCGGAAAAACAGCGGCTGGCACAGGGGCAACGCTAGGGAAATTCACGATGCCGCGTTGCGTGCACCATGTGAAACCGCTACATCGCGGCGCAAGCAACCTTGATCGCCCTCTGCGCCGTCGCGCATTACCACAAAGGATTTCACCATGTCACAGCCGCTTCGTCTTGGGATTGCCGGATTGGGCACTGTCGGTGTCGGCGTGGTCCGGATCATTCGCAAGCAGGCTGCGCTGATCGAAGCCCGCACCGGCAGACCGGTAACGATATCGGCAGTTTCAGCGCGGAACCGCGACAAGGATCGCGGGGTCACGCTGGATAGCTATGCATGGGAGAATGACCCCGTGGCGCTGGCCAAGCTTGACGATGTCGATGTGTTCGTAGAACTGATAGGCGGCGACGCAGGGCCTGCCAAGGACGCGACCGAGGCAGCCCTGGCGTCGGGCAAGGATGTCGTCACCGCGAACAAGGCGATGCTGGCGATCCATGGGCAGGCGCTCGCTGAACAAGCCGAAGCCGCCGGTTGTCTGATCCGGTACGAGGCGGCCGTGGCCGGTGGTATCCCGGTTATCAAAACCCTGACCGAAGCCCTCGCGGGAAACGAGATCAGCCGGGTCATCGGCGTGATGAACGGGACCTGCAACTATATCCTTACCCGGATGGAAGAGACCGGCAACACCTATGAATCACTCTTCAAAGAAGCAGAGGCGCTTGGCTATCTTGAGGCCGATCCCAACCTGGATGTCGGCGGTATCGACGCGGCCCATAAACTGGCGATTCTGTCATCCATCGCCTTTGGCACTCAGGTCGATTTTGCCGGGATCGAGATCGAAGGCATTCAACGTGTCAGCATAGAAGACATTCAGGCCGCCGCGAATATGGGCTATAAGATCAAGCTGCTTGGGGTGTCGCAGATGACCGGTCGGGGTCTTGAGCAACGCATGCAACCCTGTCTTGTACCCGATACGTCGCCGTTGGGGCAGCTTGCTGGCGGCACCAACATGATCGTACTGGAAGGCGACGCAATCGGTCAGGTCGTCCTGCGCGGGCCAGGTGCCGGAGAAGGCCCTACCGCAAGTGCCGTGCTGTCTGATATTTGCGATATCGCGCGGGGTTGGCATGGTCCGGTATTCGGGCGCAAGGCCACCACTTTGGCATCGGCGACTTCCGCATTGTCGCAGCGCCCGGCTGCGTTTTACCTGAGGATGGGCCTGCTGGACAAACCCGGTGCCCTGGCGAAAATTGCCACCGTGCTGGGAGAGGCTGGCATCAGCATCGATAGAATGCGCCAGACCGAACATCGCAGTGATCTGGCACCGGTTTTGATCGTTACCCATAAAACCAGCCGCAGCGCGCTGGACGAAGCCTTGGAGGCGATGACGCGAACCGGGGTTTTGGCCACCGACCCTGTCGCGTTGCGGATCGAGGATTTGTAGCGCCCGCGCTTTCGGCACCCAGCCGTGGTTGGACATGAGCCGATGCCGCCTGTTGTAAATGCGGGAGCCTTCGGCGAGGATTTTTTACCATTTGGAATGGAGCGCGCGTGAGCTTTTTAGATGTTGAGATGTCCTTGAGCGGGCGACGGTGGGTGGGCCCCGGGGTCGAGACCGAGCGTGCAACGGAAGTGTTGGTTCAGCAGACCGGTTTACCACTTGCCCTGTGTCAGGTGCTGGCGCGGCGCGGCGTCACAGCGGACGAGACCGGTCCGTTCCTTGAGCCGTCACTGCGGGAATTGTTGCCCGATCCGAGATCGCTGCGCGACATGGAAAAGGCCGCGAGGCGGTTTTTGGCCGCGGTGAGAGCGCGGCAGCGGATTGCTGTGTTTGCCGATTATGATGTGGACGGCGGCAGCTCTGCCGCGTTGCTGTTGGTTTGGTTGCGCCAGATGGGCTGTGCCGCCACGCTTTACGTGCCCGACCGGATCGACGAGGGATATGGACCCAATGACGCAGCGATGGCAGATTTGGCGATCAGCCATGATCTGATCGTTTGTGTAGATTGCGGAACGCTTTCTCATGGGCCGATCGCGGCGGCCGTCGGCGCGGATGTGATTGTGCTTGATCATCACCTGGGTGGTGAGACGTTGCCCGGGGCCGTTGCCGTAGTGAACCCGAACCGACAAGACGAAGATGGCGCATTGGCGCATCTTTGTGCCGCGGGCGTGGTTTTTCTGTTGCTGGTTGAAGTGGGACGTCAGTTGCGCGACGATGGGTCCCAAGGTCCTGATTTAATGGCGTTCCTGGATCTTGTCGCGTTGGCAACGGTGGCGGATGTTGCCCCGCTGGTCGGGGTTAACCGTGCTTTCGTGCGGCAAGGGTTGAGGGTTATGGCGAGGCGCGACCGCGCAGGATTGGCGGCCCTTGCCGATCTGGCCCGTATGGATACGGCCCCAAATGCATATCATCTCGGCTTTTTGCTGGGGCCGCGCATCAATGCGGGCGGGCGCATCGGACAGGCTGATCTGGGTGCCCGGTTGTTGGCCTGTAATGACCCGCATGAGGCTGCGGCCCTGGCCGAGCGACTGGATCTTTTGAATAGCGAACGTCGTGAGGTAGAGACCCATGTGCGTGCTGTCGCGTTAGAGCAGGCGAAAAAGCGCGGATTTGACGCGCCTCTGGCCTGGGCGTCGGGCGCGGGGTGGCATCCCGGTGTGGTCGGCATTGTGGCGTCACGCCTCAAGGAGGCGTCGAACCGGCCCTCGATCGTGATCGGCTTTGAAAACGGAATCGGCAAGGGATCCGGCCGGTCTGTCAGCGGTATCGATCTGGGAGCTCCGATCCAGCGGCTGGTTGCCGAGGGTCTGTTGCTGAAGGGGGGCGGGCACAAGATGGCCGCAGGCTTGACCGTGGCCGAAGACAAGCTTGACGCGGCCATGACGCGGCTCTCAGAGCTGTTGGAAAAACAGGGTGCACATCTTGGCGGTGCAGCGGATTTGCGTCTGGACGGTATGTTGATGCCCGCAGCGGCCACCGTAGAGCTTGCCCAACAGATAGATCAGGCGGGTCCCTTTGGTGCCGGTGCCCCCGCCCCCCGCTATGCATTTTCCGGCGTGCAAATCCGTCACGCCAAGCGCGTCGGAGAAAGCCATCTGAAAATTAGCTTTGGTGACGGCGGAGGCACCTACATCGATGCCATCGCATTTGGGGCGTTCGACGGAAAACTGGGCCCTGCTTTGGAAAATCATGGTGGGGCTCGGTTTCATCTGGCGGGCCGTTTGGACATCAATAGCTGGCGCGGCCGTCAATCAATACAACTGCGACTGGAAGACGCCGCACCGGCTTAAATGTTTTTTCATTTCTTGGCGATTTCTGCTTGCGCCCTTTGCCAGCTTTGCTTAAAGAACCGCTCACAAGCTAAGTGGCCCGTTCGTCTATCGGTTAGGACGTCAGGTTTTCAACCTGAAAAGAGGGGTTCGACTCCCCTACGGGCTGCCACTTGTAACTCCCTGAGTGATGCCTTTGCAGGTGGTAAGACCGCGTGACCGGCCGTTCTGGCCAGTTTCCTAGCGGCCCGGGGCGGCATTTTCCGCCATTGCAACCGAAACGCAGCTCTGGGTGCCGTTTTGACCCCTACGACGTTCAACCGGTGTTCAACCGGTGAAGCTGGTAGGGTCATAGCGCGTGCTTGGCGCAGCGCGGGAGTTTGATCGGCAATGTCAGGTCGCGGGTTTGAGCGTCTTTCGCGGGTTGTGATTCATTGTCGAATTACCCCACCCCAGCGGCGCTTCGCAGGCTTCGAGCGCCGAAATAAAGCTGTTACACCAGACATTAACGTCGGTCTTTTCGACTTGATCCATGCAGGCCGTATAACGCCGCTTTCTTTCCTCGAGCGGCATATCCAAAGCCTGGGACAACGCGTCTGACATGCCTTCAATATCATAAGGGTTTACCAATAGCGCTTCGGTAAGATCCTCGGCAGCACCCGCCAGATGTGACAATACCAATACGCCCGGATCGTCGGGATCCTGGGCGGCGACATATTCTTTGGCGACAAGGTTCATTCCGTCAGCCAAGGGCGTCACCATCCCCACGCGCGCACCCCGGTAAAGCTTTGCCAGCAGGTTACGATTGATATTTCGGTGAATGTAGCGCAGCGGCGTCCAGTCCAGTTCGGCATGTTCGCCGTTCAGCCGGCCTGCCAGTTCCTCCAGTTCGGACCTGATTTGTTTATACGCCATGACCTCTTCGCGGGTCGGCGGTGCGATCTGCAACAGGCTTACGCGCCGGTCCTTGTCGGGACGTTTTTCAAGATATTGCGCAAAGGCACGAAACCGGTTTGGAAGGCCTTTGGAATAGTCGAGGCGATCCACCCCCAGGATGTATTCGCCGCGCATGTCGGGGCCAAGATCGGCGCCGGTAGGGGTTTGGCTGGCAGCCCGGGCGAACGCCGTCACGTCTATGCCGATCGGGAAGGAGCGGACGGAAAAAACCTGTGCGCCGTACTTGATTCGCCCATCGAGCATGACTTCGGCTTGGTTTTGCGAGCGGAACATTTCAAGGCAGCGCGCAACATCGGCACGGGTCTGCAACCCGACCAGGTCGTAATCCGCAAGCCAATCAGCCAAGTTGGCGCTTTCCGGCAACGCCCCCAGATCCCCCAGGGTGGGAAACGGGATATGCAGGAAAAAGCCGATACGCCCCGTGAATCCAAGCTTGCGCAGTTCGGATGCCAAAGGAAAAAAATGGTAATCCTGTATCCAGATCAGGTCATCTGGTTCAACCACATCGACGATAAGCCGGGCGAGGCGTTTATTCACCTCCATGTAGGCGTTCTGGAAGCTGCGCTTGAAATCAACCAAATCCCCGCGGCGATGGCAGACTGGCCACAGGACAGAGTTGGCAAAGCCAAGGTAGAATTCTTCATGTTCACGTTGAGTGATCTGAAAGGCCAGACGCGTGTATCGTTGTTCGTTACCGATTGGTTGCAGTTGGGCGGATGGCGCTTCGGACAAATCGGGATGTGATCCGATCCAGATGCCGCCTTTTGCGCAAAGCGCGCTGTGCAACGCAACAACCAAGCCGCCAGAAGGTTCTGCCTCGGTTGGAATGCGGTTTGAAACGACGACTAATCTACCCCCCATGGCGACCTCTCAAAGAACCGTTAAAAAGCAAAGTCACCGCCAGAACGTGATGTTCATTGCGATAATTAACCACAAAGTGACTATAGTAATATAATTACCCCGCTCGCGTATGGTTCCCCTCCACGGGGATTTTAGCACATATTCCTAGAGTTCTTCCTCCCAAGGCCGCGATAACCGCATTGCCCCGTTGATGATACCTGCCATCGAATAGGTTTGCGGGAAATTCCCCCAAGCCTCGCCAGTCGCAAATGATGTGTCCTCGGACATCAACCCCAGAGGGTTGCGCGCATCGAGCAGCGCCTCGAACAAGTCGCGTGCTTCGTCTTTGCGCCCGATGCGGGTTAAGGCGTCGACGCGCCAGAAAGCACACAGGTTGAACCCGACTTCCGGAACGCCGAAATCGTCCGCTTCTTCATAGCGCAACATGAAGGGACCGCGACCCAATGTGGCAGACAGGGTTTCGACCGTCGCCACGAACCGCGGATCCTGAGGAGGCAGAAAACCGACCTCGCCCATCAATAATACGCTGGCGTCGAGCGTGCTGCCGTCGAAGCTTTCGACGAAGGACTGGCGCTTTTCCGACCAGGTGCGTTCAAGGATCTTGGCGCGAATGATATCGGCGCGCTCTGTCCAATATGTCGCCCGCTTGGGTAGCCCCAGATGCGCTGCGATCTTGCCCAACCTATCGCAAGCAACCCAGCACATCAGCGAAGATGACGTGTGTATGCGCGAACGACTGCGCAGCTCCCACAAACCGGCATCGGGTTGATCATGAAGGAGCCAGGCTTGTTCCCCCAATGCTTCAAGATGCTCGAAAGCGGCTTTGCCGGTGTTCATGAACAACCGCTTGTCAAAGAAAGCGGGAGCGGCGCCGAGGATGATGTTGCCATAGGTATCGTGTTGAAAATGTTCATGGGCCTGATTGCCGATGCGCACCGGCCCCATGCCCCGATACCCCTGAAGCGCCTCGGCGATGGTCTCGGTCAGTTCGGTTTCCAAACCCACGCCGAGCACGGGTTGAATGTGCCCGCCTTTGGCGTCAGCCACCAGATTCATCAACCACTGAAAGTAGTTTTCCAATGTACGAGTAGCGGCAAGGCTGTTCAGTGCCCGTACAGTAAACAACGCATCACGGACCCAGCAATAGCGATAATCCCAATTTCGGGTACTGCCGGGTGCTTCGGGCACCGACGTCGTCATCGCAGCGATGATGCCTCCGGTCGGTTCATAGCTGCACAGCTTTAGAGTGATTGCGGCGCGGATGACGGCCTCTTGCCATTCACAAGGGATAGCCAGTCTTTGCACCCAGCGTCGCCAATAGCGTGTCGTCTGGTCACAGAAGTCTCGGGCGATGTGCTGTGGGCTTTCGGACAAGGTTTCATCCGGGCCCAGAACAAATGACATCTCCTGGTCGAGGTTGATCAACCTTTCGTCCAGCACGTGGTCCAGCGGTGCATCGGTTGTCAGACGTACCACTTGATCAGGACCGACAAACCGCACGTGGCTTGAACCGCGCGTCATCGAAGGGGGTACCGTGCCCCATTCAAACTGTGGCCTGATACAAAACCGGACGCGCGGTGCCCCGTCCAACGGGCGCACCTGACGGATCAGCATCTGCGGTCTGAAGGACCGGCCGCGCGCTTCGAAACGCGGGCAGAAATCAATGATCTCGACCGCACCCGATGCGCTGCGCAGCACGGTGCGCAAAATGGCTGTGTTGGCCAAGTATGATTGTTCTGTCTCAAAGCAACCATCCAGCTCGACCCGAAACGTGCCGTCGTCGGGGCGACCCTTTCCGTGCCCCAGCAGACCGTGAAAAATCGGATCACCATCAAAACGCGGCAGACAGTACCAGTTTATCACACCAGCAGGGTCAATTAGCGCGGAAACAGCACAATTGCCGATAATCCCAAGTTCCATTTATTTTCCTTTCGCAAGCAGGTGTGTAAGCCATTGATGAAACGAACCTATGGTCTGCGCGCGATACATCGCCTGCGTCGGACCGGCCCCGATCTTTATCCCGCTTCCACCCAGTCTTTGAGCAGCCTCAAAGCCGTCCTCGTCTGTTACATCGTCGCCGATCATAATCGGTATCCGGTCGGCAAATTCGGGGCGATGCATAAGATACGCCAGCGCCGTACCCTTATTCACCGAAGCGATCGCTATTTCGCTGACCATCTTGCCGTGTATCGCGCGCAGGCCGGGCATCTGGTTTGCAACGTTCTCCACCGTTTGCCGGGCGATTTCACCTTGTTCCGGCGCGTGTCGATAGTGGATCGCGATCGAGCCGGGCTTGTGCTCCAGCTTCAGCCTGGCTTCCGCTGCGAATGTCTCAAGAAAGCTCAACGCCTGGCGCAGTTGCCCGGATGATTTCGGATCGCCGTCTGGGCCGTCAAACCGATGGTCGTATTCCAAGCCATGAGACCCGACCACCGGCAAATCCAGAGGCCCTAAAATCTTTGCTGCGTCATTCAGCCCCCTGCCCGTCAACACGACGACCGCCCCGTTCGTGAGGTTGATCAACGTCGACAGCGATTGCCTCATGCCTTCAGAGATCGTCACCGCCGATGGATCGTCGGTGATTGGCGCAAGCGTCCCATCGAGATCAAAGAAAAAGCCATGCGATGATAACTCAATTTCCAGATTTTCTAAATCGGACGGCATGGTGCTCCCTTCATAGTCAGGAATGAACAGGTGATACTTGTTTTCTTGTCCCTCAAGCCGCTGACCTCTCACATTTTCTTCAGTGGGTTAGTTGCAAGCTGGGTCGCGCTTATGACACGGGCCATGCGCCCACCCTTGGGTCTTACTTAGTGCTGGAGTTCCAAAGTCTACACGTCAAGGCAAAACCATGCAGTGGCCGAACGTCAGCGGGCAGTTCGCAGGGTATCCGACGAGGCTGATCGAGGTTTCACAGATTGCCCCATGATCACAGGCGATACAAATTTATCGTCACCCGTCAGGTTGACCTAACGACAACTTGGAGTTGACAGTCACGACAGGTTCTGGTCGGATAAATCAAGTTATGGAAAGGTTAGAGAGGCCTTTCCGCAGTAACACCCCGTTAAACTAAGCCACATTATAACAACCCAAGCGATGACCTTGCCGTGACGCGCCAACTGAACACTCATGACTTTTACAGCGATCTGGAAGAGATCGGGCGCAATTCGATGGTCCCTACTTTGTTGGAAACCGCGACATTGGCGACAGGAATGGGTTTTGCCGCCGTTGCCCGTGTGACGGAATCGCGGTGGATCACCTGTCAGACCGTGGACAAGATTTCTTTTGGCCTGGAACCGGGCGACGAACTGGACGTAGAGAGCACGCTGTGCCACGAAGTCAGGCTCTCCAATACAGAGATCGTGATCGACGACGTTGCCAATGACCCGATATATTGCAATCACCACACACCGGCAACGTACGGGATCCAAAGCTATATTTCGGTTCCGATACACAGGAGAGATGGGACGTTCTTCGGCACATTATGCGCAATTGACCCCAACCCCAGAACCCTGAAGACACCGAACATCCTGGCGATGTTTCGACTGTTCGCATCATTGCTTGGCGACAGTCTGGAAATCGAAGACAAGCTAAAGGAAAGCCAGATCGCTATCGACCAGGAACGGCACCTGACTGAGGTACAACAGCAGTTCATCGCCATTTTGGCCCACGATCTGCGCAATCCTATCAGTGCTCTTGAATCCGGTCTGCGCATTATGGCGCGCAAAGATCTGGACGAACCTACGACCAAGCTCGTCACGCTCATGAAGGCTTCGCTTGGACGTATGAGCAATCTTATTGAAAACCTTCTGGATCGTGCCCGCCAGCGGCATGATGGGGGGGTCATCATCGAACGCGACGCAGCCGAGCCATTGGAACCGGTAATTCAGCAAATTGTCGCCGAAATCAAATCCGTATCACCTGACCATGACATCGAATGCGACATCGATCTTGACGGAAATGTCGATTGTGATCGGGAACGCATCGCCCAAATGCTGTCGAACCTGCTACGCAATGCAATCACCCACGGCGCTGAGGGGCAGCGGATCGATCTTGTCGCGAAGCGGGTCGACAGCGAGATAATTCTTTCGGTGGCGAACCAAGGTAAAATGATCCCGCCCAGTATACTGCCCAGCCTGTTCGTACCTTTTCAACAAGGCGGTGCAAATAAAAAACGCAAGGGCCTTGGGCTTGGTCTCTATATCGCGTCCGAGATCGCAAAAGCCCACGGGGGAACGCTGAATGTGGTGTCGGATGAACGTGAAACCAAATTCACCTTCCGAATGCCACAAGGAACGGTACCGCAGTAAACTACCCTCTTTGAGCGGACGATCCGACAGCTCGACGTCTCAGACCTCCCTGACCCCGTGGGTTAGCATTTCATCACTCTTCGCACCGTGCAAAACGGAAATGTCCCCGGTCGTTTCAAGGATGACCGCCTGAACCTGGGACAGATCAAGTGCGTTCGCTTCGCGTAGCTTGGCGACCAGATCCTCTTTTCTCACACGGGTCTCTTTCAACGCGTCATGCAGGATGACGCCGTTTTTCATCAAAAGAACCGGTCTATTTTGAACCACGTCGTCAAGCGTCGCAGAGCGTTGTCGCAGATATGCCACCAGGTACTGCACGGCGAACAGGCTTGCCATGGCGGTCAGGGTCTGCAACAGCCCGGTCCATTCGCTTGACTGCGACGCCCCAGCGAGCAGCGATCCCATGGCCACCGTCATGACGAAATCAAAGTTTGTCATCTTGGAAAACGACCGCAACCCGACAACGCGTACTAGAAAAATAATCCAGAAAAGCCCCAAAGCGCTTAAGTTAGCCCCTTTTGCCAAGGCGTCCAAAATGGCGTCATCGAAAAACATGTCAGCTCCTTTGCCGTTAGGTTAATGGTGTAGGCATCGGCGCATTCCGGAACTGCGCTTTTCCGACCGATCGTTCGCGTCTTTCATACCGGCATTCGGGCGAGGAAACTTCGCACCCAGTTGGTTTGATCAGGCAAAAACGGCACAGGGGCGACCCGTGCCGCATGGATCTTGCGTCTATCAGACAGCCAGTTTCACAGGATCTTTGCCAGCATCCAAATGCCCATGCCAAGCATCATCAAGTTCTCGGTCAGAGAGATAAACCCCAAGGGTACATTGCTATCACCGCCAACGCATGCACATTTAAGCTCTCGCTTCTCGATATAGACGGCTTTGATAACGGATGCCGCCCCGATCCCCCCGATGAAAATTGCCACAGGCGCTGATAGCCACATCATTGCACCCGCAGTCATCAGGATACCGGCCAAGGCTTCACCGAATGGGTAAAGCTTCCCATAGGGTACCCAACGTTGCGCGAGCAAGTCATAGTTCAGGAACATTGTAGGAAAGCTT
>Ga0209634_1001479_pt1 | contig 17036 bp, 8 predicted proteins | sample LinPmetageLP40_FD_184043 | JGI IMG/M metagenome (GOLD analysis project Ga0209634, IMG submission 184043) | Marine viral communities from the Pacific Ocean - LP-40 (SPAdes) (version 2) | ecosystem: Environmental > Aquatic > Marine > Oceanic | place: Pacific Ocean | collected 2010-08-26
CCTACATATCAACCTACATCACCTACCTATCAACCTACATCACCTACATATCAACCTACTTCACCTACATATCACCCTACATCACCTACATATCAACCTACATCACCTACCTATCAACCTACATCACCTACATATCAACCTACTTCACCTACTTATGGGACATCCGGACAATTCGAAATTAAATCACCAGATTATAAACCATCGTCACCTGGTTATGGATTGCCTGAAACTGGGCCTACAACGTCTATAGTTGAATCACCAGATGATGAATCCCCCTAGAATATATGAAATCAATAAATGCAAATATCTATAGAATTAAAAATAGAATTTTATAAATATTTATTTTTTTACAAGATTTTGATTTCTTCCATTTTTAAGTAAGTTCTAAATAAATAGTATTTATAATTTAAATTCTGGTCATTAATCCATTGAGTTATATCTAATTTTCTGATTATAGGTCTGGGTCCAGTTTGATATTCTGACAATTTTTTTAAATATATACCATGTATTTCATAAATTGCTTTTCTATAAATTACAGGAATATCTATATATTCTTTACGTATTTTTGTTTTAAGATAATAATTATATATCGAATTTGTAATTAAATCAAACACCTTATTTATTTTGTTATTTTTTTCAGAATATTCTGGAAAATAATTTAAAAATTTACTGTCTTTTTCATCTTTCAGTTCAATTAAACGTTTTTCAATAAATGGTTCATTTCCTTTTATAGAAGCCAATTCTAAATGTTCTTTACCTCTTAATTTACATCTATATTTTCTATTTCTACTGTATAACATATATCCTTCTATTTGGTAGTCTAAATAATTTAAACTTTCTAATAATTCATCATAAGAAAATAAATTTAACTTATTTAGATTTAATATTTTTAAAATATTAGGTTTTCTTATACCTATCTCTTCATCAGATTCTTCAAGATTAACTAAATTTCTAGATAATATATGAACTAAACAAGGATTATTATATTTAGTAATATTTCTTGATTCAGGATGGCACAATACAAACGAATAACAAAAATCTTTGTTTAATAAATCGTAATTTAATTTTTGAAGTTCAGCGGCTTCATTAAACAAAGTTAAAAATGTTTTAGTTGTATTCCAAAAGCAATTTGCATCTAGTGTTCCTCTGGTAGATATATTCCAATTATCATTGTAATAATATAAATTAATTAAAGTTCCATCTATAGATTCTTCAATTACACAATCATCCCAGCTGATTTTACTTACAAATGTATCCTGTTCATCTTTAAAAGTAAGGGACTGTGAAATTATTTTATTGGTATTTTTTTCTAAAATTATTGATCTACATTCTTTTAAAAATGGATAATTTTTAAAATCTTCTTTAAAATCGCTATTGTCAGTTCTGTTATATTTTAGTAAATAGAGATTCTCAGTTTGTCTTATATTTAAATGACTAATTTTAGATAATCTTTCATATAAATCATTAAAATCACCTAATTTATGATCATTAATATATTTTTTTAATAATGACATTTAATATAAATATAGATTATAGTTTTAAGTAAATATTTAAATATAAACTTAATTTTTCAAATTATTCTCTATTAATATTATAGATATGGATGTATCAAAATTAAATGATTTAAATACTGGTGATATTATACAATTTGTATCAAAAGATGAGACATATAACAATAAAATTGCTATCTTTTTATCAGAAGTAAATAAAAATTATTTATTTGAAATTTTAGAAAATAATTTACAAATTGATTTTAAAAACTTTACTGAAAATGACTATGGTATTAATGACTTAACAATTATAAAAAAACAAGAATCTGAAAAGGTTCGAGAAATTATAGATAATTCTATAGAATATGAAGACTTTAAAGATACTTTTGAAGTAACACGTGAATTATCTATATGGGAAAGAGAATGGTCACGAGAAGAACTTAAGAATTCAATGATTGATACATTATATAAAGAAGTTAAAAATACTAATAAATATGATTATATAAATAAAAAAGTTGAAACAATCTTAGATATAATCTATAAAAATTCATACACACAGAGTTCTAATTTAAATCAATTTATTAATAAACCTTTAATTGAAAAATTTAATAAAGGCGATTATTCATATATAATAAATCCTATCATTGCTGATAAAAAAAAAATATATACAAAAAATTCTAATTTATTAAGTCCAGATGAGGACCAATTAACGTATGATAATATAAATTTTACAAGTATTGATAATGAAGTATCCGGTATTATAAAATTGTCTGAAATGTATTCTAAAAATGAAATAGACAGAGATGATTTTGAAAATAAATTGTTAAACAAATTTACGATAGAAGAAGGTGATGAAACTGTCCAGTTTTATAATGTTAATAGACCTTATATTAATGAAACAAAAATTAATAATGATTATTATAAAACTGCATCTTTTGATTCAAGTATGAATATATATCGATTTGTTGAAAATTCATTAGTAATAAATGGAACAACTGATAAAATCAAAAAAAATGATTTACTAGAAAAAAGGATTATTGAACCAAATTATTATAGATTATATGACCGATTAACAAATAGAATTATTGGTGAAAAATCTTCGAAATATTCTGTAATAAAATCATGCAGTAATACTGGTATGGGAAATGATACTTTTTATAGTGGTGCTCAAAATAAAAAAGAACATAAAACGAATGATTTTAATAAAAGTATTATTCATCCACCTAAAAAAAACTTATATATAAAAGGTGAAGAATTAAAAATAATCGGTATTTTAATTAAGTCTATCAATAATTACAAACCACCATTTTTAAGTAATAATTATACGTCTGATGAAAAAAAAAATGAAGATTTAGGATATTATATATTACAATCTTTTGAAAAAATAAATAATTATGGATATAACCTTATGGACCATATTAAAATTAATAGTAATAATATAAGATTACCTTATAAAAATTTATTGCATAAAAGCAATCTAAATATAATAAATAATATAAATTTAGTAAACCCAAGTAGTATTAATTTTAACAAAAATAATGTAATTTATTTTAACAAGGATAATCCTAATTCAAAGGAAATAGCAAATATAAATTCTTATCTCGATAATGTTATTCCTAATCTTGTTAATCTATATAGATTTGTAGAAAAACATTCATTAAATAAATGTAATTCATTTACCGATATTGATAAAATTATAAGTAAATATGGGTTAAGCATTGATTCAACTCACTTTAATATAATAAAAAATATAGATTTGAAAAATTTATTTTTAAAAAATATAGATAAACACCTAGACTATAATGAATATACATATTTGAAATATTTAGAATCTACAGAAAATCATAAAAAATTCAATTCTATTAATAAAATAATCAAAGATACGATAAGTAAATTAGATAAAGATTTAGCTCATAATTATCAAAGTGACGATGCAGAGCTTTATATTGTTAATTTAAGACATTCTGTATCAGAAATGTTGTTTAATATTTTAAATCATCATTATGATTTAAGTGATATCAAATTATATACAATAAATTATCTGCATATTAATATTGATTTAGGTCATGAAATGAGCTATGAATCTAAATTAAAAGCATATATAGATAGTATTCTAACAACAATTCTTAGAAAAGAAAGTTTAGGCGTATTTAACAACAATTTTTATAAAAATTTAAATAAGTATGTTGAACAAGATATTTTAAAATTATATAATTTTAAAACTATTGATGAAAAAAATATTGATAGTAATCAAAATACAAATAACATAATAAATTCAATAAATTTATCTTTTGATAATGGAAAATTATTACATGCTTCTATACTTATGTATTATTTAGATAAACAAATTAAAACAGTTAATATTGAATTAGAACAATATGCAAAAAAAAATTATTTAAAAATAATTGGTAAAGATGAATGGGATATATTACAAGATTATCAAAGACAGGAATATATACCTAATTTAACAGATATGGAATATAATTACAACCAAAAATTAGAAGTTTTAAATAATCAAAAGAAAATATATAATTATTATCTATCTAAATGCGAATCTTATGAAATAGTTAAAATTTATAAAACTATTGAGCAGCTAAAAGAAGATAATATTAAATCTTTAGACTCTTCAAAAAACATTTACTATGATAAAATGTTTGATACAACCGAAAATGATTGTAATGTGGCAAAAAAAATAATTGATGACTACAATACAGCCAATCAGACAGGATTTGCAAATGTAACAGATGCAATTAAATCTTTAGTATATGAAAAATTAAAAAATATATATATATTTGATTCTGAAACTAAATTAGAAAAAAAAATAGATAATATAAATCTCAATTTAGATAACGAAGATAAAAGACAAATTATCAGTGACAATGAACATGCATTATTACATAATCAAAAAGAAAGAATATTATATAAGAGAATCAAAAATTTATGGATACCATTAAGTAAAGAAGAATTAATTAATAATAGATGTGTATTAGAAAAAAAGGATACATTGTCAAATATTTTAGATATAGATTTCATTAATTTAATCCAAAGTAATTCAAATGATTCCCAATATGAATCTGAAAATTCAGGAAAAATATTATCTAATGACGAAAAAAAATGTATTACTATCGATGACTTAAAGCAGAATAAATGTATTCCTAAAAAAATTGTAGAATATATACTAGATTACCGACAAGAGTATAATGAATATTTAAAACTTAAACAGTTATTTAAAAATAGAACAAGTTTGAATTTAGAATTAGAGAGTTATTCAACATTAATAAGAATAACGAAAGAACAACTATTAAAATCTAAATATAAAAAACAAAAATTGATAGACAATGTAAATATAATACCTCAAAAAGATAAGAAATCTTCTATTCCTCAAAATTTATTGGACAAATTTAAAAATGCACATAATATTTCAGATCCTGATATAAAATTATCTACGTTAAGAGAAATAATTGATGAATATGGTGTATTTGAAAAACCTATATTAGATGTTCCTAATCTTGGGTATGAACCTGAATCACCTAAAGAATATGGGACTATAGGATATAGTTATGGGCAATCTGTTAATTATGGTCAAACTTATGGTGAATCATCAGTAGCATATGGTGGTGCAGACCCAAAAGAAATCGAAGAATCTAGTGTTAAAAAACCAAGACCGCCACCATTAGATTTAACCAATAACCCCGAAACTCCGGGATTAACAACTACATCTCCAGATTATGTTCCTACATCTCCAGATTATGTTCCTACATCTCCAGATTATGTTCCTACATCTCCAGATTATCATCCATCATCATATCAACCAATATCACCCAATTATATGCCAGGCCAATATACTGGTAATTATGGATATAATATTTATGACACAGAAAGCCCCGATTATGGCCCTCCATCAAGTCCTTTTTCGCAAGAAGATAACAATATATATTGGAATTATCCCGAAACTTCAGAAGTTATGTGTTGTAAGCATTATTTAGATTTAACTGATTTAGCATGGATGGAAAATAATATCCGAATAGAAAAACTGGAATTATTGAAACAAAAATGGGCAAAAAGTAATACTATTGAAGGTAATATGATTGTGTGTGATCATTGTGGAGAAAAATTAGTAAATATTGATTATTCAGATTTTGAGGGCTTCTCAGGAGATAATAAACCTGTTAAGTTTAGAGAAATGGTTATTGATGATTATGGTGAAACATTGTATACAAAAGAAGAAACGTCTTTTAAAAAAATATTAGATTTATATACAAGTAATATAGGTATTAATTTAAATGAGATAGATACCGAATTTATAATAAAAAACAGTGTAAAAATATATAATCAAAAATTTGTAACATTCCAACAATATTTTGATGGAGAAACTCCTGTTATAGATTTGCAAGATTCAGAATTATTTAATAATAAAACAGATAGTCAGGCAATTATAAAGACGCCAAAAGGTCTCAAAAGATTAGAAATATATTCGAAAAAAGAAGATTCTGAAATATATAGTAAATATATCAAAGAGTTTACTGTAGAACATTTTACTAACAAGCAAATGGATTTACATTTAAAAGAAATAGAATCCAATTCTAAAAATAGCAGTTTTGAAAAACCAATAAAAGAAGAGTATAAAACTTTAAAAAAATTCATTGAATTTATAAGGTCACCTGTTATAATTCATTATTTACAATATATAAATGGTCTTAAAATTAGTATAATTTTATCTTTTTTACTACTAATAATATTCTATGCTGTTCCAAATTATTCAATAACTGGTTCAGGAGACGAAAGAGCTGCAAAAATAAGATTTTTAGGTTTTGATATGGAAAATGAAGAAGAATCAATTCAATATTTAGTAAAAAGTATAACTGGAAACTTCATAACTAAAAATAGAGATACATCATACATTAAATGGCAAATATTACAAACCAGATATAAAGATATTAAAACAAATATTTCTAAATATAATGAATTTTTAGCAAGACATTTTAATATTGTCTATCAAGAAATTAAGGAATTACCAGATATTAAACAAAAATTAGAAATAAAGCACGATGATATAATAACTAAAAGTTTATTTTTAGAAAATATACATAAACAAGAATATTTATGGAATCAATTTAGACCTCGATTAAATATTACGTATGAAGATAGTATAACTCTTGGGTCTGCTTCAGCATTATTATATGAATATAACTCATTAGAAAAAACTATTTCTCAATTAGAATCCAAACAAACAGATGAATATTTAGAAATAATCAGAAAAATTAGTATAATAAAAAATAATTTATTTGATATATCAAGAAAATTAGGTTCTAAAATTATTATTAAAATTAACAACTTAATACATCAAGAAAAACAAGCCTTAAATCTTAGTAAACAAACAGTGTCATATATATCAACATGTTGTATTACTGCACTAAATAATAATTATACTAAATACTTTTCAGAAAAAAGCTCTGAATTTAATGATATGCTCCAAATAAATAATGAAATTGAAAATAAGATTAAATTTAATGATCAGAGTAACACATTAGCGATTAAATTTAATCAATATAAGAATAATAGAGATGAAACAAATACTAATAAATTATTAGACTATATGTATATTAAAAGAGAATTGTTTAATTCCGAACAAGATTATTTATTATATTTAAAACAAAGTATCATTAATACAAATAATATTATAATAACAGAATTATTATCTGATAGAAATATAAATCAACCTAGAATATGGCAAAAACAAGTTGACACCGACATATATTTAATTGATGATATACTAAACGAATATACTCTTAAATCATCTGATGAAAAAATAACACAAGAATATATTAGAACTGCATTAGAGCGTAAATTAACAGATATTTACAATATAGAAGAAGACTATTTACAATCCAAAATATATAATTTAATTAATAATAAAGGTGTTATAGAAATAGACCTTATTACAAATCATACAAAATATCATATTAAAACTGAAATAGAAAAATTTTTCATTGGTAAATCATTAGACGATATTATTCAGTATATTAAACAATCTAATCTGTTGATACAAAATAATAGAATAGTGTTAAAAAGTGATTTTGCACAAACTCTTCCAAATTATAATTATAATCATGATAACAATTTATATTATAAAAAAGAACTACAACAGATATTTAAAATAAATGAAATTATACAAAATATGCCTAATACAACTTCTGTTATTCCTTTTTACAGTGATTTAAAAGTTTTAGTTGATGAAAATAGAATTACAGATACAGAACTAATCCGCATTTATAACACACACTTTAAATTTAAATCAGATCAATTAGAATTATTAGTAAATGCAATGGAACAAATCTCTCAATCAATTAATAGAGAAAAACATCTAAATTTAATTACTAAAAAAAGTGAATTAAGAAAATTTTTAAATAATATTGGAAATTACCAAAATATATATGATGAAATGGTTATTAATCTCAAAGAACAATTAATTATTGAAAACTATCATGGCCAAAATTATACAGATGAATTTAACTTTAGAGAAAAACTATTGGTAAACAATAAACTTGCTAAAAATATACAACAAATCAATCACTATTCATATTCAATTTTAAATATACTATCAATTATATGTAATAAATATAAATCAAAAATAAAATATGAAGACACTATCGATATTTTACATAAAGAAGTATTTAATAAAAAATTAAAAAATACTGCAAGTAATGCAAATAGTAAATATATACCAACTACACGGCCTTGGTGGTTAAATTATAATTATCCTATTCAGGAAAAAAAATGTTTATGTCCATATCCAAACAATTCTTTTTCTAATTTTATCACTAATTACAGTAGTTATTATGACGATATTGATGACACTATTATTAATTTAGTATCAAAAGATATAGATACAGTTGAAGATACATTAGGTTTGATTCAAAATTTTATCACTGATTCAAACAATTTATATGATTTATTTGATATTATGAACTCAAATAAAAAAAATAATTTCAAAAACATATCTATTTTAGATTATAAATACTTATTAACAATCAGTAAATTTATATTTTATTCCACATGCACGTTTGCTTTTGAAACATTATCAAATTTCAGTCTTATAGGAACAGAATTATCAAAATCAGTTTATGAATTTATATTTAGTAACAATATTATTTACAATGAATTAATAAAAGATACTAACGATATTAATATAATTAATAAAATAAATATTTATAAATCCAATCAAAATATAAATCGAAAAACCCGTTCAGATAAAATGTCTAATGAAGAGAGAAGTGTGCAACAATTGTATAGGAAATTTAACTTAGGAAATATATACGGCTCACTTGATGAAATAAATGCATCCGAAACAATAAATATAACAGATCTAGAAGTAGATAATGACCTTTCAGATAAAAATATTTATTCAAAATTTAGTTCCGAAGAAGAAATCAGTAATACAATAGAACAAACAGCTATAACTATGGATGAAGATGAGAGTGGTATAGGGAAGGGTATGGCTGAAGAAAATGACGGTAATAGGGATGATGATGAAGACTATTGAACAGGATCATAATATAAATTTATTATATGTATATAATATATATATGATAAATATTACTAAGCATCTAAAATATACATTAGTCTTATATATATTTATTTCTATTTACTTATGGCAATTAAAACCAAAAATTATGTTTAACCAAAGTGATAAAACTATGAAAACATTTGGTCTTGGGAGAAATAAAACTATATTATATTATCCAATTGTTATAATTATAATAGCTATATTAATTTATACTTTTTTAATAAATTATTTTTAATAATAATATCTAATATATATTAATACCCTATGATATCAAAAAAAAAATTTGTTATTAAGCGTAGTAAACTTAAAAATTTTAGCACTTCAAAAGAAATGTTTAAATATTTATTTCAAAATCAAATAAGCCTAGAATTTTTAAGTAAATATAATACCAGTGAAGATAAAGTAATTGATTTTAACTCAGCACAAGGTAAAATAATATATAAAGCTGCACTAACATTTTTAAATTCTATTATACAAAATTATGGAAATTTTAAGATTCATCTTGATCATTTAGAATTAACACCAATTAATTATTTAGGAATCATACACATAAATAATATAGGTAACAATAAAAATTTATATTTTAAACATCATTCGCCTGAACCTAATAATTTATTTTACACTATTATTGGTTTAATAAATCCTGTATTATTAACTAAATCTAATGTTGCATTATTGGATTCAGAACTTGAAAAACTCCCAGTAAGTTTAACGGATGAAAAGTCTGAAATAATAAAGTTAATAACACAAAAAATTATATTATATACTTTTGATACATTTTCTAGAATAATAATAGCACTTAAACAAATATCAAAATGGCTAAATAAAGGTATACTAATATTTCAAGATAGTATTAATCCATCAATATCTACTAATAAAAATATTGTTAATTGCACTCACGAATCTTTGGATTTATCTAGTAGTGATATATTAATTTTACATGTAAGTTACAGAGATAATTTTTTATTTCAACCTATTATTCATATAAATTTAGATGATAAATCAAAAATAAATTATATTATTGAAAATTCAGAACAACGTCAATATTTTTTTAAATTATTTGAAGAAGAAAAAATAATGAAAGATACTATCAGAGTAGAAATTCCTGATGCTCCATATACAGTTACAAAATCACCAATTAAATATATTTATTTTAATCCATATGATAAAAATAAATTATTACCGTTAATAGAAATTAATATTACACCTACAAAAAAACAAACTTTTTTATTAGGTCATAAATTTCAAAATTATCATAATTTATATGTGGATGATGATAAAATTAATGATTTAGTTGGTCAAGTAAAATTTAATGATAACAATACTATAGATGTCGACTGGTGCGAAGGTTTTGATCCTGAAAAATAAATTCTAATTATATTAAAAAATGAAAAAGGTTCGTTTCAACAATAAAATAAAAATACTATATTTTGACAAACATAAACCTATAATCAATTTTAAAAATAATAATAAAATTAAATTATTTTTAGTTTTGTCCTTTATGATATTAAGTTTATATATTATTTTATAAAATAATTAATCTCTAATAATTATTTTTTTTTCTTGCATTTTTTTTGGCTTCTCATTTAAATACTTATCTAATTTTTTTAAATTTTTGTCTATATTTTCTTGAGGTATTTTACATGATGCTTCTATACTTTGATAGTAATTGATAATTGTAGCAGTAATAGAATTCATAATTATTATAAATGATTGTGCAATACTATAACCTAATGTTTTATCACCAAAAATATCTAAAAAAGGTTCTCTTATAATTCTAATATAATAAACAATTAAATATCCAATTAAAGAATAAAATACATGTCTAAATCCTTGTCTGATTAAATTCCATTTATCAACTCTTTTACAATTTTTATTTGATGAATATATAGCTATAATTACACCAAATAAAAATGAGATAGATGATAATAACAATGTAAATATTAAAATATTATTTTTTTCTATATTAGAAATTACTAAATAATTAATTGAAAATATAAATAACGAATAAATTATTATACATAAAACGATAGCAACAAGTAAACCCTTCATTTTAATTATATTTTATTAGATTTAATTCTGAAATTTTTGATAATTTTAGATTATTTATTTTATTTATTATTTCGTATTTATTATATTTATGTATCAATTTATTGTATAAAACATATATAGATAAATTTTTTTCTTTTAGCTTATAATCATTTATAAACTCAATATGAGAAAAAAATTTTACTAAAATTTTTTCTGTGCAAATTTCATTTATTTTCTTAATTCTTTTATTTAGATACTTACCATTATATTTATTATATATTTCAAAAATTACTATATTTAACAATGATTTAGATAAATTATTATTTATCAATTCTGAAATCAATATATTTTTAAGACATGTTTCACTTGTCCTATAAATTAAATTTGTATTTTTAATATTAGAATTACATATAGGACAAAGATGACTATACTTAATATTTTCTTTAAAAATGCCAAACTTAATTTCATGTTTACACGATAATTTTATACAAATATCATTCTCAAAGTATTCATTTGTTAAATGACATCTCTTTTTTTTTATATTATTATCAATAGACAATTTATAATCTATATTAAGTTTATCTAAAATTTCTTCGTAAATCAAATTATTATCTACATTAAAAAATTTTAGCTTTTTATTGTCATTATTTATTATTTTAACTGTTATACTTTTGTTTATAGTTCCAAAATTTATTATATTTTTTTTAATGAAATTGACATTTAATGATAAATCATTATTATAATTTAGATTAAAGCATAAATTATTTAGTTTAATATATAAATCGTATGTAAATTTTATAAATCTATTTTCTAAAAATATAATTTTAATATTGAATAATTTTAAAATATTATAGTCATTTTTATCTAATTGTTCAAGATAATCTTCTATAACAAGAATACTATATTTTTTTTTTATATATAGATCATAATTTTTTTTAAGATCAACAAGTTTTATTGATTTAATAGATTTATATGTTTTTTTACTTATGAAAAGTGTATGATCATTATGTTTAATATTTTTTATTAATTTATCATTGTTTGGTATATTATATAAAATATATGTATTTAAAATTATCAAATAATTTTTTTTTGATATTATATTTTTTTGATATAAATCAATATTAACATCATTTAATGTTATTATATTATTAGATTGACAATTTACTAAAATATCTTTACTAAAATTTACAGGTTTTTTATCATAAAGAGATTTATAATATTTATTAAAGTAATACTCATTAAATTTCAATGAATACTTAAGCGTATTTAATAATCTATATAATATTTTATCACTATTAATTAAATCATCATAATATATTTTTACTAAGTCGATATAAACGAAAATCTCATATTTCTCGGAAATTTTTATTTCAACTTTATATTTATTAGATTTTTCTAATGATTTTAAACAAGTATTATTATTTTTTTCATTATTTTTAAATTCCAGATATTTTAATCTTATCCAATTCATTTATAATTAAATATCAATTATTATTTAAATATATATGGTCCATTGAAAATTTTCTTATATAGTTATAAATATGAAACCTAAATTAACAAATGTTAAATATAAAAAACTACTGCAAAATGATAATATGAATATAATATTTATTTTATCTTTTTGTGTCTTTGTAACAATATGCTTATATACTAAATATACAACAAAACCTACAAAAAGACAAAAATTGAATAAATTACATAAATTTTATAGTTTAATCTCAAATAAATAAAATAATATTATTATATATAATGAATAATATTAAATATGGTGGTAAAAGAATAGGTAGAGAAGATACAATAACATTTGAAGAAGCTAAAAAAAGATTTGATGAATTTTATAGTAACCCAGATAAATATAAAACTGATATTGGACAACTTAGAGCAAAGATGTTTGATGCTATGTATCAAAAAAAGAAACAAACTAAGCAAGGTAACAAAAGAAATTTCGTATGTAATATGACAGATGAGTATGATGAAAAACTTGATATAGCACCTGGTGAATGCGAAAAAGGTTCTGCTAAATACAATCTAGAAATGGGACCTAAAACATTTGATATTGAAGGTATAGATTCATTTCCAGAAAATGATGTAGTTAGTATAAATCATAAAGGTAAATTAATAAATATTCAATCTAAAGGTGCATCATTTTATAAACCTAAATCTGATAAAGATATAGACCCACAAGAAATAGAGATAAATCAAAAGGGTGAACAAATATCTAATAAAATTTATGGACCTAGAATAAAAGCTAATCAGGAGTTATATAACTCTTATTTTAAAAAATTATATAATGAAAGAATAAGAAATCAAGATTATGGAGTAAAAGAAAGCATGGACTCTAAAAATATAATTGATATTTATTGGGATAATTACAGAAAAGGTGGATTAGATAAAGATGGAAAGCCTATTGAAAGAAAAAATAAAAAAAAAACAGGTAAAATATTGTCAAGTGAATTTGTAGATGATGATGACGAGGATGATAATATAGACATTAGTGATAAAGGAGATGACGATGATGACGAGGATTTTTATCCATTTCAAGAAAGATTTGGAACAGTATATCAACTTAGTAAAGATGGTAAAGTATATGATGATAAAAATAATTTAATTTATGAAAATATTCTAGGTTCAGAAGTAAGTGAAATTGTCCGGACAGCCGCATTAGAACATGGTCTAATAACTAAAGTATCTGGTTCAAAAAATACATACATTTTAAATTTAGGCACTCCTGATAAATCAGATATTGATATTGAAAATTTAGAAAATAATGTATATTTAAACACTAAAAATAATGAATATTATATACACAATCCTAAATATAATATAGTCTATAAATTAATTCATGATTTAGATGAAGATTCATTTGAAATAGATTATAGTGATAAATACAATACTTTTGATGAATTTTTAGAAAAATTAGAAATATCATCTGATGATATAGAAAAACAAGATATTTTCGAATCAGAAGAGAAAAAAGAAAGTGTAATATCTTTACCTATAGACACGAATGATTCTTTAATAGATTCAATTGATTTTCAACCTATACCTCAAGATGATACATTAATATCGTTAGATGATATTAAAACTGTAGAAAGTGCTAGTTCTACTCCAGAAACTGTTGTTACCACAAATCAACCTGTAAGAGCGGAATCAACAGAATTGTTAGATGCATTAGATACTCCTACATCACCTAAAAGTCTTGACTCTTTAAGTTTAGATAGACCTGCAACTCCAGAAACTGTTGTTACAAATCAACCTGTAAGAGCGGAATCAACCGAATCTTTGTTATCTGACGCATTAGATACTCCTACATCACCTAAAAGTCTAGGCTCTTTAAGTTTAGATAGACCTGCAACTCCAGAAACTGTTGTTACAAATCAACCAGAAAGAGCGGAATCAACTGAATCTTTGTTATCTGATGCATTAGATAGTCCAGAAAGGGTTGAATCTTCTGACTCTTTGGTATCAAATAGTCCAAGTTTAAGTAGTGCTGATTCATTTGATTTTGAAGGAGCACTTGACGATTTATAATGAATTATTTATATATATCAATATAATATTTATAATATTTATAAATAATATCTGAATTAATAATATATGAGTGCTTTTGAAAAAGAAATATCTTCAAATACTATTGATATAGAATTTAATGATATTGCCGAAGAAATAAGTAATTTATATGAACATCAGAAAAATTTTTTTATTTACATAAAAGATAATATTAAATCTAAGAGTAAAAAAAAGGGAATTAAGTTTACTGTTTTAATTTCAGATAGTTTAACTTCTCCTAATGTAGCACAAATAACGGGATATAAGATAAAAATTGAACATTTAAATAATGATAAATCTCAATCAATTATATTATATGCATACGATAATAACTTTACTATATATAGTAAAGAAATAATTATACCTAAAACTATAGATATTAATGAAACACTTAAAAATTTCGATAAAATTATTTTTAAAGAAAATATTATTACTAATCTTAAATTATTAATTGATAAAATAAATGATATAACAAAATCTAAATTTAACAATAAATTAAATACTAGAGAAGTAACAGAATTATTAGAAAGTTATAAAACTGAGTTTGAGGAATTAAAGGGTAAATATAAAAATATTCTTAAAAGTCGTAAAGTTATCCTTGATTTAAAAAAAGGCATAGATACTAAAAATGACGTCTATATTAATAAATTAAATCAGTATTTTTTTTACTATAATACAATTTTTTTAAAAGAATACAATAAATTACTTAAATCGTCTAAAGAATCATTAGATTATTCAAATTATTTTAGATTATCTAATATTATAGGTTCTAATAATTCACAAGAAGATGAAACTAACGTTAAATTTTTTAATCAACTAACACAAAATTATGATTTTGGAACTATAGTTGAAGATTTAGATGTTAATGTAAAGGTAATACCATTTTTAGAAAAAACAAGTATTAGCATACCTAAAGATAATATAATAGAAAAAAATATAAATATTAATATTGATACTCTTAAAACATATATTGAAAAGTCTGAATATCAAAATAATATAACAGATTTTAATCAAGTTCTTGAAAAATCCGGTTCAGATATAATTACACCAAAAATTATAATAAAAAAATATTTTATGGGTAACGAAGTTATTAATCCTAATTTAGACGAAAAAGTAAGCTCAATAATTAAAAGTAAATTTACTAAAGAGGATGATATAAAAATAGATAATCCTGATTATTCTGGACCATATAATATAATTGATTTATATGATTCCAAAAATCAAAGTTACATAAATATAAATTATAATATAAGTTCTATCGCTTTAAATAATAATTTTGGAGATATTATTAGGCCTGAAGATATAATCAGTAAAAATTTTTCTAATTTAACTAGGTATTCTGATTGGAGAATAAAATTAGACATATTTTATATAAATAAAGACATTTTATCCCAAGAAATTATTCCTATTATTATAGAAAAAAATCATTTTGCATCTCCATTACATTATATTTTATACTGTAAATATTATAATAGACCTGATATTTCGGGAAGAAAATTTACAGATTATAATATATTTGCAAATAATTTACTCTTAAATAAAAATGGAAAATATTCTAAATTATGGGGAAAAGATTTATTATTTATAGAATATAAATATAATTTACAATCTCATAGCCGTTGGAATACAATTGAAGATGACATTGTTAAAACTGCGCTATATGCAAAATTTTTTCAAAATATAGAGTTGAAAAACATACTTTTATCGACAAGAGAAGCTACATTAATGACAGTTTTAGAAAATTCAAAAATACATTTAAATTATAGATTAATGGAAATTAGATATATGTTTAATAACGATATTAAACCTACTGATTTTTATAATAAATATTATTTAATTGATAAACAAATATCAGAAAAAATAATTTCTGAGTTACAGAGTAGAAAAAAACCCCAAGTAGAAAAAATACATGGGTTTGATTTTATAGAAAAATTAAATGATTCTAAAGAAAGTATCAAATCTTTATATATTAAATTAAATGAAACGATAAATGATGAAAATCTAATTATTTCTAAGTTACCTATTAACAAAGATACTTTATACTATAGTATAGTGCATGGTTTGTATAATATTAAAAGACGTCCAATGTTATTTGGTGAAGAAAATCAATATAGTAATAAAATAGTTTTTAAGAATGTAAGTAATTTTGAAGAAATATATCAACCAATATTTTTAGAAGCCGCAAAAAATTTACGTGTTGAATTAGCCGAATTTTATCAAAAATGTATAGATGAAATCGACGATAGTAATATTGAATTCCAACACATTCGTGAAATACTTGATATTGATAGTATTAAATTTATGGCATCAGATGGCAATGAACAGGGACAACAAGGTAATCTCAATATTATTTTACTAGCATCTGCTATGTTAAATATAGATTTTAATATATATACTAC
>Ga0209634_1001480_pt1 | contig 17033 bp, 16 predicted proteins | sample LinPmetageLP40_FD_184043 | JGI IMG/M metagenome (GOLD analysis project Ga0209634, IMG submission 184043) | Marine viral communities from the Pacific Ocean - LP-40 (SPAdes) (version 2) | ecosystem: Environmental > Aquatic > Marine > Oceanic | place: Pacific Ocean | collected 2010-08-26
CTAGTGTAGGTACCTATATTGAAACACCTAAATTTTACCAATTTGCAAACACTGACGCTCCTCTTAACGTTTCTTTTCCTCTATTAAATACTGTAAACGAAGGTGATGCGCAAAAAAACCAGGCATTTATTAAGGAGTTTACTAAGCTAAATAGACCGGAAAGGAAAGATTCTATTACTATGGACTTTCCTCATATTTATAAAGTAAGATTAAAAGGATTAAGATTTATACGCTGGGCTTATTGTGATAATTTAACTTTTAGTATGGTCGGTCAGAGAAGAATAGTAGGAGGTGACATGGTACCAGAAGCATATATTTGTAATATGTCGTTTAGATCACTTACTGTTGAAGTTGCTAACTTTATGGATGAAACAAAGTAGAATAATATGAAATCAATTACAGGTAAATTAGGTAGATATCAAGATGATATTCCAGCGCTATCGAGTCTAGATATTGTCGACTATGAGAGGATTTTTAAAGTTCATACAGCTTCTAATAACGGTAAACAATTTTATTTTTATAATATTTTAAATAAGATAGAGTTTCCGGATAATATAGATTCTGATATTTTGAGATTGTACACTGCTAAATCTAAAGAACCTCTAACGACAACATCGTATAGATTATATGACGATATAAGAAGCTGGTGGATAATTTATTTATTAAATAAGAATGTACTTAAAACGCAGTTTTTTGTAGAAGGTGGGCAACAGCTTAAGTATATATTACCTGAGTTTAGAAGTTTTATTTATTCGCAAATAACTACTTCAACAATATTCGATAACCAACACTTCTAATGCCTGAGAAATTTATAATAAACGGGGCTCCATATGAGTGTGAGTTTCAATTAAAGGATGATAAGGGAGAAGTAAAAGCAGATTTTACTAAATCAGCTATTAAACTATTAGATTTAAGTGAGAATTTTTTAGAACCTTTTACCAATGGTACTATTGTTATTAACAACCCATATGATTTTATTGAAAATCTTATGATAACTAGAGGTGATGGAAGGGATGTTTTTACGTTTTCCTTAAAGTTAGAAGGTGGCAAGGAAAAATTAGAGTATAATTTCGTTTTAAATGATGAAAACAATAGTGTAGGTACACAGGACAGAGCCGGTAACTATAAAATATTCACTTTGTTAGATGAGAACTATTTTAAGCTTAATGAAAATATACCGTATGGTAAGAGATTTAGAGGTGCTACGGGTGATATTATAAAGAGTGTTCTTAAAGAAATTATAAGTGAAGAAATAGTTGATGAGGAAAATTTTGAGGCGGGGGATAATGTAATAGATGTATTTCCGGAGCATATAATACCATCAGACTCTTTTAGATATTCTGATTTAATTAAATACTTACTACGAATATCCTATAAAAAGGAAAAAGGTTTAAATGTAAGATCCTTTTTAACCTTTGATAGAAGTACAAAAAAATATAAGTTACAGACGCTATCTAAACTTTTCGAGAAAAATAAAGATGAAGTAACTGAGGCTTTTGCTGCTAATGATTTAGTAGATACAATAAAATCAAATAAAAATAATCCACCACCTGATGCAGACGTAAATCCTTATACAACACAACTACCACAGACAAACTTTACGACCCCAATGTTAACTTATAGTAATGAGTTTTTCATGAACTATAAAGCTGTGGGGTTTGATCCTATTTTAGGGGAGCATGTAATACGCGAAAAGAGAATTAAGGATATTAAAGAATTGTGGAAGAAAAATTTTGTCGATGTATTTAAAAGCGAAGGTGGTAAACCTAAACCCTTCCTACCGCTCAATAAACAGAAAAAGGAAAACTTGTTTAGAACTATCAGTACACCATTCTCTGTTGATAAATCTGCAAATATTGCAGAAGCGGAAATGGCATCAAATTTAATATTTTATAACTTATGCTTATCTATTGATGTGGTAGGTGATACGAAACGTCAAGCTGGTAAGTTTATAGATATATATAGAACTGCTGAGCAAGTAGATTCAGATAAAAAATTATTAGGGCGTTGGTTAGTTACTAAATGTAGGCATAGATTTTATGGTGACACCTATAAGAACTTTATACAATGTGTTAAAACTTACGTCGGCCCAGATGTTAACTTAGATGATGATATTGACTAATGGATACTGAAATTACAAAGAAAGTAGAATTGCTTAGAGCTCTTTTAAGAACAAAAGATCAGTTCGATGAATTAATTGATACTGGCGCTAATGATGAGTTTACTGATAAGGATAAAGAATTCATGGAGGAATTCAAAAAGATTTATTATTCTGGTTTAGAGCAATTAGAGAAATTTATCAATAAGATAGACGAAGAGGGTAAAGAAATAAGTATAGAATCGATAGAGTACTATAAAAGTATACTTTTTAACGGCCCTTTAGCAGGTAATACTTTACAGTTAGCAAAACCTCCAGGTGAAAGTAAGAAGTTTTTTAAGGATACTACTGACGATTTAGGAACTAATGGAAATACAGCAGCAGATAATAACACTATTCCTATTTGGTCTACTGAAGTAGTAGCTTTTAATAATACCGTTAACTCTAACAACAAGTCAACTAAGTTTATTAACGAGTTAATATCGAAAGCTACAAAACAAACATCTATAACTACAAGAATTACTTCAGAGTATCTATACGATACAGATAATACAAAGCCCTTTATCGATAAAAGGCAAACTGAAAGAGTGGAGCTTGAAGGTGAAGATGGGTTTAATACAGAATCTCATGGATGCTACTGTGTAAAAGACGTAGAGTTTAGAAAAGTAGCTGAAGAAATAACAGAAGATATATTTGATAAGGTAGAGGAATATCTAGGGGAAAGTGACTTTGCAGTATTTACATTTAAAAAGCTTTCTAATTATTTCGGAGACGATAATAAAGCAAAATCATTTAACGCCAAGATAAAGAGAAAGCTTCAATTTATGCAACGTTCTTATGATGAAGAGGGTGTTGAAGAAATAGAAATTAAGGATACAAATATTGAAACTGATCTAATAGGTAATCAATTCGACTCACCTGATAGAAGAGAATTTACATTTAAAATTACTGGTGATAAAGATAAGATCTTTAATCCTAATACTATTGAAGGTCAACTTGGAAGCGGTGATGAAGTCAAAGAAGACCCTATTAGCGACTAAATGTCAATAGTTTTATCATCTACCTTATCAATTAAAGCATTCATAATATCCTCTCTAGACATTAATACTTTTGTTTGATTGTCTGTAATATTCATACGCTCTTTCGCCTCTACATCCATCTTTTTAACTTCTTTCTGTGTTTCGTTTCGCTCTTTAGCAGTATGAAGCTTGTTAAGCGTTTCTATAGCAGAAGAAGAGGCTTTAATTAATTCCGCCATGGCAGTTACATCTCTATTTTCCGGAGCAGAGCTAATATAATCATTTACATTATCTACTATTGTTAGTGATTTATTAATAAGCTTACTACTTTGCTTTATTAAAAACTCTTCTAGTTTGTCTGGATCTAAAATCTCATCCTCAGCAGCAGGGACGGCTGTTTTATTACCTTTAAGTTGAGTAATAATATCATTTACCGCGCTGTTGAGGTCATCTGACATATACATATATTTATTCTTACCGCTTGATTTTGATATAATTTAACTTATACTAGGTATATATGACTTTGAAATTTGAAAAGACGCATGTAAATGCTATCTTACCTGTTAAGAATCATGATGATGACACGGGAATGGATGTTACCTCTATTGAAGATGCTACTATACCGGCTCGTGGTTCAGTTGTTGTTGGTGTTGGTCTTAAGTTTGCTTATATTGAACCTGGGTTTTGGGTTAAGGTTGAAGGTCGTTCAGGCCTTGGTTTTAAGCATGGTATAATGCCGCATTCTGGTATTATTGACGAAGGATATCGTGGGGACGCTGGTATTAAGCTTTACAATCTAACAGATGTAGACTATAACGTCGAAGCGGGAGAGCGTATTGCTCAGTTCGTTATATACGCTAATTACCCAGTAGAGGTGAGTGAAGGTAGTGTAGTTGATTCTGATCGTGGTGAGAAGGGTTTTGGTTCATCAGGTAAATAAGATATGATTGAGTTTGATAAAATATGGGTAGAAAAGTATCGTCCTACTAAACTGGATGATGTTATTCTAGATGAAGCTTCACTAAGAGTTGTATCGCAGTTCGAAGAAGAGATACCTAACTTATTGTTTGTCGGTAACCCTGGTACAGGTAAAACGACTCTGGCAAGAATTATTGTTAATGATATTCTTAAATGTAATTATCTATATATTAATGCTTCTGATGAATCAGGTATTGACACTATTAGACATAATATAACAAATTTCGCTCAAACAAAATCATTTGATGGTAAGGTGAAGGTTATTATATTAGACGAGGCTGATGGACTTACAGGGCAAGCGCAAGCAGCGCTTCGTAATACGATGGAGTCCTTTGCTAAGTATTGTAGATTTATACTAACAGCTAACTACAAACATAAAATTATACCAGCTCTTCAGTCAAGATGTCAATCTCTTGATCTTAAACCTGTGATCGATCAAGCCGTTAAGAGATGTTATAATATTTTAAAGACAGAGAAAGTAAATATAAGTGATGAGCAAAAGAAAAAATTCGTACAGTTGGTTAAAAGATTCTTCCCGGATCTCAGGAAAACGATTAATGAAATCCAGAAAGCGGTTATTGATTCAGAGTTGTGTATTAGTAACACTGGGACTGATAACGAGCTGTTGGATAAAGTATACCAAGGAGTAGTTACTGATACTATTAAGCTACGAAAGTATCTAATTGAAAATGAGGATCGATTTCAGGGTGACTACGATACTTTATTAGGTACCTTTCTGGATCATATATATCTAAAACAAATAGACGATATGAAAAAGAAAGAGATGATAGCCATTATAGCTGATCATCTCTACAAGAGCGCGTTTGTCGTAGATAAAGAAATTAACGCGTTCGCTTGTTTTATAAGCTTAGAAAAATGTCTCTAGCTTTTAGCTCCTACTTTTGTACCACGTCTATCACCACCGCCCCTTTTAAAGAGGCCACCTTTTGTAACCTGAGTTAAGTGCTTAGATATTGTTGCCTGTATATCATTCAACAAGGCAGCTTCATCACCCACCTCCATACCCATCTTACTAAGATCGTTAGCAATAGTCTTAGCTGAATTAGCTATATAGCTTTTATATTTAGCTTCGTCACCACTTGCTTTACCGGCACTAGTATTTGCTGCTCCGTCTTTTTGCATCTCTGCACCTTTTTGAGCTAATCCTCCTTGTGATGCATCAACACCTAGAGCTTGACCTCCTAATTCAGCTGCTTTTGATAAAGCTCCACCAGCAGCACTTTGAGCAGCTCCTTTTACTCTACCACCTACACCTTTAACAGCTCCGGCAGCTTGCGCGCCACGAGCTTTAAGTCTATCGAACAATCCCTCATTAACCGCTCCATAGGCCTCAGCCAATAAATCTTGATCTTTTTTAGTCATCTTATTATTATTTATTAAAAAGTTAAAAATTTAGCTAAGATCTCCAAGATAATTGTGAGTATAGGAAGTAACAGCTGGTGATGGAGTTACAGGGTTACTAGGTATCTTTGTATTAGTCTTTGGTAAAGATCTTTCAGTATTAGAAAGCTCACCATTACCTCTATCTGTTTTATTTTGAATGTTATTAGTATCTTCCTCCGCTTCTTCAGGCTTAATAGTAACTTTATCGTTACGTCTCATAGCATCTGGAATCGGAGGTAAGTTTGGTGCATACTGAACTGGCTCTCCTAAACAACAAGGTATAGAGCAATAGTGAGTCATTCTACCTCCACCATTATCAAGAGCAATATCAAGAACAACATCAAGTGAAGTAGTATCTGAATTAGCAGGGTAACGAGCAGGGCTCGTATCTTTAATACCTACAACACGCACATGTAATCCGGAATCTATCATTTGGTCTAATAGCTCATGTACGTTAGTACCTAAACACTTATACTCTTCTGATGATTTAAAATTATCATTAAACTTGAAAATATCACCTACGAGAAATCCACCTCGTTCAAAACGTTTCATGTAACTTTCAAAAAGATTAACAAACTTCTTTACTTTAGCCATACAATTATTTATGCAATCTATTAAATAATAATATGGAATTTAACAATTTAGTTAAGGGTATCCTACAATCTCTAAATGAAGCGAAGGAAGCTCCTGACGGTAAGCACTACACAAGTAGGGGTAGTTTGAAATCAGGAGATGCAGACGCTGACGGTAGAGGAGGTCCTAAATTTCGATCCGATCCAACCTATAAGAATCCTAACGAGTCAGAAGAGGGTAAGCCTATTAAAGTTGAAACGCAAATGCTTAATCATCGCGGGGGAGTTACAGCAAGAAGCTATTCAACGTTTGATACACTAGAAGAATTTAAGAAGGTTTTACCTCGTATGAAGATGATATATCAGCGAATTTTAGTTAATGGTAAAGAAATTGGAGGTTCAGAGCCTGATGAAGATGCTGAATATAGAGGACGTAAGGTTTCGCTTAATAAGCCAACTCGTGGTGATGTTAAGAAGTTTAAAGTGTATGTAAAGGATCCTAAATCTGGTAATGTTAGGAAGGTTAACTTCGGACATGGTGGTACATCGGCTAAAAGTAGGGGTGAAAAAACTATGAAAATTCGTAAGAGTAATCCTAAAGCTCGTAAGTCTTTCAGAGCTAGACATAATTGTGATAATCCAGGACCTAAAACAAAAGCAAGGTATTGGTCATGTAAAAAGTGGTAATGAAAACTTTTAAAGAATTTTTTACAGAAGGTTTATGGGCTAATATAAACGCTAAGAAGAAGCGCGGTGGTAAGAGTGCTCGTAAGGGTAGTAAAGCGTATAAAGCAGCTAAAAAGGCTGGTAATAAGCTTAATAAGACAAAGCATTCTGATGAGGAAGATGCAGAAAGTAGTCCTGGTCGTGTTAGGAGAGCCGGGGCTAGCTGTAAGGGTTCTGTAACAGAACTTCGTAAGAGGGCCAAGAAGTATGGAGGTGAGAAAGGTAAGATGTATCATTGGTGTGCTAACATGAAGGGCGGTAAAAGGAAATCTGAGAGTGAGGAGATACCTGAAGAGGATGCTGAAAAAAAGAAGAAGGTATCTAAGACACGCGCTAAGTGTCAGGCTAAAGCTAAGCGTAAGTATGACGTATGGCCTTCTGCTTATGCTTCTGGGTATGTACAAAAATGTGTAAACCGAGGAGGCAACATAAAATGACGCAAAAGCAGCTGCTGGAAAATTTAAGAGATTGGTTTAAAACTCGTACAGATAAGAAGACTGGTAAGAAATTTAAAGGTTGGGTTAACTGTAAGACAGGAGGACCTTGCGGTAGAAAGAAAGCAGGTAAAAAAGGATCTTCGTACCCGGCATGTAGACCTACTCACGCTGCATGTAAAAAAATTAAAGGTAAAAAATATAAGAAAAGAGGTCCAAAGAGGCAGCAGTGGAAAAAGAAGTAGCCATTAAATATATACATGGCTCTAATAAAGATAGATTCCGTATCAGTAAGTAATGCTGAAAACAATGCTATTAAGCAGGACTATCTATATAAAGATTTATTTTTAGATATTAAGAACTCTTACTCTTATAACGCTCAACTTAATAGAAAAGAGGAGTTAAAGGATGTAGCTGGGTTATATGATATAGAATCTATTAAAAATAGTATTGCTAATGCACTTTTAACTTCACCCGGCGAAAAAATATTAAATCCGGAGTTTGGTATAGATTTAAGAAGGTATATATTTGAACCTGTTGATGAATTTACAGCAGATGATATACAGGAAGATATAGAAGAGAGACTACCTAGGTTTGAACCAAGAATTGAGCTAGAGAATGTTGAAGTTCAGGGTCTTGAAGATGAGCAACAATACAATATTCAACTACAAATAAACGTTCCATCACTAAATGTATACGGTCTTTCACTTAGATCCGTATTAAATAGTAATGGATATAACTTCATATAAAAATTATGGCTGATAAAAATAACGATTTTCTAGATTTTAATTTACCGCAAGACGCTTACACTGCTTTTGATGCAGTTAGCTTAAAAGATTTTATTATTCAGAGATTAAATGAAAATGAAAAATTTACAGATCAAAATTTTGAAGGTAGTAATTTAGCTGCTGTTATAGATATAATAGCGTATTCCTACCACGTACTACTATTTTATCTTAATAATACCGCTACAGAAGTCTCTTTTGACCAGGCCACGTTATATGAGAATATGAATAAGATAGTCAAAACTATTGGCTATAAACCATCCGGTAAACAAACTTCTTTAGCTTCTATTAACGCAACTGCTGCAGCTAGCCTAACAACCGGTAATTACACAATTAAAAAATATTCCTACTTTCTTGTAGACAATATACAATACACCTTTACTAAAGACTATAGCTTCACTATATCAGAATCAAAAGAGCAGAATTTAGATGTATTAAACGAAAATGTTATATTATATCAGGGTACAGTAGGCGAATATCCAGATTACACAGCTCAAGGAAGTGAGTTTGAAACTTTAAATATTGTTGTAGATAATATACTAGATGATAATGATAGTAGATTTATAGCTGATAATACTATCAGCGTATATGTTAAGGAAATTGAATCTGGATTATATTACGAATATAGAGAAGTTGACAGTCTTTACATTGCAGATAAGAATGAAAGAGTTTTTGAAAAGAGACTTAATGAAAACGGTCATTTTGTTATTAAGTTTGGAGATGGTGTGTCCGGTAAGATTCTAACACAAGGTAGTACAGTATCAGTAAATTATATTTTATCGGACAATCAACGCGGTATTATAAGTAAGAACGCAATTAACGGTGATAAGCTATTTGTTTATGATAGCTCACGTCAAAGAGCAATTTTTAACGATACTTATACTAATAAAGATTCTACTACATTTGTCACACCAACTAATAGCTCATTACTTACATTTAACAACCCTAATAATTCTTCACCAGTAGTAGAAGAGGAGACGGTAGAACAAATTAAAGAAAACGCTCCAAGAGTATTTAACTCTCAATTAAGACTGGTTTCTACTCAAGATTACGAGTCCTTTATGGATAAGAGTTTTAGTAATATATTAATTAATTCTAAAGTAGTAAATAACCAATCGTTTATTAATGAGTATATTCAATACTTTTACAATATTTGTGTTGATCCGGACAAGTCAAATAGAGTGCTAATAAATCAAATTAATTTTGCCGATAGTTGTGATTTTAATAATGTTAATATATTTACAGTTCCAAGATTTACAATAGCTAATGATGGAGATTATCCTGAGTTTTTAAGTAACGCTCTTAAAACTCTTATCGTTGATACTGCTAATGAAAAGAAGAGTCTTTCACAAGAATTAGTGCCTAGAGATCCAATTTATATGGCATTTGATATAGGTATTTCTAATCAAAATAGTGTGGTTCCTGAGATAAGTAAAGATACAACTTTAGTAGTAGTAAGAGAGTCTAGAAATAAGATAAACAGTGAGAGACTTAAGGCTCAGGTGAGCGCTGCTATGTTAAATTTCTTTGATCCAGTAGCAAATACTCTAGGGCAAGAGTTAGAATTGAATAGTTTAACATCATCTCTTTTAAGCATAGAAGGTGTTAAAAGAATAGAGACAAGAAATAATAGTGAAAATGTTTCCTTTAAAGGTATTTCTTTAATCTCATATAACCCTCTCTATCCTACTGCTGATATAGAAATAGTAAATCAGAATACAACATTACCATATTTTAAGTTCCCATACTTTATTAATCCTAATTCTTTATCTAGTAAAATTGTAGTAATAGATGAGTAATATAAATACAACTTATGCGACATTTGAGGTTCAGGACTATAAAAATGAAAGTATACTTTCTTCTTATAATCTAGATATTACTCCCTTAACATTTAAAGCGGATATACCTTCTACGGACTTTTATTCTGATCTTAACAGAACAGAAGCATTATTTGACTTCGGAGATGGTACAACAGGTACAGGATTAACAGCCAAACACACTTATAATCTTCCTGGTAAGTATAAGGTTAAAATGGTACTTAGTGATTGTGAGAATAATTCTTTACTAGCTTCATATTCTACCGATGTAGAGATTTATGATTATATTGAAAATACTTTTACTGTAGAAATTGAAGATGATATTTTACCATTATCTGCAGGGGAATTTTCAAAACCTATTACTATAACTAACAAAGCTCCGTTCTATCAAGATAATAATAACATATTTTATACTGTTTCAGGTCTAACTATACCTAATTATTTTGATCTTACCCCTTATAAGTTTAACCACCTTAAAAAATATTACTCTTTCTTTGAAAAGTCATATATTAAAAATCTTTCTGCCTTTGAATATAACGAAATTCCTTTTATAAGTGTTAGTGGCTCTAATGTATATGTGCGGTTATCCGGTAATACGATAGTGGATGCTAAAAGTACAGATGTAGGTAGCGTGTTTGTGGGTACTTCAGGTCGTGAATCTTATTATTTTTTATCTGATCAACTCTCAACTGAAAGAATCATAATTAACTTATTTAAAGATAGAAATAAAATTTTTAGTAAAAGTAGTAGTCTAGATTATTCGCTAAATAATTACAATAACAACCTATCTATATCTTTAACCGCTAACGTAGGTACTACTTCTCTTTCTGCAAATTTAAATTCTCTATCCATTAATGATAATGGACTAACAGAAGAGGGAGACGATGAAGCTCAAATTTTTAATATTAGCCCCGTACAGTTTAAAAAGGCGCCTATACCATTTTTTATCAAGCCTACAAGTATATCTAATTATACGGTAAAGGGAGTAACACTTAATGGTAGTATTACTGGAAGATTGTATGATAGTAATAACGAAGAGGTAAATTCATCCTTTTATAGTATATCTAGTTTAAATAGTTCTATATCCGGAGTTGATACAGATTATTGGTTCTATGGTAATCTAACCTACGATGACGGTCTTTCAGGATTCGATACTTTTTCATTAAGAGTTAGTGCAGAATTTACAAACACATCTGAAACTTTTCAGTTAACTGGAGAGAGTGTTGATTTTAGTATCTACCCTAAAGATTATTATTATTTTGCAAAGACTAATGAAGATGTTGATTATACTGAAGTATTTAAAAGCTTAAGATTTCAGGAAATCTTATTAGATAAAAATATACTCTTTGATGATTTTATAGGATCTATTTTTGGTAATATAAGCTCTAATAATTCATCTCTCGGTAAGACCTTAAATGAAAAAATCTTTAACTTTGTTAATAATAAGACTAATATCGATACATGCGACCTAAACAGTCTTATAAATATTAGCGATCTGTTAGATGAAACAGCTAACGTCTATGATGAATCTCTCTTTAACTTCCCTCCCGAAATAGTAAGATTGATGAGTTTGTTTTCTACTGATTATAATCAATTTAAAGGAACAAAAAACAAGTTTAAGGAAAACTTTAACGATAAGGGAATAACTACAGGCGAGATTTATGGAAAAAATTTGGGTAGTGATATTGATACATATTCATATACAGTATCTGCTGGAACGGATATAGTAGCTTTGGAAAAGTTTAGTAATAGCTATTCTCTATTGAATACCTTCCAACCTGTCTGCGCTGTAGATACATTGCAATATAAGTTAAGTGAATTTAGCTCCGATTGGGGATGGCCATTAGTATTACCTACTCCCTTTACGTCGGCTGACCTATCCAAGTTTTATACTTTTTATGAATATACTTCCGGATTTGAAGGAACTGTATACGACGGACTTATAAATTATAGCGATATTTTAAATACGTTTAATATAACTACCGCATTGAGTAGTTTCAAAGGAGACAATAACATCGAGGATATTGCAATCCGTAACTCGTTGTTCAGTAGCTTATCTATAATCTAAAATAAATAATATTAATGGAAAATGTAATAAAAGGTTACCCTGAAGTGCCACAGTCTATTACTAATAGTAATGTATTAGATTCTAATGCTTTAGATAGAAACCAAGCCTTTTCCCTTATAGAATTTATAAAAGTGGTAAAGGTGAGTTATGAACCATCCACACTGCAGGAGTACTACGCTACTTATCTTAATAACTGGAATAATAAAAGTAATAATAAAACCACCTCTAACAAAAGTCTTATAATAGATAGATATAGAGACTTTTTAAAGGAAATTACTATTAATTTTAGTAATAAAACGGAAAAGAAGTTTTTACAGTACCTCGATTTTAACGATAATAATGATATAGCTATAGCAGTTTCATTTTTTAGTAAGAAGTTAAGGGAGGTTATAGAGTATTATAGGTTAGAACGCGTTAATTTATACAACACGTCAAATAAAGTTAAAACTAAGACTAGTAATTTTAATGTAGTTAAAAGTGCTTACAGTACAATACTCAATTTTCTAGATAACCGTGAAGATAGTTCAATAGATTATAAATTTAGTACTATAAAAAATGATATTCGTATCTCATTAACTGAATATTTTGATGTTTATACTTCTTACTTCAATCAGGAACCAGACGAAACAGAATACGGTAACCACTTTTTAAGTTATAGTCCGGACGATCTACCTTCCGATAATATATTTCTTACTAGTAACTCTGAGTTAACGTCAGAAGTATTTGAAGGTTATAGTGAGATCTTAAAGTTATATTTAGAGGTAGATAGTATTTTCGATAATAAGAGGTCACTTACAGAAAAATATATTGGTACAGATTTTTATTATATTTCTTCAAATTCAACAGGTGAGTATGTGTATGATATTCTTATCAAAGCAGATAAACCGTATAGTGATTTCTTAAATCAAGAAAATCCCACCACAGCTAGTGTGTTTGCTAATAAGATAAGCACAAAAAGGGAAGCCGGATTTTTTAAACCTACAAATACTGGCATTAATGTTATACAAGCACCAGCTATTAACTTCGAATTAAGTGATCAGTACGAGCCAGATAGTCTTTTTATATTTCCTGATCCAAAAGTATTTACTAACAATCAGGATATACTTGTTTTTAACATCGAACCTAGTAATTTCTTTAAAAACATATCTAGTGGTGTGGCCAAATTACAGCCTAATACCAGTAAGGAGGATACATCTTATATTGGTTATAGTTCTAAGTTCGACAAACGAAATGAAAACACTGATCTAGCATTTCTCTTTGATGAAGGTTATATAGATGATGGTAAGAAAGATCTTTTTGGTAATGTCTTCGGTTTAGTAAAAGATAATAATTATTTTAGGGATAATTTAACTATTAAAAATCCTAATACAGTAAAAAATCTTATATTAAATGGTTATCAATTTTATGATAATTTATACGATGAAGGTTTCGATTTTAATTATAATACTGTCGATACAACCTCTTTTACTGAAACTAAAAGGTCTGGGCTTTCTTCGTTTACAAATGGGTTAACTGCACGTGAAACATCACCATATTTTCCTTCATCTGCATATAATATTTTCTTTAGATATTTTTGCCCGTATGAAGAGCTTATAGAGCCTACAACTACCAACGTCGATTTTTTAAATACTAATATAGAATCTGCAGGTGTTATTGATGGCGCTTATTTTATGAAGTCTGATTCTGAGTTTTTACCAGATCCTATCTCTTCTGATTTAAGCGCATTTTCTAATACTTCACAGCAATTCTTCTACTCCGATTTAATAGAAGGTGGTATTGCTAGTTTAAGTAATGCTTCCATACAACGCGCTTTAGTAGATGACTCTACTTCAGTTACTGAAGGATTGACTGGTAATTTTTCATTAAACTTACAACTTACTAGTTTTAATAATTCGTATATTAAATATGAAGGAGGTAGATTTACTGATAAATTAAACTTTGAATATAATTTCGCTCCGGAGAGTTATTTTTATGATGATACTGTTTTTGAAACCACTACTACAGTTACCAATACGTCTGCTACTTTTGACAGATTCAACTCTAAAAACTTACAAGGTAAAATTTACGTAAAAAATACAGCAACTAGCTCCAGCGGTGAAATTTTTGATTTACTACCGTACTTGTCAACAAAATATAGTACTACTATTGTAAATGATCTCTCAAGTAGAGTTTTAAATTTTGACTTAATGTATGATACGCTGTTTATACAAACAAGTAGCTTTTTTGTAATTGAGCAATTAAAATTTGAAGGTAATAAATTTGAAGATCCGTTTACTGATAATATTTCACTGTCTGTAAATACTAACGATTTTGATAAAATTAGTAATAGATTTAAAAAGGATTTAAATGTGTATTACTACAAGCTTAAAGTTGAGAAGGATTCTACACAAACTAAAACATTGTCTGTGTATCCGGAGATATATGAGTATAGTTATACAGAGAAAACAAATACAAAGATATTTCCAAGAACTAATTTAGAGCTGAATAACAATATTAATAGGTTCGTCTTATCAGGTTATGATGTATTATATGATAAAGCAGATACACCTATTATTACGTATAGAGGAGATTTAGATGTGTTTAATTTGAGCTATTTAGTTAAAGATCAAAACATGTCACCAGTTATGGCCAGTCATAACTTTTTTGTAGATAGTAATAGTAATGTAACTTTTGTAAGAGATGATTACGTAAGAGCTGTTTATGACAACAAGACGTTTACATTTGAAGATTTAGATACATTAAATTCATTTAGCTTTAATCTAAGTTCCAAACCTTTATCAGCTAGTAACAACTCATTGATATTATGAATACGTATAATATATCTCTTTCAACAACCTCCACATCGTCAACTTCTAATTTAGATACTATTGATTTATTTGATCAAACTGAAGTATCAGTAGATTTAAATAATATTTTTTCGGAAGTATTTCCATACTACGTTGCCATTGACTGGGGTGACGGATCGGAGGTTTTTGAGCCGGAAATAAAAACGTTTATAAATTATAGAACAGAGAGTATATTAGATGAAATTACTAAAGGAGTTTCGCCACCATTTCTCAATACTAACTATAAGCACATTTACTACCCATCATCCAATAGTTTAGTAAAGTCGCTAACGTTGAGAGTTGGTATACAGTATACAACCGGTGAGATTACCCAATTTAATATTCCCGTTGATATTCGGACGGAGGGGTACTATGAAAATATAAGAGATATTAAACTTGAAGGGGTAAAAATACTCAACAATACTAATATTGATAGTTCATTACAGCTAAGAACAGAAATAGATAACTACATAGTTGAGACTACAAACAATACTAATTCAGATGCATTTACATCGTTTGTTATTAATGATGTAGGTGAAAATTTGCAAAAAGCTAAGCGTGATAATGCAAATGTTGTAGTGGATGACAGAGATGGTACAGAAGTTATTATTGTTGAGTGATTTGATTCTTTAACAGGGATAATAGCTTAAATATATAGTAATGAGTTCAACTACTGTAAGTTTAAGTACATATAAATCCAACGACTCGGATTTATGTATAGACTCTCTTAGCTTAAAGCAGTTTAGTAGAACTTATGCTGGTAATTTTTCCTTTAATTTTATTACGGCGTTGTCCGGAGCTGTAGACTTTAAAAATAAAAACTATACAGATTTTTATCTTACAAGCCTAAACACTCTAGATGAATTTGTTGAATTTAAATCTGAGAGGTTAAAGCCTAGTTCTATCTATACTTCGCTACAATTTGCGAAGTGTACCGGTGGAGGTAACTATCTTAAGTTTGTAAAAGATATCCGGAAGGAATTTTTTAAAGCAGGTGACAATTTTATAGATTACGATTTTTATGGATCAACTGCTTTTAGTAATGATCAAGATGATAGCTCCTCTTTATTTAACATAGAATTTATAGATGATTTTTACTGTTCTATATCTTACGTCGATAATAATAAAAAATATTTTCTAGTAGCTTCTGATGATACTGAAGTTGAAGGTACCATACCTGTACTATTTGTAAGTGAGAATAAAATTAACAGAAATAGTAGGCAGATTGAGTATATTCTAACTAAAGCTGGTAACGTACAGTATTTAACTTTTCTTGCTAATAAAGGTAATAAGAAGTATATAATAAAAAAGCAAAAAGAAAAATTAGTAGGTCAGGTTATTGATGCATTTGAAAGCATTAATTACTTTTATATTAACGGTACATCGGCTAAAATAATTTTTAATCAAAGTACCATAGTATCAGATCCTATAAATACGTCGTTTATTGAGTATACTGATACTGAATATTTGGTAAATGAAAATAAAAGTTCATTCGATATAGAATCTAATTACCTTTTTTATAAAAATAGTAGTTCAGATAACAGTACGTTCAATATAATAAACTTAAAAAATATATCTGACACAACAGATAGTTTTACTTCTTCTAATAATTTGCTTAGTTCTAATAATGACTTAGTATTTAACGATAAGATAAGAAATTACACATCAATACTTCATGATATTAATGCAGAAGAAGATTCTTCATTAGAACTAAATTTTGTAACATATAATATTTCATATAAAATAACACCAGGTACAACTACATTTACTGCTCCTTCATCCCTCAATCCGTTTGATAAGCTTAACATTAATGATACAAAATTTGTTGAATCCGGATCCTTCGCATTTCCATATCCGTATTTTGCGGATAAGGTATATAAAAAGCTCGATAATCTACCTGCTACCGAAGGTCAGTATTTATGTACCTGGCTTTCGGGCATGCCAGGTGAGGAAGGGCTTTGGGTTGATAGATACTATTACCCAGATTTAGTGTCTAAGGCAGCTGCTTTAGGTAGTAAACCTATTTACAACATAACCTATAACGATGTTATAGAGAATCTTATTGAAAGTAATTCTACTCTTAAAACTTCTGTTACTGATAAGCTATTCTTCGATAAGAGAAGCGACCTTACTTTTGAAGCTAAGAAGGAGTATATTTACGATAGAATAAAAAATATTAAGGAGGTAGACGAACAAATACAAATAAAATATTGCGATTTGAAGCAGGGGGAGAGAAATGCACCAAATTATTTCAAGTCTATTAATAACAATGGAGGTTATACCCTAGCATTTAAGTTTTTTAATAAT
>Ga0209634_1001482_pt1 | contig 17005 bp, 24 predicted proteins | sample LinPmetageLP40_FD_184043 | JGI IMG/M metagenome (GOLD analysis project Ga0209634, IMG submission 184043) | Marine viral communities from the Pacific Ocean - LP-40 (SPAdes) (version 2) | ecosystem: Environmental > Aquatic > Marine > Oceanic | place: Pacific Ocean | collected 2010-08-26
GAAGTAGGGCCTATAAAATACATAGCTGATTTCATATATGGAGAAGCTGATAAGAAGCTCATAGAGAAGGCTGTAAGAGCTGTCATAATCATTATAGTGCTCGTTTTTGATCCTTTAGCTATTATTCTTTTGATAGCAGCTAATAGAGAAGTCAAAGTAGTATATGGTATAGATTTAAATAGAAGAGATAGAAGAGGCAGACCAAAAGGTACTAAAAACAAAAAAATAATAACGGTTAATTTAGATGAATATGATGATTCTAAGGAAGTAGTAGATAAAAATGAAATATCTGAAATACCAAAAGAAGTTTTAGATAAAGTATTTAAACAAGTAAAAACGAAAATAAAACCGAATAAATTTGGTCAAAATCAAATTAAGTAAACTAACCAAATAGTAACGTTGAATATTATATTTTTTTAAGTTACAATATATATTCGACAAAAGGTGATACATGATTATAGTAGATTATTCACAAACAGTGATTTCCAATATTATGGCTGATATTGGTAATAATAAAAAAGCCAAATTAGATGTAAATTTAATTCGTCATATGGTTATTAATACTGTAAGGAGTTATTACACTCAATTTAAAGATGAATACGGAGACATGACAATTGCATGTGATAGTAAAAAGTATTGGAGAAAAGATGTTTTTCCTTTTTACAAAGCTAATAGAAAAAAAGCAAGACAAGATTCAGGATTTGATTGGAATTTAATTTTTGATACTATTAATATGCTTAAAAAAGAACTCAAAGATAATTTTCCTTGGGCAGTAGTTGAAGTGGAGGGAGCAGAAGCAGATGATATTATAGCTACTTATGTTAAAAAACATTCAAATGAACCTATTATAATAATATCAGGCGATCATGATTTTATGCAATTGCAAAAATACGATAAAGTTAAACAATGGTCTCCAATAAAAAATAAATTTGTTAAATGTAGCATTGATCCAAAAGATGTGTTATTTGAACATATTATTAAAGGCGATAAAGGTGATGGTGTTCCTAACGTATTAACTGATGATGATGCAATTGTGAAAGGTAACAGACAAAGACCAATACATTCTAAAAAATTAGAAGCGTGGAAAAAAAATCATGCTGAAATGCCTCAAGATTCAACTTTTGTGACTAATTATGAAAGAAATCAGACGTTGGTTGATTTATCCAGGATACCACAAGATATAGAAGATGCTATTGATTTAGCCTTTATTAAAGCTGAACCTCCTTTTGATATTGAATTAAACAAAGATATATTAAAAAATTATTTTAATGAGCATAAACTTAGTAAAATGTTAGATGTTATAGAGGAATTTGTATGAGAAATTTAGTTTCCGAAGTATATGATATGGTAGAAAAGCAAGCCAATGATTTAGACAGATTAAATTTATTAAGAAATGAAGCATACATTAATAAGGTTGTTGGTCATTTGTTAGGTTATAACTTTAATCCAAGTGTTGAATTTTTATTGCCCAAAGGAAAGCCTCCATTTAAAAATGAGGGAAAACCTGCTGGTATGGAAGACACTACACTTGAAAAGGAATTTCGAAGATTTTACATTTGGCTTGATTCGAAACAAAATTTAGCTGCTTCTAGGAGAGAACAACTTTTTATAGAAATGTTAGGGGGATTACATATGTCAGAAGCAAATTTAATATGTGACGTAAAAGATAAAAAGTTACAAGAAAAATATCCTTCAATCACAGAAAAATTAGTTAGAGAAACATTCCCTGATTTATTACCTGCTGCTATAATAAAAGAAAAGACTAAGAAAACAAAAGGTAAAACTTAAAAGGAAAAGCGATGAAATTCTTAAATTATGGTAAATCTAAACAAAGTAGAAAACTTGGCATTAATCCTTATTCTAAACGTAAAATATTGCCTGCACATTTGCAAGGTGATCTAAATGCAAAGAAAGCCACACTTGAAGTATCTGGAGTATTTCCTAGAGAAACTAAAAAGATTCCAAGTCTTAATTCAAAAGACTTTTCCCCAGCGCTTAAAAAAGAGAAAAATGTCTATACCGGTTCGAGTGTTGTTGGCGTTAGTACTCTTCATAAGTCTAATCCCGTTCCCATTTTTAACAATGCTGATGCTATTGATCATGCTAACATGAGGAGAAATTAATGCAATACAAATATACTATTATTCAAGAAGAAAAAACTTCTAAATCTAAATTAACATATGAATTTTCTGCTAATGATGAAGATGATTTAGTCCAAGAATTAAATTGCTTTATAAGAAGTATTGGATATACTGAATCAGGCTATCTAACATTAGTAAATGAAGATGATGCTTTATATGATGATTTAGATTCTGAAGTTGAACAATCAGACAAATCCAGAAACCCAGAAGTAGAAGATTTTATGAATTTTGAATTTACAGAAGGACAAGGACAAACTGAATATACTTTTACTTCATCTGATGCTGATAAAATAGCAGATAAGTCTGAATCTATAGCATCAACGTGGCCATTTCCATTAGATAGACCTTCGGATCAAACATATAGAGTAGATTCAATGTATGAAACTAATGGAAAAGGATATTATGGAGCATAGTATGAAAGAATTTTACGTGCTTGAATATAAAGTCATGGATAGTAAAGGTCGCGAAAAAAACGCTCAATTTGCAGGTGTGTTTAATTCATTGAGTACACTAACTAGCGCTAAAAATAAATTACTTAAAGAGTGCAAGAATAAAATATCTTTTCAAGTTTATAATCATAACCACATTTTTCCCTAAATAAAAATAATGGCCACATATACATTTAAAAATAAAGACACTGGTGATGTTGAAGAACATAAATTCTCCGTTCATAAACACACAGAATTTACACAAAACAATCCACATCTCGAACAAATACACTTAACCTTTCCTGGTTTAGGTGATCTTGTTCGTATGGGCATGAAAGGTCCTGATGATGGATTTAGAGAAGTACTATCAAAAATAAAAGAAAAGACTGGAGGTAGTAGAAATAATTTAGGTGATAAACTTTCGAGAAATTGATTATGGACACGTGATATGTTAAACTTAACTTTAAGGGGCATGCATGGCCAAAAGAAATTTTGTACAAACCCAACCAACAAATCTATCTGTAGCAGTTAACAATAAGTTAAAAATAAAGATAGATGATTTATTTCAAATAGAACCTTTAACTGGAAACCAACAAAAATTCTTTCAACTTTACAACGAATCAAAATTTATTATCTTACACGGAGTCGCTGGTACTGGTAAAACATATATTGCATTATACAAAGCAATTGAAGAAATATTATCAAAAGGAAAACCAAAACAAAAAGTAGTAATAGTAAGATCTGCTGTGCCGTCAAGAGATATAGGATATCTGCCTGGTGATGAGCACGAAAAAACAGCAGTATATGAAAAGCCTTATATAGAAATATGTGATAGTCTTTTTGGTAAAAGAGATGCTTATCAAAGATTAACTGAACAACATAATATAAGTTTTATGAATACATCATTTGTAAGAGGCATAACTTTAGATGATTCAATCATATTAGTTGATGAATGTCAAAACATGACAGACATGGAATTAAATAGTATTATGACAAGAGTTGGTCAAAAATCAAAAATTATATTTTGTGGTGATTTTAGACAAACTGATCTATATAAGAAACACGAACAATCAGGTTTGAAAAAATTTATGGTGATTGCAGATATGATGCAACATGCAAAATCAGTAGAGTTCTATAATGAAGATATTGTTAGATCAGAACTTGTTAAGCAATATATTGTTGCTAGAAACTGTTACGAGGATATGTATGAAACTAACTAAAAACTTTTCTCTTAATGAGTTGACGAAGAGCCAAACAGCTCTTCGTCGTGGGATAGATAATGACCCAGGCAATAGTGAAATAGACAATTTAAGATTGTTATGTAAATATGTGCTACAACCAGTAAGAGATCACTTTGGTAAACCTGTAAGTATTAATTCTGGTTTTAGAAGCAGTAAACTTAATAAAGCTATAGGTGGATCAGGAACTTCTGATCATTGCAAAGGAATGGCAGCAGATATAGAAATAGCTGGTGTTGATAATTCTGTAATAGCTGAATGGATTAAAGATAATTGTGAATTTCGTCAATTAATATTAGAATTTTACACACCAGGTGTTGGTGACTCTGGGTGGGTTCATGTATCATATAATATAGATGACAACGATAAGAAGATAATGACAGCTTTAAAGGAGAACGGGAGAACAGTTTATAAATTAGGATTAATTGCTTAGTGTTCAACCATATACATCATGAATTTCCCACAATTAAACGATTTAACGATAATGGTGCAAGGTTATACAGGACTCCGTCAGGTAAAGCCTATCCATCCGTCACTTCGATTACCGGTCAACTTGCCAAAAAAGCAATACAAGCATGGCGAGAAAGGATTGGTAAAGAAAAGGCAGCTGCAATCACAGCTAAAGCCTCAAAGCAAGGAACAAGAGTGCATCACTTATGTGAAGACTACTTATCGAACAAAGAATTCCGTAAGAAAGACTTTGACCTTGAAATGTGGCATTCAATCAAGCCAGAGTTGGATTGCATAGATAATATACATGGTTTAGAAAGTAAGCTATATTCTGACCATTTAGAAGTTGCTGGAACAGTCGATTGTGTGGGTGAGTATAAAGGTAAATTATGTATTATTGATTTTAAAACTTCATCTAAACTAAAAACAAAAAATCAAATAAAAAATTACTTTATGCAAACTGCTGCTTATGCTGTTGCATTTGAAGAAAGAACAAAAGTTCCAGTGTCTAATCTTTTAATAATTATGGCTGTAGCTCACGAAGGTTGTGTAATATTTGAAGAAAAACGTGATCATTATATTGATGAATTTATAGATTTACGTGAACAATATCGAGAAAGTCACGGTTGTTAATTATTTTTAAATATGAGATAATATAAAATATGATCGTATGAAGTCGATTGAAAGCTGTTTCGGACAGGGGTTCGATTCCCCTCACCTCCACCAATTAGGAAAGTTATGTACGAGTATAATTGTAAAATAGTAAAAGTAGTTGATGGTGATACAGTTGATGTTGATATTGACCTTGGTTTTGGAGTATGGATGAGAAATGAAAGAGTGCGTCTTTATGGTATAGATGCTCCTGAATCCAGAACAAGTGATAAAGAAGAAAAAAAATATGGTCTTGCTTCGAAAAAGTTTGTGAAAGATACTATGCCTTTGGATTCTACTCAAACACTTAGAACCATGAAAGATGGTGTTGGAAAATACGGTAGAATCTTAGGTGTATTTGTATTGCCCGATTATGATAATCAAAGGCTTGATGAAATGATGATAAAGAATCATCATGCGGTAGATTATCACGGTCAATCTAAAGACGATATAAAAGAACAACATTTGAAGAATAGAGAACATGTAGTTATACTCGAAGATGTATTAAATCCTAATTATATAAGATAAATGGGGGTGTCCTGGTTTCGACGGGGCAATGAATAGAAAGATGGACGATCCGGTAGGCGACGACCGTTAATCGAGCAACCGAAGTAAATGCAAACGACGAAGTCTTTGCCTTAGCAGCTTAATAGCTAAGTGGGGTTTTCCAGGTCTTCCTTATTACCCAAAGACCTGGGCCAACTTAGGAGAGATATGCGAGATAAAATTTGTCAGATTATTCATACAATGGCAATAAGTACAATAGCAACTAGTACTACCTTAATTATGTTGCGCACGTATGGAATACTTTAATATTAGGAGAGAATATGTATCAGAAAGTTTGTTTGACTATTAGTGCATTTTCAGTTTCTTGTGTAGCTATTAATACAAGTATCATTATGTTGAAAACTACTGGTATTCTATGACCAATTTAAATGATACTATTTTAATTACAAAAAGGTTTAGATCACCAACAGAATTCTCTCTCCACATTGAGGAAAGAGTTTCGAAGGAAAGAATTGGTTACATGGATGCTATTATAGATTATTGTTATCATAATAGTGTCGATATTGAAAATATAGGGAATTTAGTTACACCTTCACTTAAAGAAAAGATACAACTAGAGGCTGAAGATGCAAATATGATGAGACCAAAAGGAAAATTACCGGTATGATATGTATGGAAGCATTTGACGTTTATAAATCCTACTTAGCTCTTAAATTGCATTTTACTACTGATAAGTATGATGCCATTAAACAAAGAGGCAGAGTGCGAGCAACAAAACAATCTTTTTTCAAAAGAAATGATTTAATTAACATTAGAAAAATAGCAGAGAGCTATAGTGAAAAAGAAATTGTTGATTTCTTAGTTGCTAATTTTGTTTCTGGTGATAGATGGGGTGGTGTGTTTGATTCAGAAGCAAAACACAATTATCTCGATTGGAAAAAAAGAATGGAAGCTATGTCATATACATTTAAAAATGATATAGACAACCTTTTGTTCTATTGTGAAAAAAATAATATTAATTTTGATAACTTGTTTTATTCTGATTCAAAACAGCCTATAATATTAAAAAGGTACTTGGGTAAACATATATCAATTGAAACGCTAGTGATTTTAAATCAGATAAATAACTACACTAATAGATTAGATAAAGCGTTATGCAATGATATAATATGGCCTGATGTTTCGAGAATTATTAAGAAATATCAACCCTTTTTAAATATAGATAAAGATAGATATGTCAGAACACTCAAAGAAAGACTTAGAACATAAAGTGTCTGAGTTGCAAAAAGATTTGGCTATTGCACAAGAGACAATACATTTGCTCAATGGCCAGATAAGAGACACTCAACGTGTGCTAACTAAAATGGCACACATTCAAAATGAGATGTCTCGAAGAATGGTTCAATGGCCTTTTGTTGCCGTTGATGCTAATCTTAAGTAACACTTGAAGTTTTTTTTATATTATGATACTATTAAAATATACTAACATACAATTTATACGGAGATATACATGGCTTTAGATTTTAGTGCTTTAAAAAAGAACCGTGGTAATTTTGATGACTTAATGCAAGAAGTTGAAAAGATTAACACACCCTCTACAGAAGGCAGACAAAAAGACGAGCGCTTCTGGCAACCTGAAGTAGATAAGTCTGGTAATGGTTATGCTGTTATTAGATTCCTTCCACCTCCTAAAGGCGAAGAGCTACCTTGGGCTCGTGTGTGGCATCATGCATTTCAAAGTCCTTCAACTGGCAAGTGGTATATAGAAAATTCTTTAACCACACTCAATAAACCAGATCCAGTTTCTGAATTAAATACAGAACTTTGGCATACTGGAGAAGAGAAAGATAAAGAGACAGCTCGTAGACAGAAACGTAAACTTACTTACATTTCTAATATTGTAGTTGTTAAAGATCCTTCTAATCCACAGAATGAAGGTAAACCATTTCTATACAAGTATGGTAAAAAAATCTTTGATAAAATTAAAGATGTTATGCAGCCTCAGTTTGAAGATGAGGATCCAGTAAATCCATTTGATTTTTGGAAGGGTGCTAACTTCAAGTTGAAGATTAGAAACGTTGAAGGCTATCGTAATTATGATAAGTCTGAGTTTGATTCAATAGCTAAGTTGTTAGATGATGATGAAGCGCTTGAAACTACTTGGAACAATCAGCACTCGTTAGTTGAGTTTACTGATCCTAAAAACTTTAAAAGTTATGAAGACCTTAAAAAGAAATTAGAGATGGTTTTAACTGCCTCTGGTGCTAGTTTAAGAAAGGCTGAAGACGTTGACTTAGATCGACCTAAACCTGTCTTAGCGCCTGTTTCTAAGCCCACACCAAAGGTTGAAGAGGATGTAGATGAATCGTTGAGTTATTTTGCTAAGTTAGCAAACGAAGATTAAGAAAGGGCCGAAAGGCCCTTTTTTTATGCAATTCCAAGATTAGAATGTCTTGATATTTCTCTTTCTAATGCACTTTCAGTATTTCTTGGTTTAGTTTTATTTGCTACTGTAGTATTATTATTTGCCACATTATTTGTATTATTATTAACAACAGTCAATGGTGTTCCATTTTGACTAGTAGTATTTAATACTTCAGTTTGAGTTTGTGAATCTTTGATAGTTTTAGAACTACTTCTTTGATTTACCATCACAGGAGAAGCAACGCCAACACCTTGATTGGTTATATTAGGATTTACTTGGTTCATTGTATCTTTTGCTACTTCTACTTTAGTACTATCACTACCTCTATCCAAATCATGTTTTAGTAAAGCAGCATCTGTTGCAATACTTGCAGCAGTTCCAAAACCAGGAAATAATCCAGCTAATCCGGATGTTACTTCCATGCCTGCACCTTTTAAATCACCACCCATGGCTCTATCTACTCCAAAAGCTATTCCAGCGAGCAGTCCTAAACCAGGTATTTTTTTCAAAGCTGATTTTCCTAAAGATTTAGCTGATAACTTAGCTACGTCTTTGGCATCTGGTTTAAGAGGACCTGTAGCAGCTGCTTTCATGGATGATTGTTGAACCTGCGATCTAGCTTTTGAGGATGCTGGAATTACAATAGCACCAGGTTTGTTAACACGGGATTGTGGACCAGAAGAACTGGTTATAATACTCGATTTATTTGGTGGATTTAATTTACTAGTTTGTGATGTGAGAGGACCTGTAGTAGCTGCTCTTGCACTTGGACTAGATTTAGAATTAGGATTTATATTAGGTGTTGTTGTAGGTAATTTAAGTCCTAACATTTTAGCTAAGCCACTTGTTAATCCTTTTAAAACAGCTACAATGCCAGATAAACCAGCTACGACACCAACAGTAATAAGTTTTCCTAATCCTTTAAATGCTCCTTTTATAGCCTGTCCTGCAACAACTGGAAATTTTGATAAAAGACTAGTTATACTTTTAAATAATAATGTTATTCCTAAAGCAGATAATATCCCTTTTATTAATTTGGAAAGAAAACCTCCTTTTTTATCTTCTTTACTATCATCCATAATCTCACGCATTCTATCGATATTTTCTTGGATAGCTTGCAATAAAACAAATGATTTTTTTGAAGTTTTAGAAATTTCAGTTAGAATTTTTGTAGGATCTGTTCTAAAGGCGGATTTAAATTTATCTACAGTATCTTGACGCGATTCTTTTGAAGGAACCATAGATTTAAGTATATTGGTGAGTGATTCTTTAAATTTATCCATTGTGATGTTTTTGATTTTGAGCTACAATTTTTTCCCGTTCTTCTTTTTCTTTTAGGTATTGAATTAACAATCCAACATAAACTTCTCTTTCCCATGGTATCATATTTTCTAATTCTCCTAATGAATATTTGTGATGCTGCATTAATTGAAAATTTAATTGATAGTATTCAATTAGGTCGTTATGAGAAAGAGTTATATAAAAAAATGCTCAATACCCTCCAATCTTATTTTATTAATATTACCACAATCAGCTTTTTTACATGTTACTTCATCATCATATGTTACTTTAGGTAAATTCACAAAAAATTCTTCAATATTACTAAATTGTTTTTTTGTTAGACTTAATATAAAAGTATTTAGTTCTTCAGATGTAAATTTATTATGAATTTTATCGCCCTCATGTATTTCATCTACACATTTCCCAATAACTTCAAATACTTTTTCCGTATCTATATTTTCATATATTCCCATCATTTCATCAAAGTTAGGATATCGTAATTTAGCTTTTAAATTATCGCCCAAATCAATTATATTAGAATTAATTTTACTTTCGTTTTCTATTTTTATTTTGCTAAGATCAACAAATGCTTTTATTTTTTCATCACAAACACATGTGATATTTACATCAACTAATTCACCTATAGATTTTGCTCTTAGATTTAAAAATAAATATTCAACGTCATAATTAGGCAACTTATCAACATCTAATTTGTTAAAAGTACAAACATCAATTAAATCTTTGACGGTTTTTACAATATTCTTAGCACCAGTTTTTTCTAAGCTAAGTAATATCTTATGTTCTTTAACTAAAAAAGGTCTAAACTTTATTGTTTGTTTTGTAGATGGTAATATCAGTTCAAATGTTGGCGTTTCTAAAACAGGTAATGCCATATTATATCTCCATTATTATGGTCCAAAGAATGTTGTTACTCCTGCGTTGGTTTCAGTTCTTGTTATAACAGTTTCACCTACTACATGTTGAGTAACTTGTTCTCCTCTGGGTAAAAGTGATTGAGTATTCGAATTTTCATTCACAAAAATCCATTTTCTATATGAAAACAATACTATTAATCTATGTGTTTGATTTTGAGCTCCCATATTCAGTTCCATTTGATTTTGACTTCTTGGGAATGCATCTATTAGTTTTACACCATATGTTCTTTTATTAAATTCGTCTAATTGGTAAATTTCAATATCTACCGCATATTGATCTTGAAATGCAACATTAAATGTATCTCTATTAATAATAAACCTGCCCCAATCTTCGAAGAATCTTTTTACTGTCATAGCTCTATCTACGTGAAAGGTCATTGGTAAACCATCGCCACCATAATCTGAAGTAACAGGTCTTTGATATGGTGTGCCGTATATTCTATAAGGTTTAACATTTATATTAAATAATGGAAATGCTGCTTGTTCACATAATATTGATATTCTTTGTGGTGGAATAGTAGCAGTTCCAATTCTTTCGCCTCCTACTATTCCTCCATTAAATCCTAATTGTTGACTGCGTCTATTTAAGATAGCTGGTCTAGGAATTATAACTTCAAATCTATTTGGACGAGCTAATCCTCTACCAAGTACTTCTGATTGAAAGTTACTTAATTGAAATTGTGAAAATGCTCCTATACTCATTACCTTATCCTAGATTTTTTAATTGTATCTCTTATTGCTTTTTCCATTGTTGCTTTTCTAAACTTTTGTACAGGTAGCTGTGATGCTACTTTCCAATCGTTAAACGGTATTGTTAATAATCTTGATCTCATTTGTTGATTACTGTATTGTCTTATAGCAGGCTTAACAAATCTAAAAACTCTGCTTGTTTCCATCAACCTATAATTTAATCTTATTCTTGTTTTTTCAGGTATATTTTTATTTGTTGCATATTTTTCAAATTCCTTTAATATATTTAATCTAATCATGTAAGGTAGATAGTGAAAATTTACACCAAAAAAACCAGTATTTACTCTTCTGAATGGAATAACGAGTGGATACATATCATAGTAGGGAAGATCTTTATCTTTTGGATCGTATTTAAATAAGTACATATAACCAGGTATAACTCTTGTAGTTAATTTGCCTGATTGTATCATTTTTTGAGTGTTAATAGTATTCAATCCCAATTGTCTAATTTGACCTTGATACCAACTCACAGGTTTTATTTCACTTTTAGTGGCTTCTTGTATTTGTCCTATTTTTTCTAATATATCAACCATATTGTTCTATACCCAAATCCTTTTCTGTGAGCACTAAAAATTCCCAACCTCTATCTAAACAGTATTCGTTAGCTTGTTTCCATTTAGCTTGGTTGGTTCCATAATTAAATACTTCCTGTATAAACCTTTTAGTTTTTTTCTTTGGAATAACTGGAGGCTTAGTAAACTTTTCGGGTTTTATTTCAACAAGAAATTTGTTAATTTTATTATTATTATTTCTTATTTTAATGTAAAAATCAACAAAATATCTATGTAATTTACTATCAACAGGAGATCGATACGGAATTATAGTAGTCTCTGATCCCCACTCAAGTACATTCTTATTATGATCACACCACCTCATAAATTTTAATTCCCAAGAAGACCTGTATACAACTTCTTGTAAATCACCTTTGTACTTTTTAGGGTTAGCTACTTTGTATCTACCTTTATAAGTTTCTTTATATACCATAAATAATATAAATTAAATAACTATTTATAAAGGATCCATAAATGGCAACTGTTATGGGTGGTAGCGGAATTAATGAAAAATTAAACTTTGGAGGGTCAAGTTTAATTGATAATCCTGGTGACAACAGTGAATCTTTACAAAGTTTAAATAATAATGGAGATGATGTACAATTAGAGCCAATAACTGTGAGGGCCGCTAATTACAATTTTACTGAAGCAGCTTATCCAGACGGTATTGGTTCAGATATGGATAAGCAACACTATATTCGTTTTTTTATAAACATGAGAGGTAAAAGTAAATTTTTACAAGGATCAAAGTCTAAGATAAGAGAAGATCTAAAAAGTAGTATAGTGCCTGGTGAATTAACACCAAGACAGACTCAACTTGAAGCTGCAAAATCTGAAGAAGCAGGAAAAATAGCAGGAGCAGGTAAAGTGGGTGCCATTACATTTGCTGCTATTGGTTTAGCAAATAGATCTGGTTTAGGCGCATTGCTAGGAGGTACTGGAGGAGCTGTTGGAGGAGGATTATTAAGTGAACAAGCAACCAAAGAACTTGGTGACGTTTTTGATGATATTAAAGAAGACATACCCAGAAGAATATCTGATGTTGTTACATTACATATACAAGATAGACCAGCAGTAAACTATTCTACACAATATACAGATGATGCAGTAGGAATTTTAGGAGGTTTATTAGGAACAACAGATGTTTCACAATTAAATAATTTAGAAAGTATTACAGAACTTGCAAAACAAGTTGGTGCGCCAGCTGCCTTGCAACTACTTAATACAGTTGGAGGTTTAGGTGGATCTTTTGGTGGTACGCTTAATACAAGAAGATTATTAGAAAGTGGTATAAAAAATACAACAAATCCATTTAGAGAACAATTTTTTGAAAGAGTAGATTTCAGAACATTTAATTTTAGACATACTTTTATGCCAAAAAATCAAAATGAAGTTGCTAGTGTAAAAAATATAATAGAATTATTTAAGTTTCATATGCATCCAGAATTAGTTGGCGAAAAAAACTTAATGTTTTTATATCCTTCTGAATTTGATATTAAGTACTATTACAGAACAAAAGAAAATCCATTTTTTAATAAAATATCAACTTGTGTTTTGGAAGATATGAATGTAGAATATGGAGGTGATATATTTGCTACATTTGAAAATGGCGAACCAGTAGAAGTAAATATGACATTAAGATTTAAAGAAATTGAACTTCTTACTAAAGAAAACATTACTTCAAAAGGTTACTAATGTTTAAATATTTTCAAACTTTACCGTTAACTCTTTATTCGTTAGATGAATTTAAAACAAATAAAATTATACCTAATATTTTTATACGTACAAAGTTTTTATCTAATGTAGTTACTAATGGTTCATTATTTGATACCTATTACATAAAGGACGGGGAAACACCAGAATCAACTGCTAATAAATTTTATGGTGATACAGGTTTACATTGGATAATACTTCAATCAAATGATATACTTGACCCAAGATTTGGATGGCCTCTTGATCAGTTTAATTTAAAAAAGTTTACTGAAGGAAAGTACACAAATATTAATGCTCCTCACCACTATGAAAATAGTACTGGCAATATTGTGAGCGCAACAATAGTTTTAAATGCTGACACAATTGATGCAACTAAAAACTTTGAAGGTGTATCAAATAACACTACTTTAATTAATAACACTAATGTGGGTGTTGGCGTTATAACTTCAAAAGCAGCAAATAATAAGACTTTAACTGTTTTAACTAGTGTTGGTAATGGTGGTTTTATTGCAGGAGATCAATTATTATCATCTAATTCATCAGCAAACCCAGTAATAACTTCAATTGATATTTTATCTGGTATATCAGTAACTAATTTAACATTTGAAGATAATGAAAACGAATCGAGAAGATTAATTAAAATTTTAAATAGATCATTAATTCCTGAAGTAGTCAGTGAATTTGAACAGATAGTAAATAAATGACACAACAAACAACTGTACCTTTTCAAACTGCTGGTTCTGTTGAATTTAAAGAGCTTGTATTAATTAACAATAGACTCAAATGTATTGATGTATTAGACTATATGTCAGAAATTACTATACAAGAAGATATTTTTAGTCCAGTTATGCATGGTAAAATGTTATTTGTGGATAGTAGAAATTTAATTAAAGAGTTTGATTTAATTGGTGAAGAATATTTGTATGTAAAAATTAATACACCAACATCAGATTCTTCAATTGAAAAACTTTTTAGAATTTATTCAATTACAGATAGACAACTAATAAATGATAAAGCTACACAAACATATATAGCCCATTTTGTTTCAGCTGAATCAATTCAAAATACTATTAATCCTTTATTTAAAACATTTGAGGGAACTGCTAGTGATATAGTTTCAAATATATTTAATGAATTTTTAAAAATAAGTAGAGCACCAGTAAAAAACAATAATAGTTATGAATTTGTTGATAATGGATCAGAATTTTTTGTAACTACAACTGAAAATAATATTAAGTTTGTTAGTCCAGGATGGACACCATTTAAATGTATAAATTGGTGTGCGTCAAAATCTATGCCTAAAGAAGGTAAGGCATGTAATTTTTTATTTTTTGAAACAAACAAAGCATTTATGTTTACTAATTTAGAATTGTTGTTTAATATTAATAATAATAATAAAAATTCTAGTATTGGTACTTACAGATATAATATAAACAATTTAGAACAAAATAAAAATAATAATATAAAAGTATTTAATATTAACGATCTGGCAATTAAAAAGAATTTTAATCATTTAGACAATTATACTAATGGTTATTTTGCAAATAGATTAATGTCATTAGACATAGTAAATAAAACAGTAACAAATACTGATTATATTACTACAGAAAAATATGATGATTATGTGCACACTGAAGGTAATAATACTCTTCCATTTTTTAAACCAAATACAGTATTATCGACATTAAGTGATATTAAATTTAATCCTATTCATCCAGGATTGCATGATATAGAACAAAATGTGAACGAAAGAATGCCTCAAATATATGGTAATAGAAAAACAAATTTATTAGAATTAGATCAATTAAAGTTAGAAGTATTTGTACCTGGAAGAACAGACATTGAAGTTGGCAGAATGTTAAAATTAATTTATCCTGATGTATCACCAAAAGGTATGAATGACATTTCAAGTGAAAATGAAGATATTAGATACACAGGTAACTATTTAATAACAGCTATAAATCATAAAATTAATCAACAAAGTCACATGATGAGTATGGAAATAGTAAAAGATGGAATGAGATCTACAACTCTTGAAAGAACTGGTAATTCTAATGGATAAAATATTTAACAGAGATGGGTTTCAGTGGTTTATTGGAGTTGTAGAAGATAGAGATGACCCTGAAAAAATAGGTAGATGCAAAGTAAGAATATACGGTCATCACTCAATAAACAAAGATACACAACCCACACATGATCTTCCTTGGTCTGTACCAATTCAACCAATTACATCTGCTGCAATAAGTGGTATTGGAAGTTCACCAATTGGTCCGTTGCCTGGAACATGGGTAGTAGGATTTTATCTTGATGGTTTAGATATGCAACAACCTGCATTCTTTGGAACTATAGGATCAAGTTCAGCTCCAACTGTGTTTGAAGAAACGCCTGTTAAAGCAGCTTTTGTATTAAAAGACAATGACGACACAAAAAAAGATCAATCTGGTCAAACTATTACTAAAGAAAACAAATTGTCAGATGGCACTAAAGCTATACCAAGTTTAAAAGCTGACTCATTTCCAATTAAAGTTGGGTTCGTACAGAATCCTAATAATCCAGAACCTCCTGAAAAGCCATCTACATTACCTCCTGTTATTAAGAAATCATATACTCCTCCTAATGCTAAAGCATCAGGTGTAGAATTTTCACTTAATTCATTTGGAGGTACAGGTGCAACATCTGCTGATGTAGCAATTACTTCAAATAAAGTCTTTGAGCCTGGAGGAACTGAACCATTAAATGGAACATTTGGTTTTAGATATGGTATATTTAAATTAGCTTCGTTTATGCCACAAATTACAGAAGATGGCACTAGAAGGCCTTCTGCAAAAACATCTCCTGTATTTTCATTTATGACATCAGAGTTTGGCCAACCATACAAAGGTTTGTTTAAAGATGAAATAGGTTCTGATGCGTTTAATGCTACATGGAGAAATAATGGTTTTAAAATTGCTGATAGTGGTCTTAAAAGTGACGCAAAAGACAGATTAAAATTTGCTAAGTCTCAATTTGCTTACATAAGGAAAACTTATACGAGTGCAGTAAGAGCTCAGGTCGTAAGAATGGGTGGTCCTATTATTAATAAACAATTTGGTGGGAAAGGCAAAGAAGGTGGTTTTGCATCAATGCATTTGTTCAGTTTAATGTTAAATAATGCATTAGATTTAGGTATTGTTGGATCAGCTGAAGTTATAGTTAAAGCATGTGAAGGAAAATCTAATTTATCTAAAGCAGATATAGTTGAATTAGTTACTGAATATATTATACAAAATTCAGATGAAATTTTAAGCAAACTTCCGCAAGAGGAAAAAGATACAATTAAAGTAGATCAATTAAATCAAAGAGAAGAACTTAAAAAAGTTGAAATACCACCAGCCACTCCAACTTCACCATTTGGAGACTTTGGTTCTGGTTCTCAATTTGGAGTTGATATGTCAGGTACACCAGATGAAAAATTAGTATACGAAGGAAATGACCCAATTGTATATGACAGAATAAATAGTGAAAGAATAAGAAGAGGGTTGCCTGCATTTACAAGACCAAGACCTACTGGTGAAGGTAATAAAGAAGTAAGAACTGATTATAACGAGAGTGTTTCAGGTGGCTTTGGACAAGGCGTAGTTAGTAGAAAATAATAAAGGAATTAAATGTCAAGTGTATTTGAAGACCTGGCTGCAGAGAATCAAACATCATCAACACAGCCCACATCATCATTCAAAGTAAATCAACTAAAAGATCAAATAGTTGCTAAGGCTCAGGGTTTACCTGAATATACTAATTTGCCACCTCAAGCTAGAGGAATATTAAATGAAGCATTGGCTGGTAGTGCAACTAAATTAGGAAGTAATTTTGTAAATGATTTAGATGTAACTGCTGCGGGTGTTTTGAATAAAGTGCCTCTTGATGTTATTGGTATTAACAATCCAATGGATTTAGTA
>Ga0209634_1001484_pt1 | contig 16996 bp, 14 predicted proteins | sample LinPmetageLP40_FD_184043 | JGI IMG/M metagenome (GOLD analysis project Ga0209634, IMG submission 184043) | Marine viral communities from the Pacific Ocean - LP-40 (SPAdes) (version 2) | ecosystem: Environmental > Aquatic > Marine > Oceanic | place: Pacific Ocean | collected 2010-08-26
TGTACAAAATAAAATGAAAAAAGATGGATGGGATAAAAAATCCAATGTTACCTGTCTATTTGATAAATGGCAAAATGTATTAGATAAATTACCTAAATTTGATGGTATTTATTTTGATACTTGGAAAGAGTCGTTAGATCCATTTCATGAAATAGTACCTAATATATTGAAGCCTGGAGGTAAATATACGTATTGGTCACCTAATGATTTGGAAGTACATTCTGTATTTAAACCAAATGATTATAAAGTAGAAAATGGCACTACAAAATTAGATCATATAGCATCAAATCAAAAATATTATAATACTTCTAAAGATCTATTTAACTATAAATTAATAACAAGAAGTTATTACAACTAGTTACATATTTATATAAAAGGAAACTATGGCAGTAAATGTTCCAATATGGCCGGGATCATCAAGTTTTTTTCCGGGCGACACTCCGTTTGGATTCTATGATTATGATTATTCATTTCAAACAGAAGCTGATAAGCTAGCAGTTTGGTGTGCAAAGCGTTTAGGTTATCCTTTATCGGACATTGAATTACAAGATGGAAATTTTTATACATGTTTTGAAGAAGCAGTTTCAGAATATAGTGCTCAATTAAATTCATATAATATTAGAGATAACATGCTCAATTTATTTGGAGCGTCAACAGGTTCAAATTTAACAGGCAAAAAGGTATCTCCTAATTTTGGTGGATTGATTGATATAGCAGAAGAGTATGGCGTAGAAGCCATGTCAGGTGGAAATGTTACATTTTATACTGGTAGTATCAATATTACCGCAGGACAACAGATTTATGACTTGGCCGATCCAACAGTTGTTAAATTAGAATCAGGAATACCTGGAACAGATCCTATAGAAATAAAAAGACTATTCCATAATGCACCTCCGGCAATAGCAAGATTTTTTGATCCATTTATTGGTTCGGGAGTTGGTACTCAACAAATGTTAGACTCATTTGGATTTGGAAATTATTCTCCTGGCGTATCATTTATGGTAATGCCTATATATGCTGACATGTTAAGAATGCAAGCAATTGAATTAAATGATACAGTTAGAAGATCAGCATATTCATTTCAAATGTCTAATAACAGATTAAGAATATTTCCATTACCAGATGCAACTAATTTCAAAACAATACATTTTGATTATATTTTAAAATCTGATCGTAGCAATCCTTTAAAAGGTGCAACAGGAACAATATCAGATTATTCAAATGTTCCTTATGAAAATGTAACATATAAAGATGTGAATTCTGTAGGAAGACAATGGATTAGAAGATATACATTGGCATTGGCTAAAGAGATGCTAGGATATATTAGAGGTAAATATTCATCATTGCCTATTCCAAATGCAGAAATAACACTTAACGGAAGTGACCTTATAGGGGCGGCACAGACCGAAAAAGAGGGTCTTATAACAGAACTTAAAGAAATACTTGATACAATGTCAAGGCAAGCACAATTGGAAAGAAAACAGGCTGAATCAGAGGCATTACAGTCCCAATTCAATAAAATGCCAATGAAAATATATATAGGATAATTATGGCGCTATTCGGTTCAGCAAGAGATGCAAGTTTATTGAGATCTGTTAATAGAGAAGTAATTAACAAATATATTGATATGGAAGTATCATTTTATAAACTCAATTTAGATAATACACATTCAAATATGTATGGAGAATCTGACAATAAAGTTTATTATGGTAAATTAAAAATGAATTGTTTAATCTTAAAAGATGAAAGATCGACTGCGGCAGATGATTATGGATTAGATTATAGTAGAACTGGAACATTTGCATTTTTACGTGACGATTTAAAAGATAAAAATATAATAGTGGATCCTGGCGATGTAATTGGATATGATGGAGAATTTTATGAAATTGATAGTGTATCGGCTAGTGAATATTTTGCTGGAAAGAATCCTAATAGAGATATAGGATTTACAACAGGAGAAAGAGGAGAATTTGGACTTAGCATTTCAGTTAAATGTGAAGCACATGTTACTAGAAGAAATAGACTTAATATACAAGAAGTTCGAAGTGGAATTAATAAACAAGCTAACTTACCTAGGAATTTATGAGTAAACCAGAATTAGATAAAACATATAGTTCATTTTCACGTAATCCAGAAACAAATCGTGCTTATCAGACTAGACGAGATAATGATATTATCAAGACTCCTAAATGTACAATTTATGATGTTGATTTTGCTCTCATGTCATATATACGTGATATAATTAAACCTCAGGTCATAGAAAATGAATCTATTATAGATGTTCCTATATTATATGCAAACGGAGAAAAGTGGTCACAGATACAAGCAAAAGGTTTTATGTATGATGAAAAAGGTAAAGTAATGACTCCATTAATTACCATAAAACGAAATTCAATTGCAGAACGTGATACTTTAAAGACATTAGGAGTAAATCAAAACCCAGATGGTAATGATTATGTACATAGAAATAAACATACTGTAACAAACAAGTATGATAGATTTTCTGTATTACAGGGAACAAAGCCTAGTAAAGAATATTATGTAACTCCAGTACCAGAATTTATAGATGCTTCATATGAAATACTTGTATGGTGTGAATATACAGAACAATTAAATTCTATTATAGAACAAATAATGCCATTAAATGGATTTGCATGGGGCACAACATGGAAGTTTCCAGTATTTATACAAGATTATAGTTTTGAAACAATTAATTCTACCGGAGAGGACAGAATTGTAAGAGCTACATTACCATGTACCACCAAGGCAACACTTCTAATGCCATTTGAATTACATGCATCCACAGTAGAAAAAAGATTCTCTGTAAAGAAAATAAATTTCAAATCAGAAACAGAAACATTTAATGTAAATGTTACAGATCCCCCGCCTAAGTCATCTACGGATAGTTATTCGCAAGGTGGATTTAACATATAAAAATTAGGATATTAAAAATAAAATTTATATATTTATATAAGTTATAACAAAAAAACAAGGAAGCTATGAGCGAAAATAAAAAAATAGAAAAAGTTGATATTGAAAGTATCAAAGAATTAAGACAAAAGTCATCTGAACTAATTGTAAAATTTGGAGAAGTAGAACTAGAATTTATATATGTAGAAAATAGAAAAAAAGAATTGAATGTATATAAAGACAGTTTAATGAAAGAATTATCAGAATTACAGGAGTCAGAAAAAACTTTAACAACTGACATGGAAACTAAATACGGTCAAGGAAATTTAAATTTAGAAACAGGCGAATTTGTCCCTGCATAATCAATGTTTGGCAGAATCGTTAAATATTTATAAGAAACTAATAAAGGAACAATACAATGGCTGAAAAAATAATCTCGCCTGGGGTCTTTACAAATGAAGTAGATCAATCATTTTTGCCAGCAGGTATAGCTGCTATAGGGGCAGCTGTGATTGGACCAACCCAAAAAGGTCAATCAGGAATACCTACGGTAGTAAGTAGTTATTCAGAATATTTACAAAAATTTGGTGGAGCATTTACATCAGGCTCAGGAGCAGTAGAAGGCTCATATAAATATTTAACTAATTATGCAGCACAGGAATATCTTAAGTATGCTGATACATTAACAGTAGTAAGAATTGGTGATGGATTTTTACCTGCAACATCAACAGTAACTGCATCAGGAGTTAATGCTAATTCATTTACATTAACAACATTAGCAGATGGTGCTGAACAAAATAGTAACGGGACAGTAGGAACAAATAATTTGTTATCAACTGGTACTGAAAACAACATTCAATATGAAGTTGCAAATGTTAATAATGCAAAAGGTACATTTACATTATTAATTAGAAGAGGTGATGATACTATTAATAGAAAAACTATTTTAGAACAATTTAATAATTTAACATTAGATCCTAATTCTCCTAATTATATTGCAAGAGCAATTGGTGATCAGGTATATACAGTAAGAGATGGCGGATCAACGGATCCATATCTTCAATTGTCTGGATCATTTGTGAATAGATCATCATATGTAAGAGTATCAGGAGTTAGAAATACATTAAATTATTTAGATTCAAATGGTGTACGAAGAGTTGAAAGTGCAACTGGTAGTTTACCTGCTGCAGGATCTGGATCATTTAGTGGAGCAACTAATGGTAATTTAGCACATCCACAATTATTTAATGATAAGATATCAAACATAAATAATCAAGGTGCTAATATGGCAGCTTCAACAACAATTAATACTTATAAAGATGCAATTAGATTATTAAAGAATCAAGATGAGTATGATATTAATATGATAGCTCTTCCTGGATTAATTGATAATTTTACAAATCATGCTCCAGTTATTACAGAAGCTCTTAATATGGTTGAAAGTAGAGGAGATTGTTTCTTTATAGCTGATCCAGTTGAATATGGCGCAAGTATATCAACAGCGACAGCAAAAGCAGATTCTAGAGATTCAAATTATGTTGCTGAATATTGGCCTTGGATTAAAATTCCAGATGCAGATTTAGGAATGAATGTTTGGGTACCGGCATCAACATTAATACCTAGTGTATATGCATTTAATGATAGAGTTGCCGCTCCATGGTTTGCACCAGCAGGTTTAAATAGAGGTGCTCTGGATATTGCAGTAATGACAGAAAGAAAATTAACTCATGCAAATAGAGATACACTTTATGATTCAAATGTAAATCCAATTGCAACTTTTCCTAATGCAGGTGTAGTTGTTTATGGACAAAAAACATTACAGAAAAAAGCAAGTGCATTGGATAGAGTAAATGTTAGAAGATTGTTAATCGCAGCTAAGAAATTTATTGCATCATCAACTAAGTTTTTGGTATTTGAAAATAATACGGCAGTAACTAGAAATAGATTTTTAAGTATTGTTAATCCTTATTTTGAGAATATACAACAAAGACAAGGATTGTATGCATTTAAAGTTCAAATGGATGAAGCAAATAATACAGCAGATGTCATTGACAGAAATGAAATGAAAGGTGCAATTTATTTGCAACCTGCTAAGACAGCAGAATTCATAATTATTGATTTTAATATACTTCCAACAGGAGCTTCATTCCCAGAATAGGATGACTAGTATATTTATAATAAATTGGAGAAAATTAGATGGCAGAATTACTTGACCCCACCGAGATATTTTATACAGCTTATGAGCCTAAAATGGCAAATAGGTTTATTATGTACATTGAAGGCATACCTGCATATCTTGTGAAAGCTGCATCAAGACCATCATTAGATCAAGGAGAAGTTATTCTTGACCATATTAATGTTGAGCGAAAGTTAAAAGGCAAAACAAGATGGCAAGATGTAACCGTAACATTATATGACCCAGTAGTTCCATCAGGAGCACAAGCGGTAATGGAATGGGTTAGACTTCATCATGAATCAGTAACAGGAAGAGATGGATATAGTGACTTTTATAAGAAAGACATTACATTCAACACATTAGGACCTGTAGGTGATAAAGTTGAAGAATGGACTTTAAAAGGCGCCTTTATATCAGCAGCAAGTTTTGGTGATATGGATTGGTCTACAGAAGATCCAGTACAAATTGAATTGACAATCAAATACGATTACGCAATATTACAATTTTAATTTTAATTAAAATCATTGAGAATCCTGCCTTAGGGCGGGATTTTTCACACACTGTATATTTATATTAAATAGTTATTAAGGAAAGAAATGACAAAAGTTAACGAAGATTACCCAAAAAAACAATTATCAGATGCAAAGCTAAAACAATTGGCTACAGAACAATATCAAGAAACGGCAGTTGAATCATATGACTTCCCAACGGAGATAATAGATCTACCTAGTAAAGGAAAATTATATCCTAAGGATCATATTTTAAGTTCCGGAACTATTGAAATGAAATATATGACTGCAAAAGAAGAAGATATTCTTACCAATCAATCATATATTAAACAAGGAGTAGTATTAGATAAATTGTTTAAAGCTCTTATAATGACTAAGGTCAATTATAATGATATATTGTTATGTGATAAAAATGCAATTATGATTGCAGCAAGAATATTAGGTTATGGTAAAGATTATGAAATTTCTATTCCTGATCCAGAATCTGATGAAATGATTTCTCATACTGTTGATTTGACAGATCTTAACGATAAAGAGATTGATTGGTCTTTAATTGATGAAGGTATTAATGCATTTTCATTAACATTACCAACAAGTAAAAAACAAGTGAAATTGAAATTGTTGTCGCAAGGTGAACAATCAAAGATTGATGCAGAACTTAAAGGACTAGTAAAAATCAAAAAAGAAGCTGGATTAACCACATTGTTAAAACATGTTATCGTAGAGTTAGATGGAGATGATGATAAATCAAAAATAAGAAAATTTGTCGATACAAACTTATTAGCCATCGATTCTAGAGCAATAAGACAATTCCTTAAAACAATTACTCCAGAAATAGACATGTCTATTGAAGTCCCGGTTGGAGAGGCCGGAGATACATTTCCGAGTCAACTTGACATCGGATTGGACTTTTTTTGGCCTGACGCAGAGCTATAAAAAACAATTCCAAGAATCTATATTTGACCTAATATATCATAGTAATGGGGGATTCTCATATACCGATATATATCATATGCCTGTATATTTACGTACCTTCTATATACGTAAGTTAAGCAAGATGCATTCTGATCAAAAAGCCGATCATGAAAAGGCAATGAAAGCTCAGCAATCAACGATGGCAAAAGCACCTAAAATGCGTAAACGTTGATATTTATAACAAAGGAGTAGTAATGTCTATAAACAAAATCGAAAACAAAATGTTAAACGAGATCAATCAGATCGAAGAAGGGCTAGCTTCAAAAATATTAAAAGTACTTGCACGAGGCACAGTTAAACGTGCATTCAAATCGATGAATGCTGATGGAGAAATGGATGCCATAGCAGATAATATGAGATATTATCAATCTGAAATGGAAAATAGAATACAACGACTATTGGATTCAGATGATCCAAAATTGGTATTACTCGGCAAAAAATTACAAAAAGAATTAATATAAATTTGTTGAATGGCTGACGAAAAAACAAATAAAGTAACAGAAGAACTTAATAAACTACTCACGAAAGAGAAGAAGATATTAGACGCTATCAACGAATCACAGAAGTTACAAGATAAAGCAATGAGATCAACGTTGTCTACTAAAAGTAGTCAAATTGAACTTTATAAATTAGAAAAACGCCTCTTAAGAGAAATTGCAGACGCTGAAGCGGCTGGAAATGAGGTCTTGTCCAATTCTCTAAAATACCGTAAAGACGGCCTAAAAAAACAACAAGAATTTGAAAAGGCCATTACTAAAACTAGAGGTGCTTTAACCGGCGTAAGTAATCAAGCAAAAAAATTAACAGATAATATTAAAAAAGGATTTGAAAGCTTTCCAGGCGGAAAAGCATTATCTAGAATGTTAGGTATTGATACTTTAGCTGACAATTTTGATGAAAGCTTAAATACTGCTGGAGCAGCATATCTAAAAACTTTTAAAGAAACTGGAAGTGTTACAAAATCTATGTCCTCCGGCATGAAAGCCTTCGGAGGTAGTTTCAAAGCATTATTAAGCCCAACAACGATACTAGTAGCTGCAATTGCAGGATTACTGCTAACCTTTTCAATGATTTCTAAAAAGGCACAAGCATTTTCCACGGAAGTAGGAATAACATTTGGTCAAGCAAGAAAATTAGGTAAAGAAGCATCTGACTTGACAATATCAATAGAAGATAATTTATCAGGCACAAAAGATATAAAAGATGTATTATCCGCAAGTATAAAAGAATTTGGAGTATTAAACATGTTGTCTGCAGAACAGGCAATGAATGTTTCTGAAATAGGCAAGGCATTTGGATATGGCGCTGCGCAAGCAGGAAAAGTTAATAACGTATTTATGCAAATGGGAGCATCTGCAGAAAGTGCAGCCGACGCACAAAGGGATTTGGCAGCAGAAGCTTTAAATTCCGGACTTAATGTAGGCGCGGTAACAAAAGATATTGCAGATAATGCAAAACTTACATCAAAATACTTTGGAGGCAATGTTAAAGCTCTTAAAAAGGCAGCATTGCAAGCAGCTAAAATGGGCATGAGTATTGCAACCATGGCAAAAGTTTCAGATAGCTTACTTAGTTTTGAAGATTCCATATCATCACAATTTGAATTCCAAGCATTAACAGGAAAACAATTGAATCTAGATAAAGCTAGACAATTAGCATTAGAAGGTAAAATAGGAGAAGCAACTAAGCTAATCATGGATCAGGTAGGCACATCTGCAGACCTTGCAGCAATGAATGTCATTGAACGTCAAGCATTAGCTAAAGCAACCGGAATGGAGTTTGATCAACTTCAAAAATCTGCAATTGTTAAAGAAAAGATGAAGAATTTAACTGCAGAAGAAGCAGCCGCAATGGCAAACCTAGGTCTTTCGGCAGCTGAAATGTCCGGAATGAGCTCCAAACAATTGCAGGACAAGTTAGCAGAACAGCAAGCCAATGAAAGAAATACTCAAGCATTTGCGGCAATGGGTAATGTATTGATAAATGCTATAATGCCGGCAGCACAGGCAATTTCTGAAGTGTTTGGAGCATTAGCACCTATCATAAAAATGGCATTCTTTCCAATTGGATTAGCAGCACAAGGAATAGGTAAGATATTAGGTCTTATTAAACCATTATTAGGTTTTATGAACGAATATAAAAACATAACAGCCGGAATATTAACTTTCATAACATTGATTATTGCCAAGAAAAAGGAACAGGCAATATTAGATGCAGCAGCATTCGTTAGAAACACAGCAATAAGCGCAATAAAAGCTGGCCAGCTTTTAATAGAAGGCCAGACAGTATCAAGCTTGATTATACAAGGTGCACTAGGTGCCAAAAATCTAGCTAAGACGGCCGCGCAAGGTGCCATGGCATTAGCTAATGGTGTTGCTAATATATTTGGTACATTTTCTGGAATACCATTAGGTCTTGGTATACCATTAGCTGTAGCGGCAGCCGGTGGATTATTTGCTATGTATAAAAAGGCGCAATCTGTAAAGGATATGGGAATTGATCCGAATGGCGGACCTATTGTAACAAGTCCAAAACTAGGCGGATTATTCCAAGGAGATAAAAGAGATGGATTATCAATGGGTCCAGGTATGGGCACTGATCCATCAACAGGTGCATCTAGTACAAGTGGAGGAGGATCTATTAATATAGATTATCAAAGAATGGCGCAGGCCATAGTAAAAGCAATGGCAGGCGTAACAGTACGGTCAGCTCCAATACAAATTGGTGCTCAAGTAATAAATGCTATTAGCGATCAAATTGATGTAAATAAGTCTTATCTATAATGGCACTATCAAATTTAAAATCAGCATATTCGTTTTACACAAAAACACCTCCTGGCTTCAAACCTAATGATAGTGTTAATGATACAGATTTTCAGTATAAAGATGATTTGACCGCAGTTACTGTAGAAGCAGGATTTACCAATTACGGGTCATTGATACGATTTCGTAATAGAAGATCTAAAGATGATTTCACAATAAGTGGACAAGGCACATCAACACGTATTCAACAACTAGGTACTGGAACTAAATTTCCTATAGGTCCAAAAGGCCAAGTGCATGATTTTGATATATTAAGAGGTGGATTTAGTTTAAAGAACAAATACCAGGATTCTTATGGGCCATTATTAACAGCAGGATTAGCAGATACATATACAAAAGATTCTCCTATAGATGACATGTATAATATTGTTAAAGTTAGAGATGTGGCATCTAGGCGAGCATATGCAAGAGAGCCATTCATATTAAGAGGCATACAAAGAAATGATAATTCAGATCCACAAAGATTTGGACCTACTATAACTGCTGATATACCTCGAGGTGGACTTCTTACTAATTTAAATAGAACAGCATTAGATGTTGCTCGTCTTGCCAAATTTTCAATAACTCCAAAAGGATTATTATTTCATCTAAAACAATTCGGTCAACAACTAATGAATCCTAATGTTGAAAATGTTTTTGGTGAAGCTCCGAGAAACCCATTTCTTCCGAATAGTACAAAATTATATACACCTATAAATTTAATGGCTAATGTTATTGGAGCTGATAAAGGATTAAGATTTAGACGTCACGGATTATTACCAGCCGGTTCAAACAAAGTATCACCGGGTCGGTATGAAGATGTACATAAATTTCGAGATAAGCCAGATACTGATCCAAAAGCTAATAATAGATTAAAGAAATTATCAGGCGAATTAGGCATTGAAACATCTATTGAAAGACAGATCAAATTTGTAGATGCGCCATTTAGTACCCCTAGCCTAACCGAAACGCTTACAGATGTGGCAGATAAAGCAGCAGCCATAAAAAAATCTGCTTTAGCAAAATTAGGCGAGTTATTAGGATTTAAAGGTCAAGTAATAAATACTTTAACAGGTATAACAGGACCGGCCTCTATAGGAGGACTCGGTAGAACTACAATAAGAAGAGCTGTTGATACGCCAAATGAACAACAAAAATTTAAGGAACTCCATGGCAAAGATAATTATAAACCTATTCAAAGTGATGCATCGAAAGAAAATACTAAAAAACTAAAGGGCGAAAAAGACGCTATTACCGAAAAGTATAAATCCGGATTAGCAGCACCAGTAGAAAAAACAGATTTTGATGGCATTTCAATTAAAAAACCAGATCCGGATCCTCTAACAAGATCTAAGCCAGAAGATCAAACACCATTAATAGCTAAATACAAAACTTTATCTTACGGACAAATAAGTAAAGAAGCAACAAAGCGAACTACAAATAAAAAAGGAGTATTTGATTTCAGAACAAATAAAAAATATGATTATGGTACTGATACTCCTATAGATGATATAATAGGCAAAGGTCTTAATAATGATCATGAAAAAGATATTATAGAAACTAAAATAGTTGATTCAAAACTAGGAACCATGAGATTTTTAAGTTACATAACTAACCTTTCAGATAGTTTAGGACAAGATATTGAATTGGATGATATCGCCGGAACTGGTAATTTAGAAAAGGGTGCAAAACAAAATCCTATAACTAGACAAATAAGTTTAGGATTGATTGTATCAGCCAGGAACGCTGAAGAATTATCTACAATATATAAAACTTTGGAAAAATATAGAAGTATGATTGCAACGCCGTCAGATAGACGTGGAAGAACAAAACTTACCGTAGGAAATTTTCTCAATAATTTGGATATATATCCAACTACGATAGAAACAGGATGGGATACAGAATATACATTTGATTTAACAGAAAAGGTTCCATACACATTAAATATTGATCTAGAATTTCTAGTTGAAAAAGCATCGAGCAGACATTACAGTTTAGGATATAAAGGATAATATGAACAGAAATTCATTTACAAAAATAGAGAATGCAAAATATGTAACTTCTAGATATCCATTATTTCCTACTCATGAATTAGATAAATATATAATATCGCGTGAAGGCGATAGATTAGATATGTTATCAAATGAATTTTACGAAACAGTTAATAATTGGTGGATAATTGCGCAAGCAAACAATTTAGGTAAAGGTTCATTATTAGTACCGGCTGGTATACAAATACGTATACCTTATAATCCTGGAACATTATTTGATAAACTGTTGCAAGCTAACAAGGAACGATAAATGGCTACAAACTTATTCCATAGAGGAGTAGATTCCAGAGTTATAACTGAACTAGAAAATCGTAGATTAGGTAAGACCAGAATACGTGTTTCTTCCTACGATGTAGAAGAACAAGAAAGAAATGGAAAATTTTTTCCTAGTACACAACGACAGGCTTGGGTAAAAATATATGATCATTTAGGTAATATATTTTTAGCATATGGCTGGGATTTATTTGACGAGTTAAATGAAAAGTATACGCTTGACAATGGCACTGAAAGATTGGCATATAGATTAGATACATTAGAAACAGCCATCGCCGGAGACTATGGATCATTACGTAACTTTAAATTAGCATTCACTATCAATATTAGACAACCAGAAAAACAAAATACTCAATTTGATGACATATTTACAAAAGCTGTTGATGCATTTCAGATAGGTAAAAAAATATGTATTCAATATGGTTACAAAGATTTTTATGATGGATATAATAAAGATGTAAATCATTCGCCACATGATACTAATGACACCGGAGGATTTAAAGCGGGAAATTTAGGAGTTAAAGATTCTGAAGGCAAAGAAATTACCGGAGAAATATTTACAGTAGTAAAACCAGAATTTACTGTAGCATCATTAACAGAAATTAGGTTTTCTATATCAGGTGTCGGACCAGGAGCACAAATAGGAGAAAAAAATATATCAGATTCTTTTGATTTTAGACAGCTAGCAAAATCTGATCAAAGTATGTATAAAGTAGAGGGTGATAAAGAACCGACATTTATTACTAATTATGATTTAGATGATGACGAAGGACGATATGCGCCGGTACATAATATAATTGATTGGATAGATTTTGATGTACAGAGTCGTATACGAGCAGCTGAAGGTGACGATACCGATCATGATTTTGAAACTGAAAATGGTATTGGAACAGTTGGAGCCTATCAACCACCTCCTATTGATCCGAAAGGCGATTATGGAAATGTAGGATTTGTAGTGTTTAAATTCGATGAAGAATATTATACTAACCCACTTCAGATTGATGCAGAAGATCAGGGAGATGCATATGCATATTATGTTACATTACAATATCTGACTTGGTTGTTTAATTGGTCACTACAACCTCGAGGGGTTCCATGGAATGATACAGATGCACAGAGAGAACAAAAGAAAAAAACCGGTTCAAAAGATTATTACAAATATTTAATTCAATGTGATAGAGAGACTTCTAGAGCAGATCTAGCATTTGCAGACAGAGAAGGTGGTACTATAACATATGTTCCGAGTGCTGATCCATTATCCGTAATATTTAATTATGGTAGTTATACTACAGATCCATCTAAAGCTTCTACATATGGGGCATTAATGGAAAGCTATAATTGGTGGTATGCCTTAGCAGGAGCAGTGGTAGCAACTGTAGGAAGTGTAGCCTCGTTAGGCAGTGCAAGTGTACCTGCAATTACCGCCGGCGCGTTAATTGCAAGTAGGGGATATCAAGACAAATTAGAAAATGTAATTTCATTTTCAAGCCATGAACCAGACGATGACCAGGTACATGATGCACTTAATAAAGCTGCTACTTTTGGAATTCAAGACAAACTTTCAATGAAACCGAATGCAGGTAATTTAAGTAACATTTTAATAAATAGAGACTGCATTGCAGGAATATTTGATGAAATGGGAGCGCTTAAACGTACTAAAGAAAAAGAAGATGAAGAGGTTGGTAAAGTAACGCTTGAGAAATTTTTCAAAAAATTATTCGAAATAATTAAATCTGCATCAGGCGGAACAATACAATTAAAGGCCATTGAAGATCCAGATAACATAGATCCATTCATTAACAAAATGCTTATAATCAATGAAAATGCCCCTCCATCAGATGAACAAATTAAAGTTCCTGTATTTAATAAAAATGATGGGAGTGTTGTTGAAATGTCTCTTAAATCTAAAATTCCTAAGGCAATGCAAGTTGCAGCTGCGACTCAAGGAAACAGTAATATTGAAGATATAGAAAATCAAGATAACCCATCCGATAATGTGACTGAAGATGAAGTAGTATCAAACCCGGCAACGATTGCTAGCGAAAAAGATGGATTAGTAAAAAATAAATTTGCAACTGCTAATGTAAAATCATTTATTGCAACCTTAACAAAATTTGTGAATCGAGAAAATTCATTTTCTGAAACTAAGGTAAACAGAAAACTTACTAGATTTCCATTGACAATGACTCTAATCATACAAGGAATTACCGGATTCAAATTTGGAGATACAATTACTAGTAGAATGTTACCGGTTAAGTATAGAGAAGAAATAAAGAATGCCGGATATGAAACAGATATAATTTTTACTGTAACTAAAGTAACACAAATGGTCAGGGGCAATGATTGGACAACTACATTAGATACTGTAATGAGATTTGCTCCAGGAAATAAAACTATTAAAATACAATAAATGAGAAGACGTTTAAATTATAGAGAACCATTCAATGTAAGAGAATCAGAAGTAACTGTAGATTACACTAATGGCAAAGAATATGTTTTTTATGATCCTACTGTACCAGGTGCTCAAGAATATTTTGGATTCTATTATTCATTAAAATCCGGACAGGTATATATGGGAGCTGATCATACAAAAAGTCCAAGAATACCATTACATAATCCTCCTAAAAGTTCTTTCGATGAAAAGAATAAATTATATTATGGACTAACTGGAGATGCATTTGATAGGTATAGCCATCCTATATATTATTATCCAGAGCCGACTAAAGAACAATATGATAAGGGAGTCATCAAACGTTCATTTGTACAGAAACGTAATGAGCCAGACATTATAGTAGAAATAAATACAAGATCCGAACAAATATATAACAATCGTAATAAACCTGGTATTAATGCATATTTATGGGATCTACATTCAATTAATTGGACGATCTCAGGCAATATCGTCGAAGTAAAAAAAAATAATCAACGAGTATTAGAAAAGGCGAATCAAACGTTCACTGGCATATTAAATTACCTAGGAGATTTAGATGAATTTCATATTTCAAAGCCTATAATTAAAAAACAACGTAACAGAAGTTTATATCCAGATGGCGAAGCAATTAATGGCAATCTGCCTCAAGGATATAATCAAGCAGCAATTCCGGGACAAAATTGCGCAAGTTGTATTTTTAAAAATAATAATCATTGTGGTGTATGGCAGGCAAATATAAGAAATAATTATGTCTGTATGAGGTGGAAATTAAAACCATATTAATTAGGTTTTCTGCAAAAAAGCTCTTATATTCATATAATGTTTGTAATAGAGAGTAGTTCCGAGTTTGATAGAGTAAAAGAAAGATTGAAGAATACAGATAGTTTTTGGATTCCTATGTTTTCTGATGTATATAAACATTATACTCATAATAGATTAAGTTACATATATATTTACTGTATTAATGATGATTTAGAATACATCATTTCCTTTAGTCATATAGATTGTTTAAGTATACAAAGAGAACGTTTACAAGAACTTGCAAGTACATGTAGTATATTTGTATTAGCTAAGAAACGCTTTGCAAAGTTCTATGCCGGAAAATGTTATGATGCTGACCTAATGGCATGGTGGCAGACCAATAGAATGTTACCATTAAATGAAACAAATACAGCAGCACATGATATGTGGAATAGGTGGTGGCATAATGAAACTAATACAAATGATTGGTTGCCGATAACAAGACATGCCGATAGATGTACGGCCATGAAAGATGTATTTATAAAATATCATAATACATTTGAATTGACGGATGAGTTTAAGAAATACGAATCATATGCTATAGATAATTTTTTTGCAATAGAACAGAATGGATTGCAAGTTGATACAAAAACATATATAGAGAAATTTCAAACTAATGGCATTCATTCTAACAAAGTATATACAGAATACAATTTATATACAAGTACAGGAAGGCCTTCAAATAAATTTGGCGGAGTTAATTTTGCAGCATTGAATAAAGAAAATGGTAGCAGAGATTCATTTGTATCTAGATTTGAACATGGAATGTTATTGGAATTTGATTATGATGCATATCATGTAAGATTAATTGCAGATATAATTGATTATAATTTACCAGATGGGTCTATACATGAATACTTTGGATGTCAATATTTTGGTAAAGAAGAATTATCAAAAGAAGAATATGAACAAAGTAAAAAAATTACATTTAGATTGTTATATGGTGGCATAGATAAAGACTTTGCAAAAATACCATTCTTTGGTAAAACTCAGATATATGTTAAAGAATTATGGAAACAATTTAAATCTAATGGATATATTGAAACTCCTTATTTTAAACGGCCTATGCATAAAGATAATTTGTTTGAAATGAATCCTAACAAATTATTTAATTATCAATTGCAAGCATCTGAGACAGAACATAACATGTTGGTATTAAATGAGCTGAACGAGTACATGTCAGAACGTGATAGCAAATTAATATTATATACTTATGATTCATTTTTATTTGATTTTAACTTGGATGAAGGAAAAGATAAAATTTTAGAATTAAAAAACATTATTTCTGAGAACGGAAAATATCCAGTTAAGATAAAGGCCGGTATCAATTATGGTGTCATGAAAGACATGACTTCCAAGGTAGTTTAATATTTATTAAAAAAGTATGTGAATGAATACAGATAAAATAATACATGAATGGTTTTACAGATTACCTAAAGGTTATGCAATAGCCCCGTATACAAAACAAGAACTAGATATATTAGATGAAGTGTTAGCAGAGAATGGATTATCACTAAATGAAGATGTGGATATATTGGATCAAGCATTCAATGATGCTAAGCCAGTTAAAGATGAAGAAAAACAACATACATTAGAAGTTATAGAAGAATCTTTATTATTACAAGAAGGATATACCAAGGACGATTTAATTGCTGTAATTAAAGAAACGCCATTACCGGATAAATTAATTTCATATATTTCCAGATTAATAGATAGTGCAAATAGTAAAACTAGTGCATTAGATGGATTAAAGAAACGTAATTTTGATGACAAAACCGCGAAAGGGATGTTTGATAAAGCAGTTGAAATGGATAGTTACAAACAATTGCAAGATTTAGTAGCCGGCGAAGTATCAGGTATAGATTTTGATTCATTAGGAGATTCAGGAAATTTACAACCATTTATTGATAAAATAGGATTTTCAAAAGAATATGCTGATTGGCTATATAACTATATACCTGCGGGTGGTGGAGTTAATGTAGGTGCAGGGGAAAATATATTACGTGTTATTCTTAAAGGAGGACATGTCCCGTCAAGTGGCGATGTCGGAGCAGAAGGAATAAAAATCG